>OMGU01001467.1_pt1 | contig 18005 bp, 17 predicted proteins | sample 1646121 | NCBI WGS metagenome assembly OMGU01 (sample SAMN05578581, study PRJEB25193) | human gut metagenome | biome: Human Microbiome; feature: human-associated habitat; material: feces | host: Homo sapiens | place: USA:Birmingham
TGTGGAAAAAATAATTATAATGAGTGATTATTTTAATGTTACTACAGATTATATCTTAAAAGGTATTGAAATAGTCGAAAATAAAGAAGAAAAAAGTAAAGAAATTGTAGGAAAAGTGTTCTATATTGCATCTACAGCATTGATTGTAATTGGATTGTTATGTGCAATCGGTGAGTGGTATGAAAAGCAAACAATGTCTTCTATTTATGGATCAATGATTATTCAAGTGGTCGGTGTTTTTGAATATTTTCTTGCAAAAGTAATATCAAAAGAAAATTCATCTTTTTATGTGAAATGGTTAAATACAATTATAATTGCTTTTATACCAATATCTATGATTACGAGTTATATATCTGAGTTAATTTTTAAAGTAGGAGGAGGTATTTCACCTTATCCAATAGGAATATTTCATAGTTTTGTATTTTTGTTGGTCTATCTTATAGTTATAATGGTAAGCTATGCTTACCTAAAGAAGCAAAATAAATTTCTTATTTAAATTCAAGTTTGTCATTGTAGATAGTTTTGAAAGGAAGTTTAGATATGGATTCTAAAGTTGCAGAAAATATAAATATACTCGCAAAGTTTTTGGGAACAAGAGATATTGATGCGTTAAATCAAGAAGAATTATTTAAACGATATGGAATTCATCAGGTAGATGTTATGGTTTTATTTGGTGGAAGTATTCTTGAAGGTGGCGATGTTTTAGCTAGTGGAATTACAAACTTCGTTGCGAAAAAATATATTATTGTTGGTGGAGCAGGACATACAACATATACACTACGTCAGGTTGTTCATTTAGAATATCCGGATATTGAGACAACAGATTTATCAGAAGCAGAAATATTTCAAAAGTATATTAAACATGTATATGGATGTAAGGCAGATTATCTTGAAACAAAGTCTACAAATTGTGGGAATAATATAACGTATCTTTTGGATTTATTGAAAGAAAACAATATTTCTTTTAATAGTATCATTCTAAGTCAGGATGCTTCTATGCAAAGGCGTATGGCGGCAGGTTTAAAAAAATATATTAATGATAATGTGACAATCATCAATTATGCTACTTATTGTGCTAAAGTATTGAACCAGAATGATGAATTGGTTTATGAAGAAGATTTACATGGTATGTGGCCAATTAATAGATATGTCAACTTGTTGATGGGAGAAATTCCTAGACTTTCAGATGATGCGAATGGCTATGGTCCGAATGGAAAGAATTATATTGCGCATGTGGATATTCCCGAAAATGTGAAAATAGCTTTTGAAGAATTGAAGATGGTTTTTGGAAGTGAAATAAGAGCGGCCAATCCATTGTATGCTACAAATATGAATAAAAATAGTTAACAGTATTATTTGAAAAGTGGGTAAAGAAGCTAAGAATTCGTTTAGTCGAATTCTTTTTTTGCGTTTAGCACACAGGTGTTGACACTGCTAAAAAGGTGTTGTATAGTATTAGCAGGCAAAATATTAGAGTGCTAATGAAGGAGTGGTATTATGGCTAAGAAAAAACAGTTTAAAGCGGAGTCAAAACGTTTATTGGATTTGATGATCAATTCCATTTATACACACAAGGAAATCTTCTTACGTGAACTTGTATCGAATGCGAGTGATGCGATTGATAAATATTATTATGAAAGTCAAGGTCATGCGGATGCAAGTCAATTTGAGATTCGTATTGAACCAAATAAGGAAGCTCGTACTTTAACAATTTCGGACACAGGTATTGGTATGTCAAAGGAAGAATTAGAGGAAAACTTGGGTACAATTGCGAAGAGTGGTTCTTTGGCTTTTAAAGAGGAAATGAAGAAAAAAGAAGAAAACAACGATGAAGATGTAGATATCATTGGTCAATTTGGTGTTGGATTCTATTCTGCATTTATGGTCGCAAAAGATGTTCGTGTTATTACGAAAAAAGCAGGTAGTGATGAAGCTTATGAATGGGTAAGTGCTGGTGAAGATGGTTATGAAATCACACCTTGTACAAAGGAAACAAATGGTACAACAATCATTTTAACTTTAAAAGAAGATACAGATGAAGAAAAATATTCTCAATATTTAGAGATATATGAGTTAAAAGAATTGATTAAGAAATATTCAGACTATATTCGTTATCCAATCAAGATGAATGTAGAAACTCAGAAGATGAAAGAGGGTACTGAGGAAAGTGAAAAGCCTGAATATGAAACAGTGGTTGAAGATCAGACTTTAAACTCAATGGTTCCTTTATGGAAACGTCAAAAATCGAAGATTACAGATGAAGAATACAATCAATTCTACAAGGATCATTTCTATGATTATCAAGATCCTCAAAAAGTGATTCATTTTAGTGTTGAGGGAAATACTAGCTTTACAGCCTTACTTTATATTCCATCACACTTACCTCAAGGATTCTATTCACAAGACTATAAGAAAGGTCTTCAACTCTATTGTAGAGGCGTATTCATTATGGATCATGCCGAAGAATTATTGCCAGATTCATTGCGTTTTGTGAAAGGTCTAGTGGATTCTCAAGATTTATCTTTAAATATTTCTCGTGAAATGCTTCAACATGATCATCAATTAAAATTGATTGCGGGTCGTATTGAAAAGAAAGTATTGAATGAACTTGGAAATATGCTTGCCAAAGATCGTGAAGCATATGAAAAATTCTTTGAAGAATTTGGTGTAAACTTGAAGTTTGGTGTCTACAACAATTATGGTATGGATAAAGAAAAATTCCAAGATTTATTGTTGTTCTACTCTTCAAGAGAAAAGAAATATGTTACTTTAAGTGAATATGTTTCTCGTATGAAAGAGGATCAAAAAGACATTTACTTTGTATCTGGTAAAGATGTTGAATTGATTGATAAGATGCCAGTTGTTCAAACATTGAAGAATAAAGAGTTTGAAGTTCTTTACTTAACAGATGAAGTGGATGAATTTGTAATGCAGACATTGATGAACTACAAAGAAAAGACGTTCAGAAATGCGGCTCAAGGAGATTTGGATTTAGATACTGAGGAAGAAAAGGAAGCTTTAAATAAATCAAAAGAAGAAAATAAAGATTTATTGACATTCATGAAAGAAGCTTTAGGCGATGAGGTTGCTGAAGTGAAATTGTCAAATAAATTAACAGAGGATCCAGTATGCTTAACAGCTGGCGAAGGTATTTCTTTTGAGATGGAAAAGGTTTTCGCAAATATGCCTAACCAAAGTCCAATGCCTATGAAGGCTACGCGTATTTTGGAAATCAATCCAAATCATCCAATCTTTGAAACATTGAAGACTTTATACGCTTCTGATAAAGATAAAGTTAAAGAAGTGACTGAAGTATTATATGATCAGGCTTGTTTAATTGAAGGCTTCGCAATCAAAGATCCAATCGCATATTCAAAGAAGATCTGTGAATTGTTAGTGAAATAATTCTAGGCACAAACTTTCGAGTTTGTGCTTTTTTTCATTCATGATACATTTAATTTAGGTGAAGATTATGAAGTATCAAGAATTAATGAAAGAAGTAGAAGGTGTTGGAAAACTAAAGTTAAGTGAGCAGGAAAACTTTTATCGTGATGTATTAAATGAAAGTTCAAATGATTTAGAAGTTGTAGTTGCGGCCACCTTTTATTTGGGTATGGCTTATTATTATGAAGGAAATTTTAATAAGGCAAAAGAGATTATTGAACCGATCATTTTGCAGTATCAAAGTATGCCATTTGTAAGAGAACTTATTTCTGCATTCAATTTAATGGGTGTCATGCTCTATTATGATGGGGCAAATGTTTCAAGTCGTTATTATTACGAAAAAGCTTTACAGATTGCGATGGAACATGAGGATGTTGGACATTATTGTTATGAGTATAATAATATTTCAATTACGTACGTAAAGCAGGAAAAGTATGAAGAGGCTTTAGATAGTATTTTAAAAGCCAAAGAATTCATGCCTTGTTGCGTTGAAGATATGGGTGCCTATGTCTATTTGAATTTAGCTTTGATTTACAATAGCCTAAATCAAGTGGATAAGGCTTTAGAAGCATTTAATATGGGTTTAGATGAGCATGATGGCAAACATATTATTTTAGAAGATTATTTGAATTGCGGTATTGAATTATTTAGTAAAGCCGATATGGATTTTGAATTTAATAGATGTGCTGATGAACTTGAAAAACGTATTGAGACTATGTATGCGGTAGAATATATAGATGCTTGTATTGCTTTATTTGATTATTATTTAGAGCAGAAGATGTTTGATCAAGTCAAAGCCATCTTACGATATATGGATTCATATATGGCTAAACATCCGGATGAGATTCGTTAAGGCTTGATGGTTGAATCTTCTCGATATAAATATGGCAAAGTTATTTGCGATTTGGATGTCATAATTTTGGCATTAGAGAAAAAGAATGTATATTATGAGAGGATTTTTGAGGAGGAACAAGTTCGTCGTTGTCATGATACAGAGCGTTATTTTGATATGAATAGAAAGCTTCAACTCGCCTTAGAAAATGAAACAAAAGCCAATCAAGTTAATATGCGTTTCTTGGCAAATATGAGCCATGATATTCGTACACCAATCAATGGGATTATAGGAATGCTTCAAGTGATTCAAAGATGTGGTGATGATAAACAACGCATCAAAGATGCCTATGATAAGATGTGGATATCAAGTACGCACTTGTTGTCTTTGGTAAATGATATTTTAGATATTCGAACATTACAAACGGATTCGGCTGTGTTGGAAAATAAATCGTTTGAATTAAGTCAATTATTAGGTAGGGTTCAAACTATTATTGATCTACAGGTATCGAATTATAAGATTGAATTGTTTATGAAGACTCAAATAGAACATGATCATTTGATGGGTAGTCCTACACATATTGAGAAGGTCTTGTTGAATCTTTTAAGTAATGCGATCAGATACAATAGACCAGGTGGTAAAGTGTATTTGTCTGTTAAAGAAAAAGCGGATTGTTTTGAATTTTTTGTAGAAGATACAGGAATTGGAATGAATGAAGAATTCATACAAAACAAATTGTTCAAACCTTTTGTTCAAAAAAATAAACGTATAGATGGTGCGGGTTTAGGGATGAGTATTGTGCAAGAGTTTGTAAAGAAGATGGATGGCACAATCAAGGTGGAAAGTAAAATTGATTAAGGTACTCAATTTATTGTTCAACTTCCTTTAGAGATTGATTTGAATCCTGTTGAGAATAAGTCTTTAAAAAATCAAACAATGTCCATTGAAAATCTATCTATACTTGTCGTGGAAGATAATGAGATCAATATGGAAGTGATAGAGTTTATGCTTCAAAGTGAAGGGGCTATTGTGTATAAGGCTAAAAATGGTAAAGAGGCTGTAGAACAGTTTGATCAAATCAAGGATTTAGATTTGATTCTAATGGATCTTAGGATGCCTATTATGGATGGGTATGAGGCGACTATACAAATTCGAAAAAAAGATAAAAAGATTCCAATCCTTGCGATGAGTGCCAATGCGTATATGCAAGATATACAGAAATGTTACAAGGCGGTATGAATGGGCATATCAGTAAACCTTTATATTTAGAGGATCTAAAAGATCGAATTATTCAAATTATATAAAAAGCCAGGTTTTTCCTGGCTTTATTAAATGATGATACCATTGCAGTGATCAATTTCATGTTGAATGATTTGAGCAACAAAACCAGAATAGGATTGTTTACACTTTTTAAAAGATTCATCTTGGTATTCAACGGTGATATTTTCATAACGAGTTGTATTTCTTTCACCCTCTAGTGATAAACACCCTTCTTTGACTTTGTAAGGTCTAGATTTCTTTGTGATTTTTGGATTATACATCACAATTTGTGCAGGCCCAATCGCAAAGATAATAATATTTTTAGAAACACCAATCATATTGGCTGCCATGCCTACACATTGATTACTATAAGCTTGTAATGTATCTTTTAGATCTTGAGCCACTTGTGTATCCATTTTTGTAGCTGGAACGGATTTTATAGCTAAGAAAGCTTCATCTTTCATTATTGGTTTAATCATAACATACCTCTTTTCTTCAAAAATCATATTTGTTTTAGATGTTTTTTTCAAGTATAATTGGCATATGCTGAAAAATATAGTATTTGATTTAGGAAATGTATTGGTTAAATTTGATTCAAATGAATTGATTTATAGCTTCTTTAATGAAGGACAAGAGGAAGTGAAATCATTCTATTTTGATTCTTTATGGGATGAGTATGATCAAGGACTCTATTCAGTGGAAGAAATGATTGAAAAGGGAGTAAAACAATTTCCTGAGTTAGAGTTAAATATTAAAGAATTGATGTATCATTGGACAGAATTTGTGATTCCATTAAAAGATAATGTTGCGTATATCAAAGATTTAAAACGATTCGGATACAAAGTATATATTCTTTCAAATATTCCAGAAGATGACACAAAGTATTTGAGAAGTTGTGGTGTGTTTGATAATATAGATGGCGGTGTTTTTTCTTATGAATATAAGAAAATTAAACCGGATCCAGAAATATTTCATATATTATTAAAAAAATATGATCTTAAGGCATCTGAATGCTTATTTTTAGATGATCGAAAAGATAATGTAGTTGCAGCAAGTAATTTGGGATTTGAAACAATTGAAGTTAAAGATTCAAGTAAGGTTATTGACTTAATAAAGGAGAAAATTAGTGAAGTGTAAAGTAGAAAAAATATGCGGTGGATGTTCACTTTTAAAACTGAAGCCGAGTATGCAGGCAGATAAAAAGAAAAAAGATGTGGAAGAATTGGTTGAAAAAGCACATTTAAAGGTTCGTGTTGGCGATGTGCATATGGCAAAGAATGATACACATTATCGTAATAAAGTAATTGTTGGTTTTGCGAAAGATAAAGGAAAAGTATATTCAGGTTTATATGCGCCTCATTCGCATCGTGTTGTGAAGACTGAAAATTGTATAATGCAGCCAAAACTTGTCAATGAAATTATCAACAAGATTACAGAACTTGTTGGTTCTATGAAATTAGAATTATATAACGAAAGAACAGGGACTGGTTTATTGCGTCATGTATTGATTCGTTGGGGACATAAGACAGATGAAGTGATGGTTGTATTTGTGACAAGTCAGAAAATTTTTCCTTCAAGAAAAAATATGGTTCGTGTATTAACGAGTGAATTTCCACAAATTAAAACAATTGTACAAAATATCAATCCAAGAAAGACAAGTATTGTTTTGCAGGATGAAGCTATTGTTTTATATGGAAATGGTATGATTCATGATGAGTTATGTGGCTTAGACATTGCGTTTTCACACAATTCGTTCTATCAGATTCATTCTGAACAATGTGAAGTATTGTATGGCTTAGCTAAGAAAATGTTAGATTTAAAGGAAACAGATACAGTACTAGATACATATTGTGGTGTTGGTACAATTGGTTTAACGATGACAGATTCTTGTAAGAAAGTCATGGGTGTAGAAGTGAATCCAGATGCGATTGAAAACGCAAAATACAATGCGAAACAAAATAAAATCAAAAATATTGAATTTGTTGCGATGGATTCAACAGAATTTATGCGCCAGGCAAGAAAATATCACAATCATTATGATGCGATCATTTTAGATCCGCCTCGTGCTGGTACGACAAAAGATTTTATTGAGTGTGCAACCGCTTTAAATCCAAGAAAAATTTTATATATTTCTTGTGATCCAAGAACACAGGTTCGTGATTTAAACCAATTTAGAAAACAAGGTTATGTCACAAATAAATTAGAATTAGTGGATTTATTCCCTTATACAGATCATATTGAAAGTGTTTGCGTATTAGAAAAGAAACAATTCAACCTAAAGCCTACAAAAAAAGCGCAAAGACAAGCTCAATTTAGATCAAGTAAAATGAGTAAGAAAAAACGTTAGGAAGCAAGTATGCTTCCTTTTGTGCATATGGGTATGTTTAAATTGTTTGGAATGCTATAATCTGTTTAACAGAATGGAGAATATATATGTTAGAAATTGGAATTCAAGCACCTGATTTTGAATTGCCTGATCAAGATGGTGTGATACACAAATTGAGTGATTATAAAGGTAAAAAAGTTATCTTATATTTTTATCCAAAGGATAATACGGCGGGTTGCACAAAGCAGGCTTGTGGTTTTTCTGAAAGATATCCACAATTCTTAGAAAAAGGAGCTGTCATTTTAGGGGTAAGTAAAGATACGGTGGCTTCACACAAGAAGTTTCAAGAAAAGTATAGCCTTGCCTTTACATTGTTGGCAGATCCAGAAAGAAAAGTGATTGAAGCTTATGATGTGTGGAAAGAAAAGAAGAATTATGGAAAGGTATCTATGGGTGTGGTTCGTACAACGTACTTAATAGATGAATCTGGAATTATTGTTCGTGCTAATGATAAAGTAAAAGCGGCCAATGATGCTGAAAATATGTTGGAAGTAGTTTAGACACTGCTTCCTTTTTGCATTTGTATTAAGAGATTATGAGGTATAAAATTTCATTTGGGTGATACTATGTGGATTTTATATGCGACAGGCTCTGCCTTTTTTGCGGGCATTACTTCCATACTCGCAAAATGTGGGATTTCAAAAACAGATTCTGATGTGGCAACCGCCATACGTACCATTGTGGTTTTAGTTTTTTCGTGGATTCTTGTTCTTTTAACTGGAACTATATCCGGTATTACGGATATCAGTGGGAAAACTTTGTTGTTTCTAGTTTTGTCTGGAATCGCAACAGGAGCTAGCTGGCTATGTTATTTTAAGGCTTTACAAAATGGGAATGTGAATAAGGTGGTTCCGATTGATAAATCCAGTACAATCTTAACGATTCTATTGGCTTGTATTTTCTTTCATGAAGGATTGTCTTTAGCTAAAATTGGCTGTGTATGCATGATCGGTGTAGGTACAATGTTGATGATTACTCGAAAAGAGGATGTTGAATCTAATTCTTCAGATAAAAGCTGGTTGATGTATGCGATTTTGTCAGCTGTATTTGCGAGTCTTACATCTATTTTAGGTAAGATTGGTATTTCTGGAATTGATTCTAATTTAGGTACGGCCATTCGTACAAGTGTTGTCTTAGTTATGGCCTGGCTAATGGTCTTTGTGAAAAATAAGCAGTCCCAAATAAAAGACGTCGATCGAAAAGAACTCTTGTTTATCATCTTATCTGGTTTTGCAACAGGAGGATCTTGGCTGTGTTTCTATCGTGCTTTACAGGATGGACTTGCAAGCATCGTTGTGCCAATTGATAAATTGAGTATACTTGTAACAATTGGTTTTTCTCGTGTTGTATTTCATGAAAAGCTATCTAAGAAGGCATTGTTAGGTTTAATTTTGATTACAGTGGGTACTGTAACTATGACGATGATATAGGAGATTTTATGTGTAGATATAAGAAGATTGATTTAGAAAATTGGTGTCGTAAAGAGCATTATTTGTATTATACAAACAGTTTAAATGTTGAAGTGAATATGACGGCCAATATTGATGTGAGTGAGTTATTAAGTTTTTGTCATACAAATGGATATAAATTTTATCCAACGTTGATTTATTGTGTGACTAAAGTGTTAAATCGAATTGAGAACTTTAAAATGTTTAAAGATAAAAACGGAGATTTATGTGTGTGGGATTCTTTAGTTCCAAATTATACGATTTTCCATGAAGAAGATCATACATTTTCGGATTGTTGGACGGATTTTACAGACGATTTTGGTTCTTTCTACAAGAATATTACTTCTGATATGGAATTAGGTAAAACCAAAAGAGGCATTAAGGTAAAATCGGGCCAACCTGCAAACTTTTATTGTGTATCATGTACACCATGGACTACATTTACTGCGGTTTCAAGTCGTATGGTCAATGGGGGGTGCTGCCTTCTTTCCAATCATCACTGCTGGAAAATATGATGATAATTATCAAATGCCTGTAAATATCACAATTGCGCATGCCGTAGCGGATGGGTATCATATTGGCTTGTTTTTTGAATATCTACAAAAAGAAATTAGTAAGGAATATTTAAATTCAAACCTTGAATAAAGGCCTTGGATGGGGTGCTCTATTTACTTTTTGGGCAAAGTGTTATAAAATTTTTAATGTAGGTATAAATTGAAAAGGAGATATAAAAATGAATCAATCACCACTTCAAAAAGCTAGATACCAATACAGTCCAAAATTGCCTGGAATGTTAAGAAATGGTATTTCAGAAATCTGTGTTAAGGAAGGAAATGCAACTCAAAGTGTTGCAGACCAAGAAAAAATCGCGGCTTTATTCCCTAACACTTACGGAGAAAAAGAAATTACATTCGAAAAAGGAGAAAATACTTCTGCAGCTAAAAAACAAGTTGTAGGTGTAATCTTATCTGGTGGACAAGCACCTGGTGGACACAATGTTATTTGTGGTCTATACGATGCATTAAAAGCTACTAGTAAAGAAAACGTTCTTTACGGATTTAAAAATGGTCCTATTGGATTATTAGAAGACAACTATGTTGAATTCGACGATGCTTATATCGATGCATACAGAAATACGGGTGGATTTGATATTATCGGATCTGGACGTACAAAATTAGAAACTGAAGAACAATTCGCAGTTGCTGCAAAAGTTTGTGAAAAACACGGAATCACTGCTATCGTAATTATCGGTGGTGATGACTCAAATACAAACGCTGCTGTATTAGCTGAATATTTTGCTGCTCACAATACAGGTGTTCAAGTTATCGGTTGTCCAAAAACTATCGATGGTGACTTGAAAAACGAAGACATCGAATGTTCATTTGGATTCGATACTGCAACTAAAACATATAGTGAATTAATCGGAAACATCGAACGTGATGCAAACTCTGCTAAAAAATATTGGCACTTTGTAAAAGTTATGGGACGTAGTGCAAGTCACGTAGCTTTGGAATGTGCTTTAGAAACTCAACCAAACATTTGTTTAATTTCAGAAGAAGTTGCTGCTAAAAAACAATCTTTATCTGAAATCGCTGACTACATTGCAGATGCTGTTGAAAAACGTTCTGCAAATGGAAACAACTTCGGTGTTGCAATTATCCCTGAAGGTGTAGTTGAATTTGTTCCAGAATTTAAAGCATTGATTGCTGAAATCAACGAATTATTAGCTGGAAACAAAACAGAAGAATTTAACGCATTAGGTAGCTGGGAAGAAAAATATGCATTCATTGAAAAAGGTTTAACTGCTGAATCAATGGCTGTATTCGCAATCTTACCTCAAACTATCCAACAACAATTATTCTTAGAAAGAGATCCACACGGAAACGTACAGGTATCTTTAATTGAATCAGAAAAATTGTTCTCAGCCTTAGTTAAAGATAAATTAACTGAAAGAGGATTTACAGGTAAATTCAATGCATTACACCACTTCTTCGGATACGAAGGACGTTGTGCATTCCCATCAAACTTTGATGCTGACTATTGCTACTCATTAGGATACAACGCATTCATGTTGATTCAATACGGATATAATGGATATTTATCAAAAGTATCTAACTTATCTAAACCAGCTGAAGAATGGGTTGCTGGTGGTATGCCAATCACTAAGATGATGAATATCGAACGTCGTAATGGCGAAGATAAACCAGTTATCAAAAAAGCATTGGTTGAATTAGATGGAAAACCATTCAAATATTTCGAAGCAAACCGTGATACATGGGCTGTTGAAACTGCATATACTTATCCAGGAGCAATCCAATATTATGGACCAACTGAAGTATGTGATTTAACAACTCGTACATTAGCTTTAGAAAAAGGTGAATAATAAATAAAAGAATGCTTCGGCATTCTTTTTTCTTAAAGGGGAGTGAAATTTAATGAAGTATATGATCGCAAGTGACATCCATGGTTCAAGTTATTATTGTCAAAAACTAATGGATGCTTACAAATACGAAAAACCAGATCGATTGATCTTATTGGGGGATATTTTATATCATGGACCTAGAAATGATTTACCAAAAGATTATGCACCTAAAAAAGTGATTGAGATGTTGAATTCCATATCAGACTCGATTTTATGTGTTCGTGGAAATTGTGATTGTGAAGTTGACCAAATGGTATTGAATTTTCCATGTTTAGCAGATTATTCTGTGTTGGATATAAACGGGCTTTTTATCTATTGTACACATGGACATTTAGAACCTGTTAAATTAAAAATGGGGGATATATTACTAAGTGGACATACACATATTCCTGCAATTGAAGATCGAGATGGTATTATTTATATGAATCCAGGCTCAGTTTCGATTCCAAAAGAAAACAGCCCTCATAGCTATATGATACTAGAGGACTGTGTATTTACTTGGAAAGATTTAGAAACGCTTAGCCAATACCGTTATAAAGAATTCCCAAAATCAAAATAATGATGGCAAGAAATACATAAACATATTTACCTAAGAATTTAAAAGTCGGTCCAACTGGCTTTTTTCTTCCTTTGTCTAATTCTTGTTTTAAAGCATTCCATCCTAAAACATAGTAAATAGTTATGGCTCCAAGTAGTGCTGCAAAAGGAATAATATAGATTGTGACAACATCCATCCATTTACCTACAATATCTCCATTTTCAATACATACCGATATGGCGAGTGTGATAATGCCACAAAGTAAAATAGCTTTTTTTCTAGAAATGCGAAAGCGGTGTTGCCAAGACTCACACACAGCTTCAAGCATGTTGATTAAACTTGTGATTCCGGCGAAAGCTACTGAAATAAAGAAGAATAGAGCAAAGAGATTGCCGAGTGGCATTTGTTTAAATACTTCAGGAAGGGTTAAAAACATTAAACTAGGGCCACTAACGGGATCGATGCCAAAAGAAAATACGGCAGGCATAATGGCTAATGCCGCTAGCATCGCAGCAATTGTATCAAATATAGCCGTCTGCATACTTGCCTTTGGAATATCTACATCATCCTTTAAATATGCTCCATATACAATCATTCCAGAACCAGTAATGGATAAGGAGAAAAAAGCTTGTCCCATGGCCATTATCCATGTTTCTTTGTTGAGTAAATATTCCCATTTAGGAACAAACAAAAATTTATAACCTTCGATAGCACCGTCAAATAAGCTGACACGAATGGCAAGGAATATAAATAAAATAAAGAAGGCTGGCATTAATATTTTGTTGACTTTTTCAATGGCATTTGTGGCACTTATGAATAACAATAAACAAGTCACAAACAAGACCAAAAAGTGACATGGCACATTCGAAAAGGATTGTGTCATATTCGTAAAGAAAGCTGGAATATCATTTGTGAGTAGTTCGTTTGTGAGTACGCCTTGAATGCTACGAAATACCCATCCTAAAATGACACTATATCCAATCGCAATCCCAAGAGATCCAAGTAGTGGAAGCCATCCAATATATTTACCAAATTTATTCTTCCAACAATATGTATAAGCGCCTAACGTTCCGGTTTTTGCCATTCTTCCTAACGCAAATTCAGCCGATAAGCCAACAAGACCAAATAAGGCGATAAAAATTAAATATGGAATCAGAAAGGCAGCTCCTCCATATTGTCCTAAACGATATGGAAACATCCATATGTTTCCCATTCCTACGGCAGAACCTACACAGGCAAGCACAAATCCTACCGTACTTTTAAAATTTCCGTTTTTATTCATTTGTAGTACCTCTATGTTTCTTAGTATATCACAAAAATGATATAATATTTAAACAGGTGATGAGTATGTTTGTAGAAGAAAGACAAAATTTAATTTTAGAAGATTTACAAGAGAATGGTAAAGTGTTGGTAAAAGATTTAAGTACACGTTTTGGTGTAACACCCGATTTAATTCGTAAAGATTTAGCTTTTTTAGAATCGAAAGGTAAATGTAAAAAGATTTATGGTGGAGCGATTTTGAATCGTTTAAATGTTCATTTAGAGGATGCCAATTCTAGAAAGAGTGTGAATAGTAAGGAGAAACAAAAAATAGCGCAAATGGCTTATGATTTGATTGAACCAAATATGACAGTCTTTTTGGATATTTCGACTACGAATATTGAATTAGCTAAATTATTAGTGTTAAGACCTATTTCAGGTATTACAGTCGTTACGAATATGTTGGATGTAATTCAGATTCTTTCTACAAGTCAAATTCATTCTATTTTTATTGGTGGCGAATTTGATTATGCAAGAAATGGTTTTGTGGGTAATATGTGCGATGAATTTCTTCAACGATTTCATTTTGATTTAGCTTTTTTAGGTGTGGTTGGTATAGATTTAGAGTCCAAAAGTGTTATGACCTATATGCCGAATGATGGTCAAACAAAGCGTATTGTTTTAAAACAATCGAAAAAGGCCTATATGTTGGCGGATTCGGATAAATTTTATCAAATGGGAAATTATGAGTATGCCAAAGTGGATGCGTTTTATGGAATTCTACAAACAATAAAAAATAATAAAAAGTAATAAAGAACTATTGATTTTGATCATAGTTCTTTTTATAATCTAATTGTAGATGGAGGACTTACTATGCTAAATCGTATTTCTATTCTGAAAGATAAAATGTTGTCTCAACCTCGCTTTGTAAGTATTGAGCAAGCTTTGATTATTACACGAACATATCAAGAAAATGAAGATAAATCGATTCCTTATAAGCGTGCACTTTCTTTGTATAACGCGTTAAATGAAATTGAAATTGGTATGGAACCTGAAGAGTTGATTGTGGGAAATCGAACAAAAGGTGTTCGTTATGGTGTTGTATTTCCAGAAAGTGGAATTTCTTGGGTGGATCGTGAATTTGAAACGATTCCAACACGTCCTCAAGATAAGTTTAATGTTCGTCCTGAAGACATTGAGACTTTTCGTAAAGTGATTGTTCCATATTGGAAAGGTAAAAGTTTAGAGGATGTTATTAAGAATCGTTTTGGCAATGAAATTAGTGCAATTTCTAAAGTAGTAAAAGTTAATCAAACCGATCATGCTCAGGGGCATATTTGTCCAAATGTAAAGGAATGGTTAGAACTTGGTCCACAAGGCTATATTGATTTAGCTAGAAATCATTTAAAAACATGTTCTGAATCAAAAAAAGAATTCTATGAATGTGTTATTTTAGTGATGCAAGGTGTACAGAAGTTTATGCTTCGCTATCATGAATTAGCTTTGGAAATGAATAAAAAAGATATCGCAAAGATTTGTGAAAATCTAGCTTATAAATCAGCTGCAACATTCCATGAAGCATTGCAGTCATTATGGTTTTTATTTGTAGTGCTACACATGGAAAGTAATGCATCTAGTTTTTCTCCGGGTCGTTTAGATGAAACTTTATATTCTTACTATAAACAAGATATAGATTCAGGTATGTTAAAAGAAAGTGAAGCTTTAGAATTGATTGAATGTTTATGGTTGAAATTCAATGAGATTGTATATCTAAGAAATGCGCATAGTGCTAAATATTTTGCAGGTTTTCCAATTGGATTCAATATTTGTGTTGGTGGACAAGATCAAAATGGAAACGATTTTAGTAATGAATTGAGTCATTTGTTTTTAAATGCACAAGAAGATATTGGTCTTCCACAACCCAACTTATCTGTTCGACTTCATGAACATACGAATGATGAACTGTTAAAACATGCGATTCGAGTTGTTTCAAAAGGAAGTGGAATGCCACAATTTTTCAATGATAAGGCAATTATTAAGGCGATGGAAGATTTAGGTATATCACATTTTGATGCCATGGATTATGCGGTTGTTGGTTGTGTGGAACTTACAACACAAGGCAATAATTTAGGTTGGTCGGATTCGGGCATGTTTAATATGAATAAGGTGTTAGAACTTACTTTGAATCATGGTCGTTGTTTGTTGACGGGAAAACAAATGGGGCCTGATTATGGGTCTTTAAGTACATATACTTCGTTTTCTGATTTAGAATCTGCCTTTGAAAAAATGATGGATTATTTTATCGATAAAATGATTCCATGTTTAGAAGAAGTGGAAAAAGCACATATTGATATTTTACCAACAGCCTTCTTATCAAGTGTCATTGATGATTGCATGGAAAAAGGCATGGATGTAACGCGTGGTGGTGCGCATTATAATTTGTCGGGTATTCAAATGATTCAAGTGGCAAACCTTGCAGATAGTTTGGCGGCTTTGAAAAAGCTTGTATATGATGAAAAGAAAATTGATGCAGCTGGTTTAGAAAAAGCTTTGAAAGAAAATTTTTCAAACAATGAAGTCATGCGCCAGATGTTACTAAATCGTGCACCTAAGTATGGAAATGATGTGGAATGGGTGGATGAGCTGGGTGCAAAATGGGCATTGAGTTTTAGAAATAAATTAAGAAAATATACAAACTATCGTAATGGAGAATATCATACAGGAATGTATACGGTGAGTGCCCATGTTCCTATGGGAGAAAATGTAGGGGCTAGTTGTGATGGAAGGCTTGCCCAAACGCCTTTGGCAGATGGTGGATTATCGGCTGTGTATGGTCGAGATTTAAAGGGTCCTACAGCAGTCTTAAAATCGGTATCGCATTTAGATAATTCTTGTACAACAAATGGTGGCTTATTAAATATGAAGTTTTTACCAGAATTCTTTAAGACGGAATCGGGTATTGATAAGTTTGCGAATTTTATGCGTACATTTGTTGACTTAGAGATTCCACATATTCAGTTTAATGTAGTTCGTAAAGAAGATTTATTAAATGCCAAAGCAAATCCGGATCAATATCGCTCTTTGACGGTTCGTGTTGCTGGTTATACAGCATATTTTACAGAGCTTGCTGGAGAGTTGCAGGATGAAATTATCGCAAGGACAAGTTATGACAACATCTAAAGGGTATATATTTGATATAAAGCGTTTTGCGACACACGATGGAAAAGGAATTCGTACAACGGTGTTTTTTAAGGGGTGCCCACTTCGCTGTAAGTGGTGTCAAAATCCAGAAGGATTGTCTTATTTACTACAAGTCTTGTATATGGAATCCAAGTGTATGCATTGTCTTAGTTGTGTATATGCATCAAAACAGGGTGGAGTTAGATATGTAGATCATAAAATTTGTATTTCAAGAAACGCAAAAGAAGATTGGGATGCGATTTGTGATGTATGTCCTACTTTAGCTTTGAGTATGGATGCCAAAGAGTATACGGTAGAGGAATGTGTTCAGGAAATTTTAAAGGATGAAATATTCTTTAAAAGAGAAGGTGGAGTTACTTTCTCAGGGGGAGAACCCTTTTTACAAAGTGATTTTTTGATTGATTTATTAAAGGCTTGTAAGGAAAAAGGAATTCATACGGCTATTGAAACAAGTCTATATACGGATTTAGAGAATGTAAAACGAGCTTTACCTTACTTGGATCAGATTTATTGTGATTGTAAATTATATGATGAAAATTTGCATAAACAATATACGGGTGTTTCAAATGAAAAAGTATTAAAGAATATTGCGTATTTACTTCAGAGTAATAAAAAAGAACACGTGATCGTACGTACGCCTTTAATTCCGACAATGACTGCTTCTTTTGAGAATATTTCTTCTATATCAAGATTTTTGGTTTCTTGTTATGAAGATGTTCATTATGAAATCTTGAATTATAATCCTCTGGCCCAATCTAAATATGCGTATTTAGATATGGAGTATTGTTTTAAAGAAAATCCAAAAATGTATTCTAGTGAAAAGATGCAAGAGTTCTATGATTGTGCAAAACAAAATGGTATAAAGAATCTAGTTATCGATTAAGGAGCGTAGGCTCCTTTTTAAATTAAATTATATTTTTTTATATATGAAAGTAGCCCGAAATTTTCTTTCTTTGAGAAAAGTAAATGAAATGTGTTGTTGTATAATTGTAAATGTTGAGACGATTCGTGCAGGATTTAATATCGATTATCCATTTATTTATAGTATTTTATGTATTTCAAGTCAGCATTATATGACTTGTGTGTAAACAATGTGTTAATGATTTATTTAAATAAATTCACAAATTTTTAAAAAAATTAAAAAAACATTTGACGAAGTGAAAAGTATTTGGTAATATAGATGAGCACTGCTGAGGTGCAGATGATCTTTGAAA
>OMGU01001478.1_pt1 | contig 17854 bp, 8 predicted proteins | sample 1646121 | NCBI WGS metagenome assembly OMGU01 (sample SAMN05578581, study PRJEB25193) | human gut metagenome | biome: Human Microbiome; feature: human-associated habitat; material: feces | host: Homo sapiens | place: USA:Birmingham
TTCAGGATATTATGGAATAGTGGGGGAATGATATGAACACTTCAGTAATTCGATATCTTTTGGGATATATTTTAAAGCTTGAAGGCTTTTTGCTGCTTCTGCCATGTATTGTTGCCGGTATTTATTATGAAAAAAGCGGCATCTACTTTTTGATTGTTGCACTCATAAGCATAGCTATCGGTTTTATTTTTTCGGCTAAAAAACCGAGGGATTTTACCTTTTACCTGAAGGAGGGCTGTGCAACAACCGCACTGGGCTGGGTCGTACTGAGTATATTCGGCTGTCTGCCGTTTTACATATCAGGAGAGATTCCAAGCTTCACAGATGCTCTTTTTGAGACCATCTCCGGCTTCACCACGACAGGAGCGAGCATCCTGCCTGAGGTAGAATCACTCTCATATTGCATGAATTTCTGGCGCTGCTTTACGCACTGGATTGGCGGTATGGGTGTGCTTGTTTTTCTTCTGGCAATCATCCCGCTTTCAGGCGGCAGCAATATCAACCTGATGCGCGCAGAAAGCCCCGGGCCTTCAGTTGGAAAGCTCGTTCCAAAGATGAAGCATACCGCCAGGCTTTTATACATAATATACTTTGGTCTTACGACTATGGAGATTATTTTCCTGCTTTTCGGGAAAATGCCTCTTTACGATGCCATCTGTACCTCTCTTGGCACAGCCGGAACAGGAGGCTTTGGTATCAAAAACGACAGCTTTTGCGGCTACAATGTTTATCTGCAGTGGGTTGTTACCATATTTATGATACTTTTCGGTGTCAATTTCAACGCTTACTACCTGCTTTTCTTCGGTCACATCCGTGACGCACTTAAGGTTGAGGAGGTCAGATACTATTTCGGCATCATAATAGCCTCCGTTGTAGTCATAAGCGTGAATATCGCGCATATGTGTACCGGTGTGTTTGACGCAGTCACAAAGGCAGCGTTTCAGGTTGGCTCAATCATCACGACAACCGGATTTTCCAGCACCGATTTCGACAGATGGCCTGAGCTTTCAAAGACACTGCTTGTGCTTTTGATGTTCATTGGTGCATGTGCCGGAAGCACCGGCGGCGGTATCAAGGTATCTCGTATTGTCATCGCTGTAAAGACAATACTTAAGGAGTTAAATGGCTACATTCACCCAAAGAGTGTGAAAAAGCTCACCTTTGAGCACAAGCCTGTAGACCATGATGTTATCAGGTCAATAAATGTTTATTTCATGACGTATGCCGTCATTTTTGTTGTTTCAATGCTGCTTGTTTCCGTTGAAAACTATGATTTCACTACCAATTTCACGGCTGTCGCAGCTACATTTAACAATATCGGACCGGGTCTTTCTCTGGTCGGTCCGACATGCAATTTCGGCTTTTTTAATAATTTCTCCAAATATATACTGATGTTTGACATGCTTGCCGGAAGACTCGAGCTGTTTCCACTGCTCATCCTCTTCCATCCGTCAATCTGGAAGGAATTATTTATTCAAGCAGATAAAAAAGTAAAAGGGAATAGAAAGGAGAAACAAAATGTTCGCATGTAAAAATTGCGGTGGAAATGTGAAGTTTGACATCAAATCAGGCCAGTTAGCCTGTGAATACTGTCATTCACTTTTCGACCCTTACGCGTACGAGGACAAAACCTCTGACGCCGAGGTCCAGAAGGACTTCGACGCAACCATTTTCACATGCCCTCAGTGCGGAGGAGAAATCCTGAGCACAGACGATACCGCAGCAGGCTTCTGCAGCTTCTGCGGTGCATCAACTGTGCTCTACAGCCGCATGCAAAAGGAGCACAAGCCGGCTTATATCATACCATTTGCAAAGAGCAAGGATGACTGTAAGCAGGCCTACATGAGCCTCATGAAAAAGGCTATTTTCGCGCCAAAGGAGCTTAAGGATCCTAAGTTTATCGACGGATTCAGAGGTATCTACATGCCTTACTGGACATATTATGTAACCCAGAAGGCTCCTATTTCACTTCCGGCGAAAAGATCCCACCGTTCAGGAGATTACATCATTACAGACCATTACAGGCTCGAGGGAGATCTCGACGCCTACTACAAGGGACTGTCCTACGATGCATCTTCATCATTTGATGACAGCATCAGCGAAAAACTTGCGCCATATGATGTGAAGAATATGAAGCGCTTTACACCGGCATTCTTAAGTGGTTTTTACGCTGATACAGCTGATTTACCATCAACGGTTTACGCAAGTGACGCAATGGATGCTGCCTGCACAAACACAGTAAGCGAAATAAGTAAAGAGCCTGCCTTTACCGGCTTGTCAGTCGACAGTGACTCCGCAGCTCTTTCGCCTTTAAGTCTTGGCACTACTGTAAAAGAGACAGATTACTCAATGCTTCCGGTATGGTTTTTGTCATACCGCAATAAGGATCGTGTAGCATATGCCACAGTAAACGGCCAGACCGGCAAGGTTGTTGCAGATCTGCCTATATCTGTCGGTAAATTCCTGCTCGGCTCACTCATTGCGGCAATTCCGGTATACATTTTATTATGTCTGCTGACGGTTCTCACTCTCGGAATGACTCTCACCATAGTCGGTGTGCTTGCGATTATCGCAAATATCTGTTACTCACAAGAGCTGACCATGATTGCTGTAAAGGAAGCCGGTACCGAGGATAAGGGCCGTATCGCAAAGGAACAGCCGGAGGCACTTGGTGCAATCAACAACCGCAGACGCCTTAAGGCTGCAAAAAAGGCCACGAAAACCATAAAGAAAAAGACAAACACATCGTTTATAGCTTACTTTATACTTTTTATATTTGTCATTCAATTTGTTCCTGCTCTGTTTGCAATCATTGCAGGTATCGGAGGCAGCTTTGGCAATGCAGACGGCAGCCTGATTTTATTTGTTATTTTGACCATCATATCATTTATTTTTTCAATCAGAGCCTTCTCAAGCTTTGACAGGATGCCCGGACACAAGGGAGTTGCCGGACTCATCTTTGGCATGGTATCCATGCTTATTGGCGATGCTGTTCTTTTGTTCCAGCCGGTGCTCGATGCATGGTACTATGGCGCAGCTTTTATCATCATCGCCTCAGTGCTTATCACACTGATTAATGTCATCCGCGCATTCAATGTGCTTACAACGCGCAAGCTGCCACAGTTTGCCACACATAAGGGAGGTGATGACCGTGCATAGAAATAATTATAAAAGTCCTTTTTTGCATTGTATAAAATGCATGTGCTCAGCTTTGTTTACATTATTTTTGCTTGTTACAATCCTTGTTCTGAGCAGCTCATCAAATGTATATGCCACTGAGACAGCCGCCAATTACAATCTAAGCGGCACAAACAAGTCTACCGGCTACGAGTACATCCTTGAGGACTCTGCCAATTTCATTGACGATGCTGTAAAGGGCAAGCTCATCTCACAGATGAAAAAGACAACCGAATACTGCAACATAGCTGTTGTCACCACTACCTCACATCCTTACGGAAGCACTGAAAGCTATGCAGTCAATACCTTTGAAGGCTATTTCGGAACCGGTGCAAACGGTGTCATTTTTGTAATAGACAGAGATTTAAACGAGATTTATCTGGCTTGTGAGGGAAGCACGCAGAGAACCATCCCAAACTCAAAATGTAACTCCATCTGTGACAACACTTATATATATGCCACCTCAAGTCATGATTACGACTATTTCACCTGCTGCATGGAAACAATAGACCAGGTCAACACAGTCCTCGCAGGCGGACATATATCACAGCCTCTCAGATACATTTCGAGCATCTTTATCGCTCTCGCTGCCGGCATGATTTTTTGCTTTGTATATGCATTATCCCTGTCAAAGGGCCGCAAGGCTAAGAGCAACGAGCTCATGGGTGCAGCATTTACAAAGGTAGAGATTCAAAATGCACGCGCACGCTTTATGAACCAGACAAGACACTACAGTCCACAAAGCTCAGGCTCAAGTGGCGGTCACAGCGGTGGTGGAGGTCATAGTGGCGGCAGTCACAGTGGTGGCGGTCACAGTGGTGGCGGTCACCACATCTAACCTCTGATTTTGATAAATACAATACCATCATCAGCCCCGGCAAATGCCGGGGTTGTTTTATTACAAAAAAACACTAAAAAAATCTCAATTTGTGATTGTTTTTAGTACAAATATACTATATAATATTCGTAGTATTTTGAATTGTTTTTAGAGTAGACTTATTTAGTTTTGGGGCAAAAATGATTAAACGCAGATATATGAGAACACGACAATTGAAACCCGGCATGATTATTGATCAGGTCATCAAGGATCCTACCGGCCGTAACCTGGTGGTACAGGGCTCAGCTATCGATGATTATATCATCTCTTCGCTGCTTAAGCTCGGTATAATGTCAGTATACATCCGCGAGGGAAGTGCTGATCCTGACGATCCGGATGCCATACTGTCTCCAAAGGCTGCCGCCATGGTCAAACAGCTGCGTACGGACGACCGTTCCAAGGTCACCTTAAGCGACAGTGTCAGGCAGCGTGTATCAACCGGTGTCCAGTACATCTTCAACAACACTAACTCCGAGGAGCTAACACAGGCAACAAACATGATTGCAGACTCGCTCATGGAGGCCATCAATGAAAACGATGCCATAGCTGTCGATATCAGTTCCCTCAAAACAAGCGATGAGTACACCTTCAAGCACAGTGTGGATGTGGCTACTATTTCAATGATTCTTGCCAAGCAGATGAAGCTGCCTGACAACGAAATCCACGACATAGGTGTATCCGGCCTGCTGCACGATATAGGTAAGACAATGATCCCCAATGAGATTCTAAACAAGCCGGGCAGGCTCACGGATGATGAGTTTAATATCATGAAAAAACATTCCGTGTACGGCTACAATATGCTAAAAGACCGAAAGGATTTAAACAACTCTATACTGATGGGAGTGCTGCAGCACCACGAACGCATTGACGGAACCGGATATCCACTCGGCTTTGATGCACCCAAAATCTGTCAGTTTGCAAAGATTTTGTCTGTCGCAGATGTCTATGATGCGCTTGTCACAAAGCGTCCGTACAAGGATGCCTTATCACAGCGTGATGCAGTTGAGATGCTTATGTCCATGACAAACCAGCTTGATATAGGTGTCATGCGTGCTTTCATGAGCAGTATGATTCTATATCCTGTTGATTCAATTGTACAGCTTAGCAATGGTGAAAAGGCAAGAGTTGTAAAAAACAGTGAGTACTACATTCTCCGACCAACTGTTGTCGGTGTCGATTCCGGCAGAGTATACAATCTGGGCAATGATTTGAAGTGCGCAAGTATTATTATACTTTAGACATAATGATTTGAGCCACCTTAAGAATAAAAAAGCTGATGCGTCATGCTTACATGCAGGCATCAGCTTTTTGTTCTAAGTGGTTTTATAGTTATTAATTGCTTGCAAAAATAAAAAGCCCTCAGCACTGTGTACTGAGAGCTTTTTGTTTTAGCAGTCCGTACGGGAATCGAACCCGTGTTTCCGCCGTGAGAGGGCGGCGTCTTAACCGCTTGACCAACGAACCGTATATTATAATACCATGGTCAATCGGATAATGCAAGCTTTTTTGAAATTTTTTTAAAAAATTTTTATTTGTTATTTATCTGCCTTTTTCCTTCTTTACTTTCTTTATACGTTCTCTTTTAAAGCGTTCCTTCAGACTCTCTGTAAATGTCTCGAGATACCTGTTCTCCACCTTTGGATTTCTGAAGCCCTGTGCTCGGTTAAGCGCAGATTTCTTTAAAGCACCCATTGAATCGATGACGCGGTCTGCACTGGCTCTGATACGTTTTCTCTTTCTGCGCTCCTCGACTGCCTCCGCAAGCTCCTGTGACCTCTCCTGCGACCTTTCATCTGCCGCCTTCTTACGCTCTTTAACCTCTTCCACAACCTCATCCATATAGGTGTTGAAATTGTTCTGCAGATTGACGATCGTTCTACTGAAATCTGTAAGCGCTGACACGGTGATTGCAGTGTCTACAGCTAAAAAGCCCATAAGAAGCAGTGAGAAAAACTCATACCATATAGGTGACATCCAGCCTGTGATGAACTTCGTAAATGGTGCAATAAAATACACCACTATAAGTCCTGCCACCCCAAAGCCTACAGAATATGGAAAGCACACCCTGCCGTTTATATTAAGCGGCATGCTGCTGTAATCCCACCAATATGCATGAAACAGCTTCTCAAGCACCCACGATGTGCCATATTCTAAGACAATGCTTCCAAAAAATGCCACAAGAAATATCTGCCACCATGTAAATGTCGCATCAGTATGAGCAGAAATAAGATCTGCTATCGCAGTGATCGCGACACCTCCGGCTCCGTAAATAGGACAAAGCGGCCCATAGAGGAAGCCTCTGTTTTCCCATTTTTTTGCCCTGATGGTACAGTAGATGCTCTCATATATCCAGCCCATACAGCTAAATATAATAAAATACACAAAATATCTTGATAACCACATATATAATCCTTTCTCCCCGGATAATTTATGATATACAGCAAATGACATTGATTCCCTTATGTCTGCAAATTAAAAATCACTCTCCGGATACATCTCATCTAAGTATATATCATACCATTTTGTACACTCATTTGTCCATGAGTCAGCAACTTTTTCATATTGCAGTCGCAGCTTATCGACATTTTCTTCGTTAAGCTCGCTTTCTGCTTCACATAGCTCTTCATAAACCTTTTCTGCTTCTTCAGCTGCCTTCATCACCGGCTCTGCCGCAAGTGCAAGCTTCCACTCTAGGTACGCCTCTTCTGTTGAAAGCTGTCTGGTCTCATGTCGCTCCCTCTTTGGGACAGCCGCAAGTGCCTCGACCATCGCAGCATCCTTTGCCTGCATGAGTGCCGGCAGATTGCCATCCTTTGATGCCTTAAGCCTTGAAATATAATGGTCATAGCCAAACGGATAGTACATCACCTTGTCATTTTCAAAGACCAATATGGCATCGGCCACCTGCTTTATGAAATACCTGTCATGCGATACAAAGAGCATGGTGCCGGTATATGCCTTAAATGCCGATTCGAGTGTCTCCTTCGCCGGAATATCCATGTGATTGGTCGGCTCATCGAGTATCATTAAGTTCGGACGGCCTGTCAGAAGCTCTGCGAGCACAAGCCTGGACTTCTCACCGCCTGAGAGCGAGCTGATACGCTTTGAGGCATTTGCCCCTCCAAACAGATACATGCCAAGCGTCTTTCTTAAGTCCTTCTCCACAAGTGCCGGAAAAAGCTCGTGAAAATGGTCTCTCACGGTCTTATCGCTGTCTATAAGTGCCGACTGCTGGTCAAAATATCCCACCAGCAGATTGCTGCCGAGCTGGCTTGTGCCCTTTATTGGTGGAATAAGTCCTGCCACAGTCTTTAGAAATGTTGATTTTCCTATGCCGTTGTCACCAATTACGGCAATCTTCTGACCACGCCTTATACGAAGCGACAGCTCAAGAAGTACACTGCCGTCGTAACCTATCTTAAGCTCCTTCGCCTCATAGACCCATTTACCGCCCGGAAACTGTGGCTCGATATTGCCTGTAAAAATATGAGCTTCGTCTTCAACCGGCTTTTCTATCAGCTTCATGCGTGCCAGCATGGTCTTGCGTGAGCGTGCAAACGCAGCTTTTTTCGGCTTATGCTTGAATTTGTCGATAAGCTCATTATTGTGCGCAATCTCCGCCTGCTGGCGCTCGTAGGCTTTGCGCTGTATCTGCAGATTTTTAAGCTTCTGCTGCCTGTACTGAGTGTAGTTGCCGGCATATCTGTGCAGACTGCCATTTTCAAGCTCATAAACACCAGTCGCAACTGCATCAAGAAACGCCCTGTCATGGGACACAATGACAACAGCCTTTGGATAGTTTATCAGATAATCCTCCAGCCACTCGACAGTTTTCATATCAAGATGATTCGTCGGCTCATCAAGAAGCAGCAAATCCGGCTTTTCAAGCAGCAGCTTTATAAGTGAAATCTTGGTCTGTTCACCTCCAGAAAAACTGCCGAGTGTACGGCTTTTTTCTTCTTTTTCAAAGCCAAAGCCTGTAAACAGCCTGTCGTACTCCATCTCGTAGTCAAACCGCTCTTTGGAATATGTATCCCTGTCCGGACAGCTCTCAAGAAGTATTTCCTCGATTGTCTTGTCCTGATTGGAGGAATCAACCTGACGGAGCATTCCGATTGTGATATTTCGCGAGGTTACGATTCCAAGACTATTTTTGCAGGCAGTCTCTTTGCCATGTGCTCCTGACGACATACCGCGATGGTCATCGCGGTCAAGCTGCATCTCTCCTGCAAGAAGCCGAAGCAATGTGGTCTTTCCTGCTCCGTTTTTGCCGACAACAGCTATTTTTTCTTTTTCCTTTATATAAAAATCAATATGGGACAGAATCGTCTGACCTCCTGCCGAAACTGTCCCATCCTTAATCTGGTATAACATATCTAATTAATATCCTTCAAGCTGTCCAAAAGTTCGAGATCCGACTGTAAAACCCTGATATTGGACGTAACCGGCTCCTGTCCCGGCTTTGTAACTGTGATTTCAATAACAGAGTCTGCCGGAATGCCGCTGCCGAATGCATACTGTAAAAAGGATACAAACTTTGGGTGGTTTGCCGTAAATGTATTTTTTGCTTTCATCATTTTCATTATGCTTGCTGGGTTCATGTATTTTCTCCAATCTTATCTATATGATATCTCTTTTGACGCACATATCTTTACGTTCGTTATATTATACCATGAGCCAATTCTATAATCTATCATTTTAGAATTATTTAATTTCTTACGATTCCTCACAATAATTAAAGCGTACACTATATCATATAGCATACGCTCTATTATTTAATCACTTACGTTATGTATTATAATCTCACAACCACTATTCTTTATCTTTAATGTATTTAATTATTATAGATGCTATAGTTGATATTATCATAAATCCAGTAGCCATCTCTATACTATACTTATATGATATTACTAATGTTATTGAATCAAGAATAGTGGTTGTGAGATTATAATACATAACGTAAGTGATTAAATAATAGAGCGTATGCTATATGATATAGTGTACGCTTTAATTATTGTGAGGAATCGTAAGAAATTAAATAATTCTAAAATGATAGATTATAGAATTGGCTCATGGTATAATATAACGAACGTAAAGATATGTGCGTCAAAAGAGATATCATATAGATAAGATTGGAGAAAATACATGAACCCAGCAAGCATAATGAAAATGATGAAAGCAAAAAATACATTTACGGCAAACCACCCAAAGTTTGTATCCTTTTTACAGTATGCATTCGGCAGCGGCATTCCGGCAGACTCTGTTATTGAAATCACAGTTACAAAGCCGGGACAGGAGCCGGTTACGTCCAATATCAGGGTTTTACAGTCGGATCTCGAACTTTTGGACAGCTTGAAGGATATTAATTAGATATGTTATACCAGATTAAGGATGGGACAGTTTCGGCAGGAGGTCAGACGATTCTGTCCCATATTGATTTTTATATAAAGGAAAAAGAAAAAATAGCTGTTGTCGGCAAAAACGGAGCAGGAAAGACCACATTGCTTCGGCTTCTTGCAGGAGAGATGCAGCTTGACCGCGATGACCATCGCGGTATGTCGTCAGGAGCACATGGCAAAGAGACTGCCTGCAAAAATAGTCTTGGAATCGTAACCTCGCGAAATATCACAATCGGAATGCTCCGTCAGGTTGATTCCTCCAATCAGGACAAGACAATCGAGGAAATACTTCTTGAGAGCTGTCCGGACAGGGATACATATTCCAAAGAGCGGTTTGACTACGAGATGGAGTACGACAGGCTGTTTACAGGCTTTGGCTTTGAAAAAGAAGAAAAAAGCCGTACACTCGGCAGTTTTTCTGGAGGTGAACAGACCAAGATTTCACTTATAAAGCTGCTGCTTGAAAAGCCGGATTTGCTGCTTCTTGATGAGCCGACGAATCATCTTGATATGAAAACTGTCGAGTGGCTGGAGGATTATCTGATAAACTATCCAAAGGCTGTTGTCATTGTGTCCCATGACAGGGCGTTTCTTGATGCAGTTGCGACTGGTGTTTATGAGCTTGAAAATGGCAGTCTGCACAGATATGCCGGCAACTACACTCAGTACAGGCAGCAGAAGCTTAAAAATCTGCAGATACAGCGCAAAGCCTACGAGCGCCAGCAGGCGGAGATTGCGCACAATAATGAGCTTATCGACAAATTCAAGCATAAGCCGAAAAAAGCTGCGTTTGCACGCTCACGCAAGACCATGCTGGCACGCATGAAGCTGATAGAAAAGCCGGTTGAAGACGAAGCTCATATTTTTACAGGCAATATCGAGCCACAGTTTCCGGGCGGTAAATGGGTCTATGAGGCGAAGGAGCTTAAGATAGGTTACGACGGCAGTGTACTTCTTGAGCTGTCGCTTCGTATAAGGCGTGGTCAGAAGATTGCCGTAATTGGTGACAACGGCATAGGAAAATCAACATTTCTAAAGACTGTGGCAGGACTTATTCCACCAATAAAGGGCACAAGCCAGCTCGGCAGCAATCTGCTGGTGGGATATTTTGACCAGCAGTCGGCACTTATAGACAGCGATAAGACCGTGAGAGACCATTTTCACGAGCTTTTTCCGGCACTTGTGGAGAAGGACTTAAGAAAGACGCTTGGCATGTATCTGTTTGGAGGGGCAAATGCCTCAAAGCGTATCAGCTCGCTCTCAGGCGGTGAGAAGTCCAGGCTTGTGCTCGCAGAGCTTCTGACAGGCCGTCCGAACTTAATGATACTCGATGAGCCGACCAATCACATGGATATTCCGGCGAAGGAGACACTCGAATCGGCATTTAAGGCATATACCGGCACCATGCTCTTTGTATCGCATGACAGGTATTTCATAAAGCAGGTGGCCGATGCCATATTGGTCTTTGAAAATGACAAGGTGATGTACTATCCGTTTGGCTATGACCATTATATTTCAAGGCTTAAGGCATCAAAGGATGGCAATCTGCCGGCACTCATGCAGGCAAAGGATGCTGCGATGGTCGAGGCACTTGCGGCTGTCCCAAAGAGGGAGCGACATGAGACCAGACAGCTTTCAACAGAAGAGGCGTACCTAGAGTGGAAGCTTGCACTTGCGGCAGAGCCGGTGATGAAGGCAGCTGAAGAAGCAGAAAAGGTTTATGAAGAGCTATGTGAAGCAGAAAGCGAGCTTAACGAAGAAAATGTCGATAAGCTGCGACTGCAATATGAAAAAGTTGCTGACTCATGGACAAATGAGTGTACAAAATGGTATGATATATACTTAGATGAGATGTATCCGGAGAGTGATTTTTAATTTGCAGACATAAGGGAATCAATGTCATTTGCTGTATATCATAAATTATCCGGGGAGAAAGGATTATATATGTGGTTATCAAGATATTTTGTGTATTTTATTATATTTAGCTGTATGGGCTGGATATATGAGAGCATCTACTGTACCATCAGGGCAAAAAAATGGGAAAACAGAGGCTTCCTCTATGGGCCGCTTTGTCCTATTTACGGAGCCGGAGGTGTCGCGATCACTGCGATAGCAGATCTTATTTCTGCTCATACTGATGCGACATTTACATGGTGGCAGATATTTCTTGTGGCATTTTTTGGAAGCATTGTCTTAGAATATGGCACATCGTGGGTGCTTGAGAAGCTGTTTCATGCATATTGGTGGGATTACAGCAGCATGCCGCTTAATATAAACGGCAGGGTGTGCTTTCCATATTCTGTAGGCTTTGGGGTGGCAGGACTTATAGTGGTGTATTTTATTGCACCATTTACGAAGTTCATCACAGGCTGGATGTCACCTATATGGTATGAGTTTTTCTCACTGCTTCTTATGGGCTTTTTAGCTGTAGACACTGCAATCACCGTGTCAGCGCTTACAGATTTCAGTAGAACGATCGTCAATCTGCAGAACAATTTCAACACCTATATGGATGAGGTTGTGGAAGAGGTTAAAGAGCGTAAGAAGGCGGCAGATGAAAGGTCGCAGGAGAGGTCACAGGAGCTTGCGGAGGCAGTCGAGGAGCGCAGAAAGAGAAAACGTATCAGAGCCAGTGCAGACCGCGTCATCGATTCAATGGGTGCTTTAAAGAAATCTGCGCTTAACCGAGCACAGGGCTTCAGAAATCCAAAGGTGGAGAACAGGTATCTCGAGACATTTACAGAGAGTCTGAAGGAACGCTTTAAAAGAGAACGTATAAAGAAAGTAAAGAAGGAAAAAGGCAGATAAATAACAAATAAAAATTTTTTAAAAAAATTTCAAAAAAGCTTGCATTATCCGATTGACCATGGTATTATAATATACGGTTCGTTGGTCAAGCGGTTAAGACGCCGCCCTCTCACGGCGGAAACACGGGTTCGATTCCCGTACGGACTGCTAAAACAAAAAGCTCTCAGTACACAGTGCTGAGGGCTTTTTATTTTTGCAAGCAATTAATAACTATAAAACCACTTAGAACAAAAAGCTGATGCCTGCATGTAAGCATGACGCATCAGCTTTTTTATTCTTAAGGTGGCTCAAATCATTATGTCTAAAGTATAATAATACTTGCGCACTTCAAATCATTGCCCAGATTGTATACTCTGCCGGAATCGACACCGACAACAGTTGGTCGGAGAATGTAGTACTCACTGTTTTTTACAACTCTTGCCTTTTCACCATTGCTAAGCTGTACAATTGAATCAACAGGATATAGAATCATACTGCTCATGAAAGCACGCATGACACCTATATCAAGCTGGTTTGTCATGGACATAAGCATCTCAACTGCATCACGCTGTGATAAGGCATCCTTGTACGGACGCTTTGTGACAAGCGCATCATAGACATCTGCGACAGACAAAATCTTTGCAAACTGACAGATTTTGGGTGCATCAAAGCCGAGTGGATATCCGGTTCCGTCAATGCGTTCGTGGTGCTGCAGCACTCCCATCAGTATAGAGTTGTTTAAATCCTTTCGGTCTTTTAGCATATTGTAGCCGTACACGGAATGTTTTTTCATGATATTAAACTCATCATCCGTGAGCCTGCCCGGCTTGTTTAGAATCTCATTGGGGATCATTGTCTTACCTATATCGTGCAGCAGGCCGGATACACCTATGTCGTGGATTTCGTTGTCAGGCAGCTTCATCTGCTTGGCAAGAATCATTGAAATAGTAGCCACATCCACACTGTGCTTGAAGGTGTACTCATCGCTTGTTTTGAGGGAACTGATATCGACAGCTATGGCATCGTTTTCATTGATGGCCTCCATGAGCGAGTCTGCAATCATGTTTGTTGCCTGTGTTAGCTCCTCGGAGTTAGTGTTGTTGAAGATGTACTGGACACCGGTTGATACACGCTGCCTGACACTGTCGCTTAAGGTGACCTTGGAACGGTCGTCCGTACGCAGCTGTTTGACCATGGCGGCAGCCTTTGGAGACAGTATGGCATCCGGATCGTCAGGATCAGCACTTCCCTCGCGGATGTATACTGACATTATACCGAGCTTAAGCAGCGAAGAGATGATATAATCATCGATAGCTGAGCCCTGTACCACCAGGTTACGGCCGGTAGGATCCTTGATGACCTGATCAATAATCATGCCGGGTTTCAATTGTCGTGTTCTCATATATCTGCGTTTAATCATTTTTGCCCCAAAACTAAATAAGTCTACTCTAAAAACAATTCAAAATACTACGAATATTATATAGTATATTTGTACTAAAAACAATCACAAATTGAGATTTTTTTAGTGTTTTTTTGTAATAAAACAACCCCGGCATTTGCCGGGGCTGATGATGGTATTGTATTTATCAAAATCAGAGGTTAGATGTGGTGACCGCCACCACTGTGACCGCCACCACTGTGACTGCCGCCACTATGACCTCCACCACCGCTGTGACCGCCACTTGAGCCTGAGCTTTGTGGACTGTAGTGTCTTGTCTGGTTCATAAAGCGTGCGCGTGCATTTTGAATCTCTACCTTTGTAAATGCTGCACCCATGAGCTCGTTGCTCTTAGCCTTGCGGCCCTTTGACAGGGATAATGCATATACAAAGCAAAAAATCATGCCGGCAGCGAGAGCGATAAAGATGCTCGAAATGTATCTGAGAGGCTGTGATATATGTCCGCCTGCGAGGACTGTGTTGACCTGGTCTATTGTTTCCATGCAGCAGGTGAAATAGTCGTAATCATGACTTGAGGTGGCATATATATAAGTGTTGTCACAGATGGAGTTACATTTTGAGTTTGGGATGGTTCTCTGCGTGCTTCCCTCACAAGCCAGATAAATCTCGTTTAAATCTCTGTCTATTACAAAAATGACACCGTTTGCACCGGTTCCGAAATAGCCTTCAAAGGTATTGACTGCATAGCTTTCAGTGCTTCCGTAAGGATGTGAGGTAGTGGTGACAACAGCTATGTTGCAGTATTCGGTTGTCTTTTTCATCTGTGAGATGAGCTTGCCCTTTACAGCATCGTCAATGAAATTGGCAGAGTCCTCAAGGATGTACTCGTAGCCGGTAGACTTGTTTGTGCCGCTTAGATTGTAATTGGCGGCTGTCTCAGTGGCATATACATTTGATGAGCTGCTCAGAACAAGGATTGTAACAAGCAAAAATAATGTAAACAAAGCTGAGCACATGCATTTTATACAATGCAAAAAAGGACTTTTATAATTATTTCTATGCACGGTCATCACCTCCCTTATGTGTGGCAAACTGTGGCAGCTTGCGCGTTGTAAGCACATTGAATGCGCGGATGACATTAATCAGTGTGATAAGCACTGAGGCGATGATGATAAAAGCTGCGCCATAGTACCATGCATCGAGCACCGGCTGGAACAAAAGAACAGCATCGCCAATAAGCATGGATACCATGCCAAAGATGAGTCCGGCAACTCCCTTGTGTCCGGGCATCCTGTCAAAGCTTGAGAAGGCTCTGATTGAAAAAATAAATGATATGATGGTCAAAATAACAAATAAAATCAGGCTGCCGTCTGCATTGCCAAAGCTGCCTCCGATACCTGCAATGATTGCAAACAGAGCAGGAACAAATTGAATGACAAATATAAAAAGTATAAAGTAAGCTATAAACGATGTGTTTGTCTTTTTCTTTATGGTTTTCGTGGCCTTTTTTGCAGCCTTAAGGCGTCTGCGGTTGTTGATTGCACCAAGTGCCTCCGGCTGTTCCTTTGCGATACGGCCCTTATCCTCGGTACCGGCTTCCTTTACAGCAATCATGGTCAGCTCTTGTGAGTAACAGATATTTGCGATAATCGCAAGCACACCGACTATGGTGAGAGTCATTCCGAGAGTGAGAACCGTCAGCAGACATAATAAAATGTATACCGGAATTGCCGCAATGAGTGAGCCGAGCAGGAATTTACCGACAGATATAGGCAGATCTGCAACAACCTTGCCGGTCTGGCCGTTTACTGTGGCATATGCTACACGATCCTTATTGCGGTATGACAAAAACCATACCGGAAGCATTGAGTAATCTGTCTCTTTTACAGTAGTGCCAAGACTTAAAGGCGAAAGAGCTGCGGAGTCACTGTCGACTGACAAGCCGGTAAAGGCAGGCTCTTTACTTATTTCGCTTACTGTGTTTGTGCAGGCAGCATCCATTGCGTCACTTGCGTAAACCGTTGATGGTAAATCAGCTGTATCAGCGTAAAAACCACTTAAGAATGCCGGTGTAAAGCGCTTCATATTCTTCACATCATATGGCGCAAGTTTTTCGCTGATGCTGTCATCAAATGATGAAGATGCATCGTAGGACAGTCCCTTGTAGTAGGCGTCGAGATCTCCCTCGAGCCTGTAATGGTCTGTAATGATGTAATCTCCTGAACGGTGGGATCTTTTCGCCGGAAGTGAAATAGGAGCCTTCTGGGTTACATAATATGTCCAGTAAGGCATGTAGATACCTCTGAATCCGTCGATAAACTTAGGATCCTTAAGCTCCTTTGGCGCGAAAATAGCCTTTTTCATGAGGCTCATGTAGGCCTGCTTACAGTCATCCTTGCTCTTTGCAAATGGTATGATATAAGCCGGCTTGTGCTCCTTTTGCATGCGGCTGTAGAGCACAGTTGATGCACCGCAGAAGCTGCAGAAGCCTGCTGCGGTATCGTCTGTGCTCAGGATTTCTCCTCCGCACTGAGGGCATGTGAAAATGGTTGCGTCGAAGTCCTTCTGGACCTCGGCGTCAGAGGTTTTGTCCTCGTACGCGTAAGGGTCGAAAAGTGAATGACAGTATTCACAGGCTAACTGGCCTGATTTGATGTCAAACTTCACATTTCCACCGCAATTTTTACATGCGAACATTTTGTTTCTCCTTTCTATTCCCTTTTACTTTTTTATCTGCTTGAATAAATAATTCCTTCCAGATTGACGGATGGAAGAGGATGAGCAGTGGAAACAGCTCGAGTCTTCCGGCAAGCATGTCAAACATCAGTATATATTTGGAGAAATTATTAAAAAAGCCGAAATTGCATGTCGGACCGACCAGAGAAAGACCCGGTCCGATATTGTTAAATGTAGCTGCGACAGCCGTGAAATTGGTAGTGAAATCATAGTTTTCAACGGAAACAAGCAGCATTGAAACAACAAAAATGACGGCATACGTCATGAAATAAACATTTATTGACCTGATAACATCATGGTCTACAGGCTTGTGCTCAAAGGTGAGCTTTTTCACACTCTTTGGGTGAATGTAGCCATTTAACTCCTTAAGTATTGTCTTTACAGCGATGACAATACGAGATACCTTGATACCGCCGCCGGTGCTTCCGGCACATGCACCAATGAACATCAAAAGCACAAGCAGTGTCTTTGAAAGCTCAGGCCATCTGTCGAAATCGGTGCTGGAAAATCCGGTTGTCGTGATGATTGAGCCAACCTGAAACGCTGCCTTTGTGACTGCGTCAAACACACCGGTACACATATGCGCGATATTCACGCTTATGACTACAACGGAGGCTATTATGATGCCGAAATAGTATCTGACCTCCTCAACCTTAAGTGCGTCACGGATGTGACCGAAGAAAAGCAGGTAGTAAGCGTTGAAATTGACACCGAAAAGTATCATAAATATGGTAACAACCCACTGCAGATAAACATTGTAGCCGCAAAAGCTGTCGTTTTTGATACCAAAGCCTCCTGTTCCGGCTGTGCCAAGAGAGGTACAGATGGCATCGTAAAGAGGCATTTTCCCGAAAAGCAGGAAAATAATCTCCATAGTCGTAAGACCAAAGTATATTATGTATAAAAGCCTGGCGGTATGCTTCATCTTTGGAACGAGCTTTCCAACTGAAGGCCCGGGGCTTTCTGCGCGCATCAGGTTGATATTGCTGCCGCCTGAAAGCGGGATGATTGCCAGAAGAAAAACAAGCACACCCATACCGCCAATCCAGTGCGTAAAGCAGCGCCAGAAATTCATGCAATATGAGAGTGATTCTACCTCAGGCAGGATGCTCGCTCCTGTCGTGGTGAAGCCGGAGATGGTCTCAAAAAGAGCATCTGTGAAGCTTGGAATCTCTCCTGATATGTAAAACGGCAGACAGCCGAATATACTCAGTACGACCCAGCCCAGTGCGGTTGTTGCACAGCCCTCCTTCAGGTAAAAGGTAAAATCCCTCGGTTTTTTAGCCGAAAAAATAAAACCGATAGCTATGCTTATGAGTGCAACAATCAAAAAGTAGATGCCGCTTTTTTCATAATAAATACCGGCAACAATACATGGCAGAAGCAGCAAAAAGCCTTCAAGCTTTAAAATATATCCCAAAAGATATCGAATTACTGAAGTGTTCATATCATTCCCCCACTATTCCATAATATCCTGAA
>OMGU01001481.1_pt1 | contig 17815 bp, 8 predicted proteins | sample 1646121 | NCBI WGS metagenome assembly OMGU01 (sample SAMN05578581, study PRJEB25193) | human gut metagenome | biome: Human Microbiome; feature: human-associated habitat; material: feces | host: Homo sapiens | place: USA:Birmingham
CTTGTAAAAACACTTAGCAGTTTTGCTGAAAATATAATCAATGACAATAATAAATGGCTGAGACGTTCGCGCAAAAATTTCAAGGCCTTATACATATGTGCCTCTACGGTACGTAAAGAAATGCCAAGAGTATCAGCGATTTCCTTGTTTTTCATATCATGAAGATAGCTCAGTTTAAACACCTCCTTACATTTATCCGGCAATTCATTAATCGCTCCAAAAATTTCCTGACGCAATTCCTGATTCTCTATCTTTTTAATGACTTCGGCATGATCCGGCTGGTAATATTGCAATTTTCGTTCATAGATTTCTATCATTGCCGCACTGTAGTTATTCTCTATAACCTGATGCTTCAATAAATTTATAGCCTTGGTATATACAGAACGATAAAGGAAAGCTAAAATCTGCTCTCCTATGACGACTGAATCTCTCCGCCTCCACAACTCCACAAAAACATCCTGCACTACATCTTCGGCTTCTTCGGTACCGACCAGCCGTGTCGCATAGAACAACAGCTTAGGATAGCATTGACGAAAGACGGCCTTATAGGTGTCATCAAGTTCCTCGTTCATATTATATAATTCACCTTTGTATGAAGGAGAGAGCCAATGTTCCAAATAACGATCCAATCATCCACTGTAGAGGCAAAAAGCTTCCGCTCATCATACAATTTTCAGGCAGATTCAAACCGCCTCTACAGCAAAACGATAACAAATATTACTTTTAACTCACCTCCTGTACAATTACAATTCTTAATAAGTTGAACCAATTATTATCTATCTATACCAAATATTTCCCGGTTCCGGACCCATTTCAAATTCTACAGTAGCACCATCCATTATTTGCCGGTGTGTGATATAGCTCTTATCGTATGGTTGCCCATTTACTTTCACCGACTGGATATAGATATTTTCACGACTTACTCCAGGGGCCAGTACTGTGAACGTTTTTCCATTATCCAGATGCATCTGTATCTCGGGGAACAACGGCGTACCAATCTCATATTCACCACTTACCGGATTGACAGGATAAAATCCCATAGCACTGAATACATACCAGGCAGACATCTGTCCACAATCCTCATTTCCACACAGTCCGGCAGGTGCATTGAAATAAAGGTCATGCATGACCTGCGCCGCATACTTCTGAGTTTTCCAAGGCTGACGTACCTTATTATACAAATAAATCACATGATGGCTAGGCTCATTACCATGAGCATACTGGCCAATCATACCTGTACTGAAAAGAGGCAAATCTGCATTACCAGCCGGGATATAAGTAAACATACTATCCAACTTTTCCGTAAAACGATCCTTACCACCAGTCAAGGCAATTAGCCCCTTAATATCCTGCTGTACAGACCAAAAGTACTGCCAACCGTTACTTTCACAAATGTGGGCAGTGTAGTCATCCGGGCTGAAATTAGGTTGGAATACTCCTTTATCATCTATCGGCTGCATGAAGCTTGACGCCGGATTGAACACATTGCGATAATTCTGAGAACGCTTGTAGAATTCGTCCGCTAATTGAGTCCTCCCCATCTTCCGAGCCATTTCGGCTATGCAATAATCATCAAAAGCATATTCTAATGTTTTGGAAAGCGACCAATTTTCCGCATTATATTCATCCTTTATATTATAAGGTATATATCCTAATTTTTTATACAGACCAATGCCGCGATAATCATCCAAGTTAGCAGTAGCCACACAAGCCTCCAATGCCTTCTCTGCATCAAAATCACCAATACCTTTCAAATAAGCATCGACAATAACAGGTACAGCGTGGTAGCCAATCATCATATCCGTTTCACTTCCCCAAAAATTCCATACCGGCAAACGTCCGTTCTGTTCATAAAAAGCAATGAATGATTTCACCATATCATTGACACGCTGAGGTTCCGTATAAGTAAATAACGGATGTGCGGCACGATAAGTATCCCACAATGAAAAAGTTCCATAATTCACCCAACCATCCGTCTGATGAATTTTCTTATCGGGACCATAATAAGCCCCGTCCACATCACTATAAATAGTCGGGGCAATCATTGTATGATACAATGCTGTATAAAAATTAACCTTATCGTCCTTGTTATCACCTGTTACCTCTATTTTTCCCAACTGACGGTTCCAATTATCTTTAGTTTCAGCCAAATATTTATCGAAATCATTGTGAGGTGCTTCAGCCGCCATGTTTTTAGCAGCACCTTCCATGCTTACTCCCGAAAGAGCAGTACTCAGAACAATCTGCTCTCCTTTTTCCGTATCAAAATTAAAACGGGCGATATAAGCCGTACCTACACGTTTACCTTTCAAAGCAATGGCAGTAGTATCCATCTCTACCGAGGCAAACGGTTTGGAGAAACGAGTGCGGAAATACACATGCTGGCCTCTTGCCCATCCTTCGGAAAAACGATATCCCTGAATGGTGCATGAGTCAATTATCTCAATATAAGAATCATTGGTAAAGTCCCAATTCATCGCTTTCTTCAGATTCAGAAAGACAGCCGACTCTCCTTCAGGAAACGTATAACGCTGTATACCGCAACGCTCTGTAGCAGTTAACTCCACATTGATATCATAATCTTTCAGCAACACGCGATAATAACCAGCTGAAGCCTCTTCATCCGCATGAGAGAATTTGGAATAGATGCCTAAAGGAGCTTCCGCTTCCTGATAAGGCAAAGTTACAGGCATGAAAGAGATATCATACAAGTCTCCGGCTCCCGTTCCCGACAAATGGGTATGACTGAATCCGGCAATCGTACTGTCCGGATAAAAATAACCGGAAATACGGTCCCATCCGGGCAAACCGTTATCCGGACTAAGTTGTACCATTCCGAAAGGCGCTTGCGCTCCCGGATAAGTATTGCCGGTAAAATCGGTTCCGATAAACGGATTCACCAATTGGGTATAATCGGTTGACGGCTGGGTTTGTTTATTGGACACACAGGCTCCAAATGCCACTAAAGAAATGAATAGCGCGAGAACAGGTGTTTTCATACTTAAGAGGTTTTTCATTATTACTTTGTTACAAAAATACACATTATAATAATATGAACAACCTTATTATAAAAAACACTTAGCTTTAATTCATTATTTTTTCGTATTTAAATAGTAAAGAAGGGATTCTTTCACCTTTTCATCCGAAGTTACAATCAAAAATTCACCGCCTCTTTTATCATACAGAAAGCAATAGGTCTTATAAAGAGCTATACCTGCTATCTCCTCCCAAGGGAATGTCTGTTTCAGTTCCGCCTTATCATATGTCAGCCCTTCCGGAGTTATTTCTACCCAAGTCTGCCCCGCAATACTCCGCTTATAAATCTTATTTAGTCTGACAGGCAGCATAATCAAGATATAAATAAGACACAAGAACCAAATCAGCAGCGGACTGAACAGGCTTTGCTCTTCGGGAACAATATAGTGCCCTGTACACAGTGCAATACAAATATAAATGATGAACAACAAAGAAAAACTGAAATGACGGATGTCCCACAATTTATACAAAGCATACTTTTTCAGGCTGATATTATAATCACAAACCACGACACCTGGTTCCCGTGTCAGTTTGCTTTTCGGTATGCTGAAGATACGCAATATCTGGATTCCCCGTTTCACGCCATACCCGAATAATAAAACCATCACACCAAAATTTATCAAGATCCACCACCACAATGATTCGTTTGCCAAAGCCGGTTGCCCGACAAGCACCATTGATGCAAAAGTGATACCCGCCACCAATAACAACATACTACAAATTACAGTTAAAATCCATCCTTTTGTTTTCATAATAACCTTTTTATTTTATTCCATGACGGGAAACAAAGATAAAAGATTATAGCTAGATAACAAATAAAGAGCCGTCGAATTTAAATTATTGTTTGGTTAGGAACTTAGATTTTTTTCGTATGTTTGTCGCAAATATTAATGAAAAACACATTTCTATCTATGAAAAAGAGTGATATTCTGTTCTTTTTGTTTGTAATAGCATTGTTTCTACCCTTTTTTATTAGCGATACCATTTATGAATGGTACAAATCTTTCAATGCAATCCATGGTATGGTCATGAGTTTTGTGAAGTTCGCCATTCTAGCTACTTTGGGAGAAATGCTTGGGCTTCGCATCAGCACAGGAGTGTATCACAACAAGACCTTCGGTATTATCCCACGCATGGTAATCTGGGGGGTACTGGGTATGGGTATCAATATGGCTATGATTATTTTTTCAAAAGGCACTCCCATTTTCTTGGAATATATGGGTCTGGAATATGCCTCCACATTGATGAACGGGGATTTCTGTCTTGCCAAATTTCTGGTTGCACTGGCTATTTCCGTTACAATGAACTCTATATTCGCTCCTGTATTCATGACATTACATAAAATAACAGACACTCATATCGGGAATTGTGGCGGCTCTATCAAAGCGCTTTCCACCCCTATTCCCATGACACGTATTTTCACCGGATTGAATTGGGCGGTACTTTGGAGCTTTGTATTCAAAAAGACCATCCCTTTGTTCTGGTATCCGGCCCACACCATCACTTTCCTGCTTCCTCCGGACATGCGGGTATTATTTGCCGCCATTCTAGGGGTGGTACTGGGAGTATTACTAGCTATCGCTGCTAAAAAGAAATAACAATCTTCATGTATAATGAATACCAGCCTTCCCTGCTTTTAGCCCCCTATATTGACAAATACTGGGAATTTAAAGGCAATCCGGACTATGGGATGAAAATCAACATATTGCCGGACGGTTGCACCGATTTTATCTTCACCCTTGGCGAAGTAGCTGACATAGCGGAACAAGAAAGTCTTATAATGCAACCCTACCGCTCTTATTTTGTAGGTCCCATGAGCCGATACTCCACCCTAATAACCTATGCGAAAAGCATCCATATGTTTGGTATCCGTTTTCTGCCTTGCGGTTTATTCCGCTTCATGCAATTACCATTGGAAGAACTTGGGAATCAAAGAATCAGCACTTTTGAGTCAGGAGGTATCTTCAACGACTCGCTAGCAGAAAGATTATGTGAACAACCGTACATACAGGACAAAATCAGACTGATAGAATCTTTTCTCACCCAAGCCTTATGTACTAACAACAAGATAGAAAAACAGATATCATATGCAGTAGATTGCATTAACCTTTCCAAAGGCCAACTGCCTATCCGTTCTTTAGTAGAAAATGTATGCTTGTGCCAAAGACACTTCGAGCGCAAGTTCAAACATCAGACCGGATATTCCCCTAAGGAATACAGCCGGATTATCAAATTCAAGAATGCAGTGGATTTACTGCGTTCCACCTCTTCCAATCAACTCTTCTCTGTTGCCATTGAGGCCGGATACTATGACACAGCCCATTTGAGTAAGGAAATAAAAGCCTTATCAGGCAATACACCCGGTTCCTTTTTATCCTTACCGGTTACGGAAGAAACCACATTAACATATCTGAAACTATAAAAGTCGTTTTTTTACAACGAAGCCATCCTGGCGTTTCTTACTTTTGTACCGTATCAAAAACTAAAAAGAAACAATGGGATCACTTAAAGAAAAAGCAAAAGCTTTGCTTCAACAATGTGAAGTAGTCACACTAACTTCCATCAATAAAGAAGGGTATCCCCGGCCGGTTCCCTTGAGTAAAATCAAAACGGAAGGATTAACAACCATCTGGTTTGCAACAGGAAACAGTTCGGCAAAGACAAAGGATTTCCGCTCTAATCCGAAAGCCGGCATATGTTTCTACAAAGAGGGAAACAGCGTGGCCATGACCGGAGAAGTGGAAGTTGTATCAGACACTGGCACCAAGAAAGAGTTATGGCAAGACTGGTTTATCCATCATTTTCCTAAAGGACCGGAAGACCCCGAATATATCCTGCTGAAGTTCCGGGGAAACCATGCCACCATTTGGATTGACGGCCAGTTTGTTCACAGAAAAGTCTAAGTTTCCACCTCTTATCCTTGAATTTTTTCACATTTTATTTTTCATACACGTCTGTCATCCTTGAAACATCTTATTATATATGGATGTTTTAAGAATGACAGACAGGCATGAAAGGAATTCAAGACATCAGCTCCAGACCATCCGTCTACAAAATTCATCTCTTCCCTACCCTACCTTTCCAATACTTTCCCTACCTTTGTGCCATAAGTACGTATGACAAATACCAATATGGAACAACAACAATCATCTTATAAAGAAAAAGAACGTATAGACCTTCGCGAGCCGCGACGCTTCAAAGTTACTATTTTCAATGACGACTTTACTACAATGGAATTTGTTGTAAAGATATTAACTACCGTTTTTTTCAAATCAACGATGGAAGCAGAAGCTTTGATGATGCAAGTACACAAAAGTGAATCGGCCGTAATAGGCATCTATACGTATGATATCGCCCGGTCAAAAGTACAAAAAGCCACCCGTATGGCTCGTGAAGAGGGTTTCCCTCTCCGACTCACGGTTACACCGGAAGAAGAATAAAAAATCAAGAATAAGATATGGATATACCAAATACCGATTCGGTGAACTACGCTTTCGCTTCTGCGCAGAGCCAAGCGATGCAATATCGGCATGAATTTATCACGCCCGAACACTTATTGAGCGCATTGCTGGAACAAGTTCCTTTTCAAAAAGCATTGGCAGAGTGTTTTTGTACCCCGGAAGAACTGTCCCAGTCCATTTCCGAATATCTGTCGAAAAAAGTGGAACGAGTTCCTCAAGAAATAGAATATGAGTTGGAAATTTCAGGTCAACTCTCCGAGCTGCTGCAATATGCCTATATGACAATCAGCCATTCAAGCGCAGAAGAAATGGATGTTCCTCATCTGGTACAAGGAATGCTTCAACTGGAAGATTCATGGGCCGGCTATCTGCTAAAAGAAACAGTGGGAGAAGATATGCCGGAGTTTCTCAGCTCCCTCATTTCAAATTACGAGCACATGAATCAGTTTCAAGAGGAAACTTCCTCTGAGCAAGAGAAAAGCGAACCTTGGCGCAACTACGTCACCTCCCTCAATGAAGGTCTGCAAGACCGGAATCCGCTTATAGGCCGGAATGTGGAATTGGAACGCACCATTCAAGTTCTCTGCCGCAAAGAAAAGAACAACCCTCTGCACGTGGGTGAACCGGGAGTGGGAAAAACCGCACTGGTCTACGGACTAGCTGCACGTATAGAAGCAGGCAATGTTCCCGAACGCCTCACAGGCTGTCGTATCTACGAACTGGATTTAGGCAACTTATTGGCCGGTACACAATATCGGGGTGAATTCGAGAAAAGGCTGAAAGCCATTATGGAAGGAATACGGAAAGAAGGACACGCCATTGTATATATAGATGAAATACATAACCTGATAGGCGCCGGACGGACGGGAGACGGTTCGATGGATGCCTCTAATATGCTCAAGCCTTATTTGGAAGGAGGAGAGATCCGGTTTATCGGTTCCACTACTTACGAAGAATTCAACCGCTATTTTTCACGTAGCAGAGGATTGGTACGGCGTTTCCAACAGATTGACATACAGGAACCCGGAATCGAAGAAACTATCCACATAGTGGAAGGATTAAAAGAAAGGTACGAAACGTTCCATGGAGTAGTTTATGAAGAAGGAGTGATAGCATATGCCGTCACAGCTGCCGCACGGTATATCAGCGACCGTTTTTTGCCCGACAAGGCCATCGACCTGGTGGACGAAGCCGGGGCTTATCGTGAAATCCACCCCACAGATACAGAAACACAAACGGTGGACAAAGCATTGATAACCGATATACTGGCACGTATCTGTAAAGTGGATGTACTCGCCATGAAGGAAGAGGACAATGCCACATTAGAAACCTTGCATGAACGCATCAGTGCAAAGATATACGGTCAGGAAGAAGCTGTCTGCCAAGTGGTGGAAGCCGTACAAATGGCCAAAGCCGGGCTACTGGACGAAAACAAACCACTGGCCAGCCTTCTCTTCGTTGGCCCCACCGGAGTGGGAAAGACGGAAGTAGCCAAAGTATTGGCCTCCGAACTAGGTATTGCCCTGCAACGCTTTGACATGAGCGAATATACGGAAAAGCATACAGTGGCCAAACTCATCGGCTCACCTGCCGGATATATAGGTTATGAAGACGGCGGACTGCTGACAGATGCTATCCGCAAAACTCCCAACTGTGTGTTACTGCTTGACGAAATAGAAAAAGCGCATCCTGATATATTCAATATCCTGCTGCAAGTCATGGACTATGCCGTACTGACGGATAACAAAGGACGGAAAGCGGACTGCCGCCATGTTATACTTATCATGACCTCCAATGCCGGAGCACAATTCGCGCACCAAGCTTCTATAGGTTTCAGCGGACAAATTACTGCCGGAGAGGCAATGTTGAAACAGGTTAAGAAAACTTTCAAACCTGAATTCATCAACCGGTTGTCTGCAACAGTCGTCTTCCATGATATGGATTACGGAATGGCTTCTCTCATCCTGAACAAAAAACTCAACGAACTGAAAAACAAACTGTCTGCACGTCATGTAGGAATGGAACTCAGCCCGGAAGCCTATAAGCATCTGCTGAAACTAGGTTTCACCAAAGAATATGGTGCCAGGGAAATGGACAGGGTAATTACTTCGCAGCTGAAGCCACTGCTTATGCGTGAAATCCTATTCGGAACATTAAAAACAGGAGGTAAAGTAAGAGTGACAGCAGGAAACGGAGAATTGAGCTTGCAAGTACTCAAAGAGTAATACCTTTAAATGAATCGGCAACTTCTCCGCAGAGGCAGAGATACGGAGAAGTTACTACAGAAGATATTATATGAATCCAATAAATAAAAAACAATATGGTCTTTCAACTAACTCAAAAACTTGTTTTTCCCGACCCTCACTATGGCGAACCGGACGGACTATTGGCAGTGGGCGGCGACCTCTCCGTAGACCGTCTCCTCCTTGCCTATTCCAATGGCATATTCCCTTGGTATGCTTTCCGTGAAAAACAAGTTTTTGAGTTAGTTGAAAGACCATATTGTTTTTTATTTATTGGATTCATATAATATCTTCTGTAGTAACTTCTCCGTATCTCTGCCTCTGCGGAGAAGTTGCCGATTCATTTAAAGGTATTACTCTTTGAGTACTTGCAAGCTCAATTCTCCGTTTCCTGCTGTCACTCTTACTTTACCTCCTGTTTTTAATGTTCCGAATAGGATTTCACGCATAAGCAGTGGCTTCAGCTGCGAAGTAATTACCCTGTCCATTTCCCTGGCACCATATTCTTTGGTGAAACCTAGTTTCAGCAGATGCTTATAGGCTTCCGGGCTGAGTTCCATTCCTACATGACGTGCAGACAGTTTGTTTTTCAGTTCGTTGAGTTTTTTGTTCAGGATGAGAGAAGCCATTCCGTAATCCATATCATGGAAGACGACTGTTGCAGACAACCGGTTGATGAATTCAGGTTTGAAAGTTTTCTTAACCTGTTTCAACATTGCCTCTCCGGCAGTAATTTGTCCGCTGAAACCTATAGAAGCTTGGTGCGCGAATTGTGCTCCGGCATTGGAGGTCATGATAAGTATAACATGGCGGCAGTCCGCTTTCCGTCCTTTGTTATCCGTCAGTACGGCATAGTCCATGACTTGCAGCAGGATATTGAATATATCAGGATGCGCTTTTTCTATTTCGTCAAGCAGTAACACACAGTTGGGAGTTTTGCGGATAGCATCTGTCAGCAGTCCGCCGTCTTCATAACCTATATATCCGGCAGGTGAGCCGATGAGTTTGGCCACTGTATGCTTTTCCGTATATTCGCTCATGTCAAAGCGTTGCAGGGCAATACCTAGTTCGGAGGCCAATACTTTGGCTACTTCCGTCTTTCCCACTCCGGTGGGGCCAACGAAGAGAAGGCTGGCCAGTGGTTTGTTTTCGTCCAGTAGCCCGGCTTTGGCCATTTGTACGGCTTCCACCACTTGGCAGACAGCTTCTTCCTGACCGTATATCTTTGCACTGATGCGTTCATGCAAGGTTTCTAATGTGGCATTGTCCTCTTCCTTCATGGCGAGTACATCCACTTTACAGATACGTGCCAGTATATCGGTTATCAATGCTTTGTCCACCGTTTGTGTTTCTGTATCTGTGGGGTGGATTTCACGATAAGCCCCGGCTTCGTCCACCAGGTCGATGGCCTTGTCGGGCAAAAAACGGTCGCTGATATACCGTGCGGCAGCTGTGACGGCATATGCTATCACTCCTTCTTCATAAACTACTCCATGGAACGTTTCGTACCTTTCTTTTAATCCTTCCACTATGTGGATAGTTTCTTCGATTCCGGGTTCCTGTATGTCAATCTGTTGGAAACGCCGTACCAATCCTCTGCTACGTGAAAAATAGCGGTTGAATTCTTCGTAAGTAGTGGAACCGATAAACCGGATCTCTCCTCCTTCCAAATAAGGCTTGAGCATATTAGAGGCATCCATCGAACCGTCTCCCGTCCGTCCGGCGCCTATCAGGTTATGTATTTCATCTATATATACAATGGCGTGTCCTTCTTTCCGTATTCCTTCCATAATGGCTTTCAGCCTTTTCTCGAATTCACCCCGATATTGTGTACCGGCCAATAAGTTGCCTAAATCCAGTTCGTAGATACGACAGCCTGTGAGGCGTTCGGGAACATTGCCTGCTTCTATACGTGCAGCTAGTCCGTAGACCAGTGCGGTTTTTCCCACTCCCGGTTCACCCACGTGCAGAGGGTTGTTCTTTTCTTTGCGGCAGAGAACTTGAATGGTGCGTTCCAATTCCACATTCCGGCCTATAAGCGGATTCCGGTCTTGCAGACCTTCATTGAGGGAGGTGACGTAGTTGCGCCAAGGTTCGCTTTTCTCTTGCTCAGAGGAAGTTTCCTCTTGAAACTGATTCATGTGCTCGTAATTTGAAATGAGGGAGCTGAGAAACTCCGGCATATCTTCTCCCACTGTTTCTTTTAGCAGATAGCCGGCCCATGAATCTTCCAGTTGAAGCATTCCTTGTACCAGATGAGGAACATCCATTTCTTCTGCGCTTGAATGGCTGATTGTCATATAGGCATATTGCAGCAGCTCGGAGAGTTGACCTGAAATTTCCAACTCATATTCTATTTCTTGAGGAACTCGTTCCACTTTTTTCGACAGATATTCGGAAATGGACTGGGACAGTTCTTCCGGGGTACAAAAACACTCTGCCAATGCTTTTTGAAAAGGAACTTGTTCCAGCAATGCGCTCAATAAGTGTTCGGGCGTGATAAATTCATGCCGATATTGCATCGCTTGGCTCTGCGCAGAAGCGAAAGCGTAGTTCACCGAATCGGTATTTGGTATATCCATATCTTATTCTTGATTTTTTATTCTTCTTCCGGTGTAACCGTGAGTCGGAGAGGGAAACCCTCTTCACGAGCCATACGGGTGGCTTTTTGTACTTTTGACCGGGCGATATCATACGTATAGATGCCTATTACGGCCGATTCACTTTTGTGTACTTGCATCATCAAAGCTTCTGCTTCCATCGTTGATTTGAAAAAAACGGTAGTTAATATCTTTACAACAAATTCCATTGTAGTAAAGTCGTCATTGAAAATAGTAACTTTGAAGCGTCGCGGCTCGCGAAGGTCTATACGTTCTTTTTCTTTATAAGATGATTGTTGTTGTTCCATATTGGTATTTGTCATACGTACTTATGGCACAAAGGTAGGGAAAGTATTGGAAAGGTAGGGTAGGGAAGAGATGAATTTTGTAGACGGATGGTCTGGAGCTGATGTCTTGAATTCCTTTCATGCCTGTCTGTCATTCTTAAAACATCCATATATAATAAGATGTTTCAAGGATGACAGACGTGTATGAAAAATAAAATGTGAAAAAATTCAAGGATAAGAGGTGGAAACTTAGACTTTTCTGTGAACAAACTGGCCGTCAATCCAAATGGTGGCATGGTTTCCCCGGAACTTCAGCAGGATATATTCGGGGTCTTCCGGTCCTTTAGGAAAATGATGGATAAACCAGTCTTGCCATAACTCTTTCTTGGTGCCAGTGTCTGATACAACTTCCACTTCTCCGGTCATGGCCACGCTGTTTCCCTCTTTGTAGAAACATATGCCGGCTTTCGGATTAGAGCGGAAATCCTTTGTCTTTGCCGAACTGTTTCCTGTTGCAAACCAGATGGTTGTTAATCCTTCCGTTTTGATTTTACTCAAGGGAACCGGCCGGGGATACCCTTCTTTATTGATGGAAGTTAGTGTGACTACTTCACATTGTTGAAGCAAAGCTTTTGCTTTTTCTTTAAGTGATCCCATTGTTTCTTTTTAGTTTTTGATACGGTACAAAAGTAAGAAACGCCAGGATGGCTTCGTTGTAAAAAAACGACTTTTATAGTTTCAGATATGTTAATGTGGTTTCTTCCGTAACCGGTAAGGATAAAAAGGAACCGGGTGTATTGCCTGATAAGGCTTTTATTTCCTTACTCAAATGGGCTGTGTCATAGTATCCGGCCTCAATGGCAACAGAGAAGAGTTGATTGGAAGAGGTGGAACGCAGTAAATCCACTGCATTCTTGAATTTGATAATCCGGCTGTATTCCTTAGGGGAATATCCGGTCTGATGTTTGAACTTGCGCTCGAAGTGTCTTTGGCACAAGCATACATTTTCTACTAAAGAACGGATAGGCAGTTGGCCTTTGGAAAGGTTAATGCAATCTACTGCATATGATATCTGTTTTTCTATCTTGTTGTTAGTACATAAGGCTTGGGTGAGAAAAGATTCTATCAGTCTGATTTTGTCCTGTATGTACGGTTGTTCACATAATCTTTCTGCTAGCGAGTCGTTGAAGATACCTCCTGACTCAAAAGTGCTGATTCTTTGATTCCCAAGTTCTTCCAATGGTAATTGCATGAAGCGGAATAAACCGCAAGGCAGAAAACGGATACCAAACATATGGATGCTTTTCGCATAGGTTATTAGGGTGGAGTATCGGCTCATGGGACCTACAAAATAAGAGCGGTAGGGTTGCATTATAAGACTTTCTTGTTCCGCTATGTCAGCTACTTCGCCAAGGGTGAAGATAAAATCGGTGCAACCGTCCGGCAATATGTTGATTTTCATCCCATAGTCCGGATTGCCTTTAAATTCCCAGTATTTGTCAATATAGGGGGCTAAAAGCAGGGAAGGCTGGTATTCATTATACATGAAGATTGTTATTTCTTTTTAGCAGCGATAGCTAGTAATACTCCCAGTACCACCCCTAGAATGGCGGCAAATAATACCCGCATGTCCGGAGGAAGCAGGAAAGTGATGGTGTGGGCCGGATACCAGAACAAAGGGATGGTCTTTTTGAATACAAAGCTCCAAAGTACCGCCCAATTCAATCCGGTGAAAATACGTGTCATGGGAATAGGGGTGGAAAGCGCTTTGATAGAGCCGCCACAATTCCCGATATGAGTGTCTGTTATTTTATGTAATGTCATGAATACAGGAGCGAATATAGAGTTCATTGTAACGGAAATAGCCAGTGCAACCAGAAATTTGGCAAGACAGAAATCCCCGTTCATCAATGTGGAGGCATATTCCAGACCCATATATTCCAAGAAAATGGGAGTGCCTTTTGAAAAAATAATCATAGCCATATTGATACCCATACCCAGTACCCCCCAGATTACCATGCGTGGGATAATACCGAAGGTCTTGTTGTGATACACTCCTGTGCTGATGCGAAGCCCAAGCATTTCTCCCAAAGTAGCTAGAATGGCGAACTTCACAAAACTCATGACCATACCATGGATTGCATTGAAAGATTTGTACCATTCATAAATGGTATCGCTAATAAAAAAGGGTAGAAACAATGCTATTACAAACAAAAAGAACAGAATATCACTCTTTTTCATAGATAGAAATGTGTTTTTCATTAATATTTGCGACAAACATACGAAAAAAATCTAAGTTCCTAACCAAACAATAATTTAAATTCGACGGCTCTTTATTTGTTATCTAGCTATAATCTTTTATCTTTGTTTCCCGTCATGGAATAAAATAAAAAGGTTATTATGAAAACAAAAGGATGGATTTTAACTGTAATTTGTAGTATGTTGTTATTGGTGGCGGGTATCACTTTTGCATCAATGGTGCTTGTCGGGCAACCGGCTTTGGCAAACGAATCATTGTGGTGGTGGATCTTGATAAATTTTGGTGTGATGGTTTTATTATTCGGGTATGGCGTGAAACGGGGAATCCAGATATTGCGTATCTTCAGCATACCGAAAAGCAAACTGACACGGGAACCAGGTGTCGTGGTTTGTGATTATAATATCAGCCTGAAAAAGTATGCTTTGTATAAATTGTGGGACATCCGTCATTTCAGTTTTTCTTTGTTGTTCATCATTTATATTTGTATTGCACTGTGTACAGGGCACTATATTGTTCCCGAAGAGCAAAGCCTGTTCAGTCCGCTGCTGATTTGGTTCTTGTGTCTTATTTATATCTTGATTATGCTGCCTGTCAGACTAAATAAGATTTATAAGCGGAGTATTGCGGGGCAGACTTGGGTAGAAATAACTCCGGAAGGGCTGACATATGATAAGGCGGAACTGAAACAGACATTCCCTTGGGAGGAGATAGCAGGTATAGCTCTTTATAAGACCTATTGCTTTCTGTATGATAAAAGAGGCGGTGAATTTTTGATTGTAACTTCGGATGAAAAGGTGAAAGAATCCCTTCTTTACTATTTAAATACGAAAAAATAATGAATTAAAGCTAAGTGTTTTTTATAATAAGGTTGTTCATATTATTATAATGTGTATTTTTGTAACAAAGTAATAATGAAAAACCTCTTAAGTATGAAAACACCTGTTCTCGCGCTATTCATTTCTTTAGTGGCATTTGGAGCCTGTGTGTCCAATAAACAAACCCAGCCGTCAACCGATTATACCCAATTGGTGAATCCGTTTATCGGAACCGATTTTACCGGCAATACTTATCCGGGAGCGCAAGCGCCTTTCGGAATGGTACAACTTAGTCCGGATAACGGTTTGCCCGGATGGGACCGTATTTCCGGTTATTTTTATCCGGACAGTACGATTGCCGGATTCAGTCATACCCATTTGTCGGGAACGGGAGCCGGAGACTTGTATGATATCTCTTTCATGCCTGTAACTTTGCCTTATCAGGAAGCGGAAGCTCCTTTAGGCATCTATTCCAAATTCTCTCATGCGGATGAAGAGGCTTCAGCTGGTTATTATCGCGTGTTGCTGAAAGATTATGATATCAATGTGGAGTTAACTGCTACAGAGCGTTGCGGTATACAGCGTTATACGTTTCCTGAAGGAGAGTCGGCTGTCTTTCTGAATCTGAAGAAAGCGATGAATTGGGACTTTACCAATGATTCTTATATTGAGATAATTGACTCATGCACCATTCAGGGATATCGTTTTTCCGAAGGATGGGCAAGAGGCCAGCATGTGTATTTCCGCACTCGTTTCTCCAAACCGTTTGCCTCGGTAGAGATGGATACTACTGCCATTGCTTTGAAAGGTAAACGTGTAGGTACGGCTTATATCGCCCGTTTTAATTTTGATACGGAAAAAGGAGAGCAGATTGTTCTGAGTACTGCTCTTTCGGGAGTAAGCATGGAAGGTGCTGCTAAAAACATGGCGGCTGAAGCACCTCACAATGATTTCGATAAATATTTGGCTGAAACTAAAGATAATTGGAACCGTCAGTTGGGAAAAATAGAGGTAACAGGTGATAACAAGGACGATAAGGTTAATTTTTATACAGCATTGTATCATACAATGATTGCCCCGACTATTTATAGTGATGTGGACGGGGCTTATTATGGTCCCGATAAGAAAATTCATCAGACGGATGGTTGGGTGAATTATGGAACTTTTTCATTGTGGGATACTTATCGTGCCGCACATCCGTTATTTACTTATACGGAACCTCAGCGTGTCAATGATATGGTGAAATCATTCATTGCTTTTTATGAACAGAACGGACGTTTGCCGGTATGGAATTTTTGGGGAAGTGAAACGGATATGATGATTGGCTACCACGCTGTACCTGTTATTGTCGATGCTTATTTGAAAGGTATTGGTGATTTTGATGCAGAGAAGGCATTGGAGGCTTGTGTGGCTACTGCTAACTTGGATGATTATCGCGGCATTGGTCTGTATAAAAAATTAGGATATATACCTTATAATATAAAGGATGAATATAATGCGGAAAATTGGTCGCTTTCCAAAACATTAGAATATGCTTTTGATGATTATTGCATAGCCGAAATGGCTCGGAAGATGGGGAGGACTCAATTAGCGGACGAATTCTACAAGCGTTCTCAGAATTATCGCAATGTGTTCAATCCGGCGTCAAGCTTCATGCAGCCGATAGATGATAAAGGAGTATTCCAACCTAATTTCAGCCCGGATGACTACACTGCCCACATTTGTGAAAGTAACGGTTGGCAGTACTTTTGGTCTGTACAGCAGGATATTAAGGGGCTAATTGCCTTGACTGGTGGTAAGGATCGTTTTACGGAAAAGTTGGATAGTATGTTTACTTATATCCCGGCTGGTAATGCAGATTTGCCTCTTTTCAGTACAGGTATGATTGGCCAGTATGCTCATGGTAATGAGCCTAGCCATCATGTGATTTATTTGTATAATAAGGTACGTCAGCCTTGGAAAACTCAGAAGTATGCGGCGCAGGTCATGCATGACCTTTATTTCAATGCACCTGCCGGACTGTGTGGAAATGAGGATTGTGGACAGATGTCTGCCTGGTATGTATTCAGTGCTATGGGATTTTATCCTGTCAATCCGGTAAGTGGTGAATATGAGATTGGTACGCCGTTGTTCCCCGAGATACAGATGCATCTGGATAATGGAAAAACGTTCACAGTACTGGCCCCTGGAGTAAGTCGTGAAAATATCTATATCCAGTCGGTGAAAGTAAATGGGCAACCATACGATAAGAGCTATATCACACACCGGCAAATAATGGATGGTGCTACTGTAGAATTTGAAATGGGTCCGGAACCGGGAAATATTTGGTATAGATAGATAATAATTGGTTCAACTTATTAAGAATTGTAATTGTACAGGAGGTGAGTTAAAAGTAATATTTGTTATCGTTTTGCTGTAGAGGCGGTTTGAATCTGCCTGAAAATTGTATGATGAGCGGAAGCTTTTTGCCTCTACAGTGGATGATTGGATCGTTATTTGGAACATTGGCTCTCTCCTTCATACAAAGGTGAATTATATAATATGAACGAGGAACTTGATGACACCTATAAGGCCGTCTTTCGTCAATGCTATCCTAAGCTGTTGTTCTATGCGACACGGCTGGTCGGTACCGAAGAAGCCGAAGATGTAGTGCAGGATGTTTTTGTGGAGTTGTGGAGGCGGAGAGATTCAGTCGTCATAGGAGAGCAGATTTTAGCTTTCCTTTATCGTTCTGTATATACCAAGGCTATAAATTTATTGAAGCATCAGGTTATAGAGAATAACTACAGTGCGGCAATGATAGAAATCTATGAACGAAAATTGCAATATTACCAGCCGGATCATGCCGAAGTCATTAAAAAGATAGAGAATCAGGAATTGCGTCAGGAAATTTTTGGAGCGATTAATGAATTGCCGGATAAATGTAAGGAGGTGTTTAAACTGAGCTATCTTCATGATATGAAAAACAAGGAAATCGCTGATACTCTTGGCATTTCTTTACGTACCGTAGAGGCACATATGTATAAGGCCTTGAAATTTTTGCGCGAACGTCTCAGCCATTTATTATTGTCATTGATTATATTTTCAGCAAAACTGCTAAGTGTTTTTACAAG
>OMGU01001505.1_pt1 | contig 17517 bp, 10 predicted proteins | sample 1646121 | NCBI WGS metagenome assembly OMGU01 (sample SAMN05578581, study PRJEB25193) | human gut metagenome | biome: Human Microbiome; feature: human-associated habitat; material: feces | host: Homo sapiens | place: USA:Birmingham
GATAACTCCTTGTCATCTATGCCACCTTGTACGTCCATCAGTTCGTTCAAGTCCAATAATTGTTCTTCTTCAGAATAGTTGATGTATTCCGGTTTCTTGCCGTTTTCTTCTTCTTTCTTCATATCATGTGTTTTTTATAAAGGTTATGAATCGGTTTATTTTTCCTTGAAAAGTTCGTATATAGGTGCGAAAATCCTGCTCAGAATGCTTCGGCTCGAAGTGATGATTTCAGCTTTGCCGGACAGATCTATTTCATATTTTATTTCTTTATGGTTTGTGGTTGTCAGCCCTTCCGGAAAAGCGACTTCCACCGCATAGCTTTTATTGTACGGAACAAAAGAAATGGATGCTATTTTTCCCGGCAGCACTCCATAGGAGTGAGTAGGATATTTATTCAGTTCTATATTTACTTTGTCTCCCACTGCTACTTCCGCCACTTCATCCTGTGACAATCTGATATGTCCCAAAGGATTTGCCTGTTGTTTAGAGATAACGGTGCACAGGGTGTCCCCTTCATTCACCCGGTGGCTCATGCCCCAGCTTTTTCCCCATACCACTATGCCGTCATGTCGGCTTTTTATCAGGTATTTATTCTCCCAGGTCCTGAGGCTGTTTACCATATTCTCGTAGGCCAGTTCCAGCATCCTCCTGTTTTTCCCCATTTCCATCTTATGGTTTATCTCCAGTTCGAACTCTTCCCGTTTTACTTTGAGTATTTCCAAAGCATTCGCCTGTTTGGATTCATTCAGTATTTTCAGTTCATCATCCAGGAACTTCTTTTTCTGCGGATACAAGTCGAATTCCTGATACATGACACAGGTACGTACCGCTTGGGTGAATTGCTCGTATGCCGGAGCCATTTCCCCCATAATCAGATTGAACGGATAATCTTGCAGATAGTTGATGTCATTGGTTCTGTAATACCATTCTATGTTGGTAAGTACGTTACAGAATGTCTGCACATCCTCTAGTGAGGCCGTGTTTTTCAGTATGCCCAATGTGTCATTCCGTTTTACCTGCGATTGGTTTTCTATGAAGAAACGTTCTATCATTCCTCCCTGATTGGCGGTAATCCATTCCACACTACCCATATCATCAATGGTGACGGCTTTCTTTATTGTATCGGGATATTTAAACAAGGCGGTTCCGGCAACCAGAAACACGATAAGACCATAAACGATATAGCTTCCCGTATGTATCAGCCATTGGGGCATATCGCCCAACATTTCGTTGTTTTCCCGGCTATATACCTCCACCTTTCCGGCATCTTCAGTTTCAGGTTTGTAGATTTCCTCCATACCTTCTTGCTATTATTTCTCAATTTTTAATTCTCAATTTTCTGATTTCCTAAGCACTCAGCTCCAACTGATTCTTTACCAGTCTGTAGTAATCTCCCTGTCGGGTAATCAGTTCATCGTGCGTTCCCTTTTCGGTTATCTCCCCCTCTTTCAACACCACTATTTGATCGGCATTTTTTACGGTGCTCAGGCGGTGGGCTACGATAACTACTGTTTTGTCCTTGAAGAACTTCTCCAGATTACCTTGTATTACTTTTTCATTGTCCGTATCGAGGGCATTGGTAGCTTCGTCGAAGAACAGATAATCGGGATTACGGTAGATGGCGCGTGCTATCAGGATGCGTTGTTTCTGTCCCTGGCTCAGTCCTTGTCCCGTATTGCCTATTTTCGTATTGTATTTCAGAGGCAATGATTCTACAAAGTCGCGTATGTTTGCCATTTCCACGGCATAGAGCAGCCTTTTCTTGTCTATCATGTTTCCATCCGGAACGATGTTGTTGGCTATGGTATCTCCAAAGATAAACCCTTCCTGCATCACCACGCCACAATGCTTGCGCCACTCTTTGAAACTGATTTTCTGTAGCGATTGCCTTCCTATGGTAACCGTTCCTTCCGTGGGAGGATAGAATCCCAGCATCAGTTTAATCAGTGTTGTTTTTCCGCTTCCGCTGAGGCCTACGATGGCGGTGGTTTTTCCGGCGGGTATATCCAGTGAAAGCCCTTTGATGATTCGTTTTGATTTTTCGGAACCATAGGTGAAGATGACATTATTCAGCCGGATGGGGTCTTTGCCGGATATTTCAGTTTCCTGATCCATGCCTTCCGTTTCCTCATCGGGCTTGCCATGTATCTCGCCCAAACGCTCCAGACTCAGTTGGGCGTCCTGCGTATCTTGCATGAAAGATACAAACTGAGTAACAGGGCCTTGCATCTGTCCGATGATATACTGTATGGAGAGCATTACGCCCAACGTGATACTTCCATGCAGTACGGCGGTGGCTGAAAGGACGGTAATCAATACATTTTTCACCTCGTTGATAAGTACTGCCCCCACCTGTTGCCACTGCCCCAAGTTGAGTGAACTCATATTAATGCGGAACAGAGAAGCTTGTATATTTTCCCATTCCCAGCGTTTCTGCTGCTCGCAGCCCAGCAACTTTATATCCTGCATGCCGTAGATAAGCTGCATCAGATTGTTCTGATTGACAGACATCTGCTCGAAATTTTTTCGGTTGAGGTCTGCCCGTTTTCGCATGAACAACTTCACCCAGCCTATATATGCCAGACTGAACAGAATAAAAATCAGGAATATTTTCCAGCTGTAAATAGCCAGCACAATACCGAAGATGACTACTGTAAGGGTGGAGAACAGTATGTTGAGCACAGACTGAGTAAGGAAACTTTCTATCCGGTTATGATCCTCGATACGCCGTATCAAGTCACCGGCCAGTTTACTGTCAAAGAACCTCATGGGCAGCCGCATCAGCTTGGAGAGGAAATCCGAGATGAGCGACACGTTGACACGCGTACTGATGTGGAGCAGTATGCAACGCCGGATTACCTCGATAAGTGTGCGGCTGAATACCAACATGAGCTGGGCTGCCAGAATTAACTGGATAAAGTTCAAATTACGGTGTCCTATGCCTTGGTCTACAATGGTTTGTGTAAGAAAAGGAAAGACCAGTTGCAGCAAACTGCCTGCCAGCAGTCCGATAACGAGTTGCATCATAGCCTTTTTGTATGGGCGGACATAGTGGAACAGATACCACAATGACAGCTTTTCATATTTTATCGGTTCTGCCTCATAAAATTGCGGTGTGACATCCAGCAGCATGGCGATTCCCTTTTCTATTCCCCCTTGGGTAGTGCTGATCCAGCACTTTTTCAGTTCTTGTTCTTCATATTTCAACAGTCCGTAAGCCGGATCGGCAATGTAGAACCAAGTTTTTCCTTTTTTCTTTTCTATTTTGTAAAGCACTACAAAGTGCTCTTGATTCCAATGGATGATGCAGGGCAGTTTGGATTGTTGTTTCAGCTTATCCATAGAGGTGCGGATGCCCGTGGCACGCAATCCTATACTGGCTGCCGCTTCGCTGATGCCCAACAGGTTCACCCCGGTACGCTGTATGTAGGATTGTTCGCGGAGTTGTTGCACGGAGAATGTTTTGCCATAATATTTGGCTATCATTCTCAGGCAAGTGGGACCGCAGTCCATACCGTCCAATTGTTTATAGAAAGGAAATTTGCTCATAATCGTTTCTTCTGTTTTACTTTGCGTGTCAGCCGATTTGTTAGTTTACCACAAGTTACACACAGCGGAATCGTGCAAAGCATAAGAATCAGCTTGCTGGGATTAAGCGTGCGTTAATTCGTGTAATCTGTGGTGAGTATGGACTGTGGTTAACCTATGCAATCCATTGTTTCAATGAATCGTATAGCCCTTTGTTACTATAATAATAGGTTTTGGCAGATCTGTCGTAAAGTATCACTATATTGAGCTCATTACGCATATAATCCATATATTCAAAAAACGTAGAGCGTGCTACACCTACCTTTGTTGCAAATTCTGCGGCTGTGCCTGTTTTTCTAATATGGATAAGATAATCCATATAGAAAATCTTCTTTAGGTCAACTTTTATCATTATATTTTTTCTTTTAAGAGTTAGATTCCAAAGACTCCCGTTAAGTAATTACCTTGGTTATTGGCCATTTGCAGCGTATATTGTCCAGAAGTAAGATTTCCTATTCGGATTACCATATAGGCTGTTTGTGACTCTGAGAAGGTTTGGCGATACACTTCTTCTCCTGTGCTGCTGGTAATGGTAATGGTGATGTCGCAGTTGGGAGAGGGATTCTCAATGTAGATGGATTGGGAATCGTAAGAAGCGGTGGGGATGGGAGAGAGGCTTCTTGCTTTTACTTCCCAACGTCCATTTAAAGGCAAATTTTTTGTAGTCTCAGAGAATGCATATATGTTTTGCATTGATAGGCCACTTAATAGTATGGTAAGTAATGCCATACGTAAGCTTAAAATCTTAAATTTTTGTGTTTTCATATTATTTGATTTAGTTGTTTTAACGATGATAAAGTTAAGGTTTTAGTTTAAAATAGATGTGGACTTGATTTCCTTATATATGGACTGCTTGAGAAAAATATTATGTTGATTATTAGTTATTTATGATTTTGGAATAGTTTCTCTTATGGACAGTCTGTTCCACTAAAATTCCAAAAGCCATAAATCAAGGGTATGGCTTTCGCCTAATGAACCTAATTTTTGAATAATTCGCTCTTTAAGGCGGAACTTTCTTTTAGAAACAGATGTAGGAGAGATATTCAGTATGTCTGCTATATCCAGATTAGAAAAACGAAGTTTGATAAGACAACATACTTGTAAATCGCTTTCCGTCATTGAAGGAATCACTTGGCTTAAACGTATCGTATAGTTATCAAACAACAAATCAATGTTCTTTTTAATCTCGTCCCATTGTAAAATATTGATGGGGCTTTTTTTATCTTTCAAGTTCTTAATAACCCTTATGTCCTTTATCAGTAAGTTCGATAGATAGGTTTCTCTATCGCGTAACCGTTGATTTTCTTTTGTCAAAATTTCTAATCTATTCAGCTCATTAGACTTTTCATTCAAGGTAAAGGAATATTTATCTATATTGTTTTGAAGCGTTTCATTCTCTTGCTTCAGACTCTCGTTTTGCTGCTGTATTTCGACCAATGCTTTATGTTGTTCTTCCAGTTGTTCTTGTACTCCTTTGTTTTCTTCTATCTGCATGGTGAGTTCTTCCATCCGGTTTCTATTGCGGACGATTATCATCTCATTCTCTTGTATTTTAATGGTATTCTGGTTTATTTCTTCTTCCTTTCTCTGAAGTAGACGTTCCTTACGAAGCAGCTTTTTTTGATACACATATACCATGATTGCTATTCCCATAGCTATTCCAATTCCTGCAAGCAATATCATATTAAGCATATTCTTCTTATCCATTTCTAACTGGCTGTTTTCATTGATGATTTTCTGCTGGTCGTATTTCTTTTGTATTTCAGCTAATTCTCTACTTTTATTTAGGGTTTGTATCGAGTCCTGATAATTCAATAGCTGGTCGCAATAAACTGAAATCTTTTCATATTCATGATTATCCCGGCTTACATAATATAAACCTTGATAAGCTGCACGAACTGTATAGATACTTGAAGAATACAACGCTTTGTTAAAATAGTAATAAGCAGAATCAGGAATAGCAAGGTAGTAATAAATTTCACCTAATCCCAAGAAGTTCTGCCCTAAGGATTCAATCTCGTCTGTTTCATTTATCTGTAGTGCTTTCTGTGCATATTTCAATGCAGATTGATAATCCTTTATATTCGTATATATTCCTGCCAATTCATTCATGGCGCCTGAACACAAATAGTTATCTTTAATTTTCTCAGCTAACAGAATCGCTTTCTGATAATATTCTATCGAAGTATTCATTTGGTTTAATGCAGAAATAGCTCTTGCAAGAAAAATATAGGAAGAGCATATATATTTATCATTATTTGCTAACTCTGCATAATGAAGTGCTTTTTCAAAGTTTTTAAAAGCGTCCTCATATAATTCTCGAAAAACATAGAACTCGCCTAGTTCTACATATATAAGGTGTGCCAATTGGTAATCTTCTAGCTTCTCTACTTCCTCTATTGCTGCCAGATAGAGTTTTTGTGCCTCTTCTGTTTTGCCGGCTTTTTTGCACAATATACCTTTATAATACAGCACCATCGCTCTACGTTGCGCATCCTCTTGCTGCATAAAATAATTGTATGCTATATTAATTAAAGTGGAGTCTTCCACTTCTTCTATATAATTTTTGTATTTGGCTTGGGTTAGTAATAAAGCCCATGTGGCCTTTTGCAATTTATCCGAGGATGCAGGCATTTGCATTTCTTGCAATATGTGTAATGCACTATCCGGGTATTCATACATAATGTGTTCCGCCTTCACCAGTGGAGGCAACAAAGTTTGTAAAGTATCCTTTTTTTGTTTGCACCCTGTAAGAAGTATGCTTAGTATTACCATCCAATTTATAACCCTCTTTTTTCTCATAGTTATTATGTCTTTTATATATAATGGTAGTAAATGTAGGTATTATACATGAGATGTGAAAGGAAAGATGTTGAATTCTTATAAATATGTTACAGGTGTAGTCTGTCTTCTCTTTTTATTTCCTAAAATTTTCTATTAAATTTCAGTAGCTTTTTGTTGGAAATGTTTTGATCCTATTGAATGCAAACAGAATACGCTTCTTTGGGATGAATAGTAAGCTTTTTTGTTTTAATGCAAAAAAAAGTTAAAAATATTCTTTTTTTTTTATTCAGTCCGGAATGGTCGGACTATGTAGGATTATACTTGCAATATCAAATTAAATATAATTATATCACTGAATAATTATAGCCCAGACCTTACTGATAAAAGGAGCGGATGCCGAAAAGCTTAATAGAGTAGGCCTTATTAATAAATACTTAAAGTTTATGAAGCCAGAAGAAACAATTTTTGATGATATTAGCGATTCTGAAATGGAATCTATAGCAGGGGGGACTGCTGAAGTACAGTCTGAATCTCAAGGAGAATCAGCCGCAGGTGATGGTTATGCTATTAAATGCTGTAATAATAAAGGGAAGCAGGAACAGCAGAAAACAGTAGATCCTACAACATAAAGTTTGGATTTTACTAGCTAAAGGAGCAAATGCCGAAAAGCTTTAATAGAGTAGGCCTTTATTAATAAATACTTAAAGTTTATGAAGCCAGAAGAAACAATTTTTGATGGTATTAGCGATTCTGAAATGGAATCTATATCAGGAGGTATTGCTGAAGTTCAATCTGAATCTCAGAGTGAATCAGCTGCAGGTGATGGTTATGCTGTTAAATGCTGTAATAATAAGCTAAAAACAAAAGACGAAGAAAAAGTCAAGCCGGATTAACGGTAATGTGGCTGATCTTGATGTTTGTAAACAATCTAATATTAGGGGGAGTTTGCTGAAAATGAAATTTCCCCTAATATTGAATTATAATAAAGAAATATTATGCTATATACGTTAAATAATAATTATGTGCTTCGTCAGGAGTTAAACGATTGTTATCGTTTATATAACAAGAAAACGTTAAGGAGTTATACAATATCGTATAAATTATTCTTTATTCTTGAGCAATTTAGAAAACAATCTTATTCTCTTGAACATTTGATTGAAGAGTTTAATGTGCGTAATATTGATCTGTCAGATTTTTATCATTTCATTGAGAAGGACGAGTTTTTCGACTTGTTAGTTATGGCAAATAACTTTAAAGGACCATTTGTGAAATACAAAATATCTAAAGATCTTTCTTCATATACTGCATATAGTCCTGAGAGAGTTGATTTTTTGATTACTAAACATTGTAATTTAGCTTGTAAACATTGTTTTGAAGGTTCTTCTCCTTCTTTTGAAGTGAAAAGAATTAGTTCGTCTGATACAGATCGAATTTTGTCCCAATTTGAAGCTGCAAATATCCAAACTTTAAAAATTACAGGAGGAGAACCTTTTTCTCACCCTGATATTGATAATTTTCTTTTTAAAGCCATTCAGTGTCACTTCGAAACTATCATTTTGACTAATGCTTTATTATTAAATAAGCAAAGAATTGATATGATTAAAAAAGGGCACATACAATTGGGAATCTCACTTGATGGAATGACAAGTGATACCCATGATTTTATTAGAGGTAAGGGAGCATTTGATAAATTGATAAGAATACTTAAAATTTTAAGTTTAGAAGATATTAAATTTAGCATCACTTGCACAATTAATAAAAAGAATTTATGCCAGATCGATGAAATAATAGACTATTCTTTGAATGAGCTTGGAGCACAAACTTTGTTCTTAAACAGGCTAAGACCTATGGGTAGAATGAATCAGAATACTAATATTGTTTTGTCAGAACAGGAAAATGATAATGTTTATAAATTATATCTGAATCAGAAGGGAAAATATAATAAAAGAATTATCTTAGCAGACGATTCTGCTTTAAAATCAAACTCTCATGACAATAAAATTGTTTGTGCCGCTGGAAATTCACTTATTGCCATTGATGAGAATTTTAATGTGTATCCTTGTATTTATGGAATTGATAATCCTGAATATAAAATGGGGAATTTAATAGATCAAAATTTGGATGTGATTTGGAAATCTTCTAAATGGAATATTTTTAGGGGAAATTTGACTTTGGAGGATTTGACTGATTGCAGAAATTGCAAACTTCATGCGGTGTGTGTAATGAAGAATTGCAGATTGAAACCTGTTTATGAAGGACGGTCATTTACTCCTTCTATATCATATTGTAATAAATAGAAAGAATGAATTATGGAATTCATGTTGTTAATAATCATTATTATTTATCAAAACAACATTTATGCAAGCGAGAGAGATTATTTTCATCCACAATACTCCCATGCACTATTTGTTCCATGTCCTATATCTAATAAATGCATAATTATTATTAACAACATGAATTCCATAATTCATTCTTTCTATTTATTACAATATGATATAGAAGGAGTAAATGACCGTCCTTCATAAACAGGTTTCAATCTGCAATTCTTCATTACACACACCGCATGAAGTTTGCAATTTCTGCAATCAGTCAAATCCTCCAAAGTCAAATTTCCCCTAAAAATATTCCATTTAGAAGATTTCCAAATCACATCCAAATTTTGATCTATTAAATTCCCCATTTTATATTCAGGATTATCAATTCCATAAATACAAGGATACACATTAAAATTCTCATCAATGGCAATAAGTGAATTTCCAGCGGCACAAACAATTTTATTGTCATGAGAGTTTGATTTTAAAGCAGAATCGTCTGCTAAGATAATTCTTTTATTATATTTTCCCTTCTGATTCAGATATAATTTATAAACATTATCATTTTCCTGTTCTGACAAAACAATATTAGTATTCTGATTCATTCTACCCATAGGTCTTAGCCTGTTTAAGAACAAAGTTTGTGCTCCAAGCTCATTCAAAGAATAGTCTATTATTTCATCGATCTGGCATAAATTCTTTTTATTAATTGTGCAAGTGATGCTAAATTTAATATCTTCTAAACTTAAAATTTTAAGTATTCTTATCAATTTATCAAATGCTCCCTTACCTCTAATAAAATCATGGGTATCACTTGTCATTCCATCAAGTGAGATTCCCAATTGTATGTGCCCTTTTTTAATCATATCAATTCTTTGCTTATTTAATAATAAAGCATTAGTCAAAATGATAGTTTCGAAGTGACACTGAATGGCTTTAAAAAGAAAATTATCAATATCAGGGTGAGAAAAAGGTTCTCCTCCTGTAATTTTTAAAGTTTGGATATTTGCAGCTTCAAATTGGGACAAAATTCGATCTGTATCAGACGAACTAATTCTTTTCACTTCAAAAGAAGGAGAAGAACCTTCAAAACAATGTTTACAAGCTAAATTACAATGTTTAGTAATCAAAAAATCAACTCTCTCAGGACTATATGCAGTATATGAAGAAAGATCTTTAGATATTTTGTATTTCACAAATGGTCCTTTAAAGTTATTTGCCATAACTAACAAGTCGAAAAACTCGTCCTTCTCAATGAAATGATAAAAATCTGACAGATCAATATTACGCACATTAAACTCTTCAATCAAATGTTCAAGAGAATAAGATTGTTTTCTAAATTGCTCAAGAATAAAGAATAATTTATACGATATTGTATAACTCCTTAACGTTTTCTTGTTATATAAACGATAACAATCGTTTAACTCCTGACGAAGCACATAATTATTATTTAACGTATATAGCATAATATTTCTTTATTATAATTCAATATTAGGGGAAATTTCATTTTCAGCAAACTCCCCCTAATATTAGATTGTTTACAAACATCAAGATCAGCCACATTACCGTTAATCCGGCTTGACTTTTTCTTCGTCTTTTGTTTTTAGCTTATTATTACAGCATTTAACAGCATAACCATCACCTGCAGCTGATTCACTCTGAGATTCAGATTGAACTTCAGCAATACCTCCTGATATAGATTCCATTTCAGAATCGCTAATACCATCAAAAATTGTTTCTTCTGGCTTCATAAACTTTAAGTATTTATTAATAAAGGCCTACTCTATTAAAGCTTTTCGGCATTTGCTCCTTTAGCTAGTAAAATCCAAACTTTATGTTGTAGGATCTACTGTTTTCTGCTGTTCCTGCTTCCCTTTATTATTACAGCATTTAATAGCATAACCATCACCTGCGGCTGATTCTCCTTGAGATTCAGACTGTACTTCAGCAGTCCCCCCTGCTATAGATTCCATTTCAGAATCGCTAATATCATCAAAAATTGTTTCTTCTGGCTTCATAAACTTTAAGTATTTATTAATAAGGCCTACTCTATTAAGCTTTTCGGCATCCGCTCCTTTTATCAGTAAGGTCTGGGCTATAATTATTCAGTGATATAATTATATTTAATTTGATATTGCAAGTATAATCCTACATAGTCCGACCATTCCGGACTGAATAAAAAAAAAAGAATATTTTTAACTTTTTTTTGCATTAAAACAAAAAAGCTTACTATTCATCCCAAAGAAGCGTATTCTGTTTGCATTCAATAGGATCAAAACATTTCCAACAAAAAGCTACTGAAATTTAATAGAAAATTTTAGGAAATAAAAAGAGAAGACAGACTACACCTGTAACATATTTATAAGAATTCAACATCTTTCCTTTCACATCTCATGTATAATACCTACATTTACTACCATTATATATAAAAGACATAATAACTATGAGAAAAAAGAGGGTTATAAATTGGATGGTAATACTAAGCATACTTCTTACAGGGTGCAAACAAAAAAAGGATACTTTACAAACTTTGTTGCCTCCACTGGTGAAGGCGGAACACATTATGTATGAATACCCGGATAGTGCATTACACATATTGCAAGAAATGCAAATGCCTGCATCCTCGGATAAATTGCAAAAGGCCACATGGGCTTTATTACTAACCCAAGCCAAATACAAAAATTATATAGAAGAAGTGGAAGACTCCACTTTAATTAATATAGCATACAATTATTTTATGCAGCAAGAGGATGCGCAACGTAGAGCGATGGTGCTGTATTATAAAGGTATATTGTGCAAAAAAGCCGGCAAAACAGAAGAGGCACAAAAACTCTATCTGGCAGCAATAGAGGAAGTAGAGAAGCTAGAAGATTACCAATTGGCACACCTTATATATGTAGAACTAGGCGAGTTCTATGTTTTTCGAGAATTATATGAGGACGCTTTTAAAAACTTTGAAAAAGCACTTCATTATGCAGAGTTAGCAAATAATGATAAATATATATGCTCTTCCTATATTTTTCTTGCAAGAGCTATTTCTGCATTAAACCAAATGAATACTTCGATAGAATATTATCAGAAAGCGATTCTGTTAGCTGAGAAAATTAAAGATAACTATTTGTGTTCAGGCGCCATGAATGAATTGGCAGGAATATATACGAATATAAAGGATTATCAATCTGCATTGAAATATGCACAGAAAGCACTACAGATAAATGAAACAGACGAGATTGAATCCTTAGGGCAGAACTTCTTGGGATTAGGTGAAATTTATTACTACCTTGCTATTCCTGATTCTGCTTATTACTATTTTAACAAAGCGTTGTATTCTTCAAGTATCTATACAGTTCGTGCAGCTTATCAAGGTTTATATTATGTAAGCCGGGATAATCATGAATATGAAAAGATTTCAGTTTATTGCGACCAGCTATTGAATTATCAGGACTCGATACAAACCCTAAATAAAAGTAGAGAATTAGCTGAAATACAAAAGAAATACGACCAGCAGAAAATCATCAATGAAAACAGCCAGTTAGAAATGGATAAGAAGAATATGCTTAATATGATATTGCTTGCAGGAATTGGAATAGCTATGGGAATAGCAATCATGGTATATGTGTATCAAAAAAAGCTGCTTCGTAAGGAACGTCTACTTCAGAGAAAGGAAGAAGAAATAAACCAGAATACCATTAAAATACAAGAGAATGAGATGATAATCGTCCGCAATAGAAACCGGATGGAAGAACTCACCATGCAGATAGAAGAAAACAAAGGAGTACAAGAACAACTGGAAGAACAACATAAAGCATTGGTCGAAATACAGCAGCAAAACGAGAGTCTGAAGCAAGAGAATGAAACGCTTCAAAACAATATAGATAAATATTCCTTTACCTTGAATGAAAAGTCTAATGAGCTGAATAGATTAGAAATTTTGACAAAAGAAAATCAACGGTTACGCGATAGAGAAACCTATCTATCGAACTTACTGATAAAGGACATAAGGGTTATTAAGAACTTGAAAGATAAAAAAAGCCCCATCAATATTTTACAATGGGACGAGATTAAAAAGAACATTGATTTGTTGTTTGATAACTATACGATACGTTTAAGCCAAGTGATTCCTTCAATGACGGAAAGCGATTTACAAGTATGTTGTCTTATCAAACTTCGTTTTTCTAATCTGGATATAGCAGACATACTGAATATCTCTCCTACATCTGTTTCTAAAAGAAAGTTCCGCCTTAAAGAGCGAATTATTCAAAAATTAGGTTCATTAGGCGAAAGCCATACCCTTGATTTATGGCTTTTGGAATTTTAGTGGAACAGACTGTCCATAAGAGAAACTATTCCAAAATCATAAATAACTAATAATCAACATAATATTTTTCTCAAGCAGTCCATATATAAGGAAATCAAGTCCACATCTATTTTAAACTAAAACCTTAACTTTATCATCGTTAAAACAACTAAATCAAATAATATGAAAACACAAAAATTTAAGATTTTAAGCTTACGTATGGCATTACTTACCATACTATTAAGTGGCCTATCAATGCAAAACATATATGCATTCTCTGAGACTACAAAAAATTTGCCTTTAAATGGACGTTGGGAAGTAAAAGCAAGAAGCCTCTCTCCCATCCCCACCGCTTCTTACGATTCCCAATCCATCTACATTGAGAATCCCTCTCCCAACTGCGACATCACCATTACCATTACCAGCAGCACAGGAGAAGAAGTGTATCGCCAAACCTTCTCAGAGTCACAAACAGCCTATATGGTAATCCGAATAGGAAATCTTACTTCTGGACAATATACGCTGCAAATGGCCAATAACCAAGGTAATTACTTAACGGGAGTCTTTGGAATCTAACTCTTAAAAGAAAAAATATAATGATAAAAGTTGACCTAAAGAAGATTTTCTATATGGATTATCTTATCCATATTAGAAAAACAGGCACAGCCGCAGAATTTGCAACAAAGGTAGGTGTAGCACGCTCTACGTTTTTTGAATATATGGATTATATGCGTAATGAGCTCAATATAGTGATACTTTACGACAGATCTGCCAAAACCTATTATTATAGTAACAAAGGGCTATACGATTCATTGAAACAATGGATTGCATAGGTTAACCACAGTCCATACTCACCACAGATTACACGAATTAACGCACGCTTAATCCCAGCAAGCTGATTCTTATGCTTTGCACGATTCCGCTGTGTGTAACTTGTGGTAAACTAACAAATCGGCTGACACGCAAAGTAAAACAGAAGAAACGATTATGAGCAAATTTCCTTTCTATAAACAATTGGACGGTATGGACTGCGGTCCCACTTGCCTGAGAATGATAGCCAAATATTATGGCAAAACATTCTCCGTGCAACAACTCCGCGAACAATCCTACATACAGCGTACCGGGGTGAACCTGTTGGGCATCAGCGAAGCGGCAGCCAGTATAGGATTGCGTGCCACGGGCATCCGCACCTCTATGGATAAGCTGAAACAACAATCCAAACTGCCCTGCATCATCCATTGGAATCAAGAGCACTTTGTAGTGCTTTACAAAATAGAAAAGAAAAAAGGAAAAACTTGGTTCTACATTGCCGATCCGGCTTACGGACTGTTGAAATATGAAGAACAAGAACTGAAAAAGTGCTGGATCAGCACTACCCAAGGGGGAATAGAAAAGGGAATCGCCATGCTGCTGGATGTCACACCGCAATTTTATGAGGCAGAACCGATAAAATATGAAAAGCTGTCATTGTGGTATCTGTTCCACTATGTCCGCCCATACAAAAAGGCTATGATGCAACTCGTTATCGGACTGCTGGCAGGCAGTTTGCTGCAACTGGTCTTTCCTTTTCTTACACAAACCATTGTAGACCAAGGCATAGGACACCGTAATTTGAACTTTATCCAGTTAATTCTGGCAGCCCAGCTCATGTTGGTATTCAGCCGCACACTTATCGAGGTAATCCGGCGTTGCATACTGCTCCACATCAGTACGCGTGTCAACGTGTCGCTCATCTCGGATTTCCTCTCCAAGCTGATGCGGCTGCCCATGAGGTTCTTTGACAGTAAACTGGCCGGTGACTTGATACGGCGTATCGAGGATCATAACCGGATAGAAAGTTTCCTTACTCAGTCTGTGCTCAACATACTGTTCTCCACCCTTACAGTAGTCATCTTCGGTATTGTGCTGGCTATTTACAGCTGGAAAATATTCCTGATTTTTATTCTGTTCAGTCTGGCATATATAGGCTGGGTGAAGTTGTTCATGCGAAAACGGGCAGACCTCAACCGAAAAAATTTCGAGCAGATGTCTGTCAATCAGAACAATCTGATGCAGCTTATCTACGGCATGCAGGATATAAAGTTGCTGGGCTGCGAGCAGCAGAAACGCTGGGAATGGGAAAATATACAAGCTTCTCTGTTCCGCATTAATATGAGTTCACTCAACTTGGGGCAGTGGCAACAGGTGGGGGCAGTACTTATCAACGAGGTGAAAAATGTATTGATTACCGTCCTTTCAGCCACCGCCGTACTGCATGGAAGTATCACGTTGGGCGTAATGCTCTCCATACAGTATATCATCGGACAGATGCAAGGCCCTGTTACTCAGTTTGTATCTTTCATGCAAGATACGCAGGACGCCCAACTGAGTCTGGAGCGTTTGGGCGAGATACATGGCAAGCCCGATGAGGAAACGGAAGGCATGGATCAGGAAACTGAAATATCCGGCAAAGACCCCATCCGGCTGAATAATGTCATCTTCACCTATGGTTCCGAAAAATCAAAACGAATCATCAAAGGGCTTTCACTGGATATACCCGCCGGAAAAACCACCGCCATCGTAGGCCTCAGCGGAAGCGGAAAAACAACACTGATTAAACTGATGCTGGGATTCTATCCTCCCACGGAAGGAACGGTTACCATAGGAAGGCAATCGCTACAGAAAATCAGTTTCAAAGAGTGGCGCAAGCATTGTGGCGTGGTGATGCAGGAAGGGTTTATCTTTGGAGATACCATAGCCAACAACATCGTTCCGGATGGAAACATGATAGACAAGAAAAGGCTGCTCTATGCCGTGGAAATGGCAAACATACGCGACTTTGTAGAATCATTGCCTCTGAAATACAATACGAAAATAGGCAATACGGGACAAGGACTGAGCCAGGGACAGAAACAACGCATCCTGATAGCACGCGCCATCTACCGTAATCCCGATTATCTGTTCTTCGACGAAGCTACCAATGCCCTCGATACGGACAATGAAAAAGTAATACAAGGTAATCTGGAGAAGTTCTTCAAGGACAAAACAGTAGTTATCGTAGCCCACCGCCTGAGCACCGTAAAAAATGCCGATCAAATAGTGGTGTTGAAAGAGGGGGAGATAACCGAAAAGGGAACGCACGATGAACTGATTACCCGACAGGGAGATTACTACAGACTGGTAAAGAATCAGTTGGAGCTGAGTGCTTAGGAAATCAGAAAATTGAGAATTAAAAATTGAGAAATAATAGCAAGAAGGTATGGAGGAAATCTACAAACCTGAAACTGAAGATGCCGGAAAGGTGGAGGTATATAGCCGGGAAAACAACGAAATGTTGGGCGATATGCCCCAATGGCTGATACATACGGGAAGCTATATCGTTTATGGTCTTATCGTGTTTCTGGTTGCCGGAACCGCCTTGTTTAAATATCCCGATACAATAAAGAAAGCCGTCACCATTGATGATATGGGTAGTGTGGAATGGATTACCGCCAATCAGGGAGGAATGATAGAACGTTTCTTCATAGAAAACCAATCGCAGGTAAAACGGAATGACACATTGGGCATACTGAAAAACACGGCCTCACTAGAGGATGTGCAGACATTCTGTAACGTACTTACCAACATAGAATGGTATTACAGAACCAATGACATCAACTATCTGCAAGATTATCCGTTCAATCTGATTATGGGGGAAATGGCTCCGGCATACGAGCAATTCACCCAAGCGGTACGTACCTGTGTCATGTATCAGGAATTCGACTTGTATCCGCAGAAAAAGAAGTTCCTGGATGATGAACTGAAAATACTGAATGAATCCAAACAGGCGAATGCTTTGGAAATACTCAAAGTAAAACGGGAAGAGTTCGAACTGGAGATAAACCATAAGATGGAAATGGGGAAAAACAGGAGGATGCTGGAACTGGCCTACGAGAATATGGTAAACAGCCTCAGGACCTGGGAGAATAAATACCTGATAAAAAGCCGACATGACGGCATAGTGGTATGGGGAAAAAGCTGGGGCATGAGCCACCGGGTGAATGAAGGGGACACCCTGTGCACCGTTATCTCTAAACAACAGGCAAATCCTTTGGGACATATCAGATTGTCACAGGATGAAGTGGCGGAAGTAGCAGTGGGAGACAAAGTAAATATAGAACTGAATAAATATCCTACTCACTCCTATGGAGTGCTGCCGGGAAAAATAGCATCCATTTCTTTTGTTCCGTACAATAAAAGCTATGCGGTGGAAGTCGCTTTTCCGGAAGGGCTGACAACCACAAACCATAAAGAAATAAAATATGAAATAGATCTGTCCGGCAAAGCTGAAATCATCACTTCGAGCCGAAGCATTCTGAGCAGGATTTTCGCACCTATATACGAACTTTTCAAGGAAAAATAAACCGATTCATAACCTTTATAAAAAACACATGATATGAAGAAAGAAGAAGAAAACGGCAAGAAACCGGAATACATCAACTATTCTGAAGAAGAACAATTATTGGACTTGAACGAACTGATGGACGTACAAGGTGGCATAGATGACAAGGAGTTATC
>OMGU01001563.1_pt1 | contig 16780 bp, 13 predicted proteins | sample 1646121 | NCBI WGS metagenome assembly OMGU01 (sample SAMN05578581, study PRJEB25193) | human gut metagenome | biome: Human Microbiome; feature: human-associated habitat; material: feces | host: Homo sapiens | place: USA:Birmingham
TGTGCTCTTCCGATCTAACGTGTGAAGAGCGCGAGCGCGGCATCACGATCAACACCGCTCACGTTGAGTATGAGACCGCTACCCGCCACTATGCACACGTTGACTGCCCCGGCCATGCCGACTATATCAAGAACATGATCACCGGCGCGGCGCAGATGGATGGCGCGATCCTTGTTATCGCGGCGACCGATGGCCCGATGGCGCAGACGAAGGAGCACCTTCTGCTTGCCCGTCAGGTTGGCGTGCCCTATATCATCGTTTTCATGAACAAGTGCGATCAGGTTGACGATCCGGAGCTGCTCGAGCTTGTTGAAATGGAAATCCGTGAGACGCTCGACGAGTATGAATTCCCGGGCGACGACACCCCGATTATCCGCGGTTCTGCTCTGAAGGCTCTTGAGTATAGCGGAAGCGATGTTGACGCTCCGGAGCTTAAGTGCATCTGGGAGCTGATGGATGCTGTCGATAGCTATATCCCGACGCCGGACCGCAAGGCGGACCAGCCCTTCCTGATGCCTGTTGAGGACGTCTTCACCATTACCGGACGCGGCACCGTTGCCACCGGTAGAGTTGAGCGCGGCCAGCTGAAGACCGGTGAGGAAGTTGAGATCGTCGGCCTGAAGGACGAGAAGAAGAAGACGGTTGTTACCGGTATCGAAATGTTCCGCAAGATCCTCGACTATGCCGAGGCTGGCGACAACATTGGCGCGCTGCTTCGTGGCATTCAGCGGAATGAAATCGAGCGCGGTCAGGTTCTGTCCAAGCCCGGTTCCATCCATCCGCACACAAAGTTCCGCGGCCAGGTTTATGTCCTGACCAAGGATGAAGGCGGCCGTCACACTCCGTTCTTCAACAATTATCGCCCGCAGTTCTATTTCCGCACCACTGACGTTACCGGCATCATCGCTCTGCCCGAAGGCACTGAGATGTGCATGCCCGGCGATAACGTCGAGATGGATGTTGAGCTGATCACCCCCATCGCCATCGAGGAAGGCCTTCGCTTCGCGATTCGTGAAGGCGGCCGTACGGTTGGTTCGGGCGTTGTCATCAAGATCAACGAATAAGTTTTTCTGTTCAAAAATACCGCAGCAATGGGAATTGTTTGCGGCAGGAGCGGCTCAGGCAGACGACTGGTCTTGCCTGAGCCGTTTTGTTTTTTGCATGGAAACGTGCCTTCGCCTTGAATTTTCCTCTCCGCTATGCTATGATAATCCCATACAGAATGGTGAGAAATCCGGATGCCTGCCCACAGAGGGAAAAGCATCCGGTTTCCGTATTCTTTGTGAAAAGCGGATAATTAAGATTGGGAGCAGGGGAAAACGCCTGATACTCTTGGCGGGCATGGCCGGAATCCGGCTTTGCTGCAGTCCTCGAACTTTCTCGATATTTGAAAAGGATGGTCATAAAGGATGGGAATTCTGTATTTGGTGATTCCGTGCTATAACGAAGAAGCAGTCATTGAACATACGGTGGAGGAGCTTACGCCGATTCTGGAGGATTTGCGTCAGAAGGCGAAGATCGCTTTCGAGAGCCGGATTTTGCTGGTGGACGACGGCAGCAGGGACGCCACCTGGGAGAAAATCGAGGCGTTGCATCAGGTGAACCCCTTTGTCTGCGGCTTAAAGCTTGCACATAACCGAGGCCATCAGAACGCGTTGATGGCAGGGCTGATGGAGGCGCGTCGTTATTGTGACTGCGCGGTGTCAATGGATGCAGATTTGCAGGACGATATCCATGCCCTAGAGGAATTTATCGACAAATTCAATGCGGGGACTGACATTGTCTACGGCGTGCGCAATAAGAGGGATTCAGATACCTTTTTCAAACGAACGACTGCGCTTGGCTTTTATAAGGTGATGCGCCTGCTCGGTGTGGAGACCGTTTATAACCATGCGGACTACCGCCTGATGAGCAGGCGGGCGCTTGACGCGCTCTCTGAATACAAAGAGGTGAATCTCTTTTTGCGCGGAATCGTCCCCTTGATCGGGTATTCGACGGATTATGTGTATTACGACCGTAGCGAACGCTATGCGGGGGAATCGAAGTATCCGTTGCGCAAGATGCTTTCCTTTGCGATGGATGGAATCACCTCCTTCAGCGTGCGGCCTCTGCGGATGATTTCCGTGGCAGGTATCCTGATTGGCTGTTTGAGCGTGCTGGGCCTGCTATATGCGCTGATTTCCAAGCTTTGCGGCGTTGCGGTCAGCGGCTGGACGGCAATCGTCTGCTCGATCTGGCTGCTCGGGGGAATTCAGCTTTTCTGTACAGGCGTGGTCGGGGAGTATATCGGCAAGATTTACAGCGAAGTCAAGGCGCGTCCCCGGTATCGGGTTGAAACCTTTCTCAAAAAGTAACCACTAATATTCTTTGAAAAGATTTTACATAGTTTAGGCGGTGCAGAATGACTCAAGAGCAATTGCTGGCCCTGCGCAGGCAGGTTATGGAAAAAGAATTTTCGCGCATGAATCCCATGCAAAAGGAGGCCGTTTTTACAACCGAAGGCCCCCTGCTGATTCTGGCAGGCGCGGGCAGCGGCAAGACGACGGTGCTTGTCAACCGGATTGCCAATATTGTGAAATACGGCTGCGCATATTTTTCACAGGAGGTTCCGGAAGCCCTGACGGATGAGGATGTCCGGATGCTGGAGGAATACCGCGCCGGCGTGCGGGAATATACCTATGAAATTGCGGACCTTCTGGCTGTCCGCCCTGCAAAGCCGTGGCAGATCCTTGCGATTACGTTTACCAATAAGGCCGCTGGCGAGCTCAAGGAGCGGCTGGAGGCGATGCTCGGCCCGGAGGGGCAGGATGTATGGGCAAGCACCTTCCACTCCGCCTGTGCGCGTATCCTGCGGCGGGACGGGGAGAGCCTCGGCTATACGAGCCATTTTACGATTTATGATACGGATGATTCCAAGCGCGTCATGAAGGAGTGCCAGAGGTTGCTGGGGATCGACGACAAAATGCTCTCCCATAAGACGCTCCTGCATGAGATCAGCCATGCGAAGGACAGCCTGATTTCACCAGAGGAATACCTGAAGGATGCGGGCGACGACGTGCGCCTGCGGAAGATCGGTGAAGCCTACCGGCTCTATGAGAAGCTGCTCCGGGATGCGGACGCGATGGACTTCGACGATATCATCGTTAACACAGTAAAGCTCCTGGAAGAGAATGAGGAGGTGCGCACCCGCTATCAGAACCGCTTCCGCTATGTGATGGTCGACGAGTATCAGGATACCAACCATGCGCAGTACAGGCTCACCAGCCTTCTGGCCGGCGGCAGCGGCAACCTCTGCGTGGTCGGTGACGACGACCAGAGTATTTACCGCTTCCGCGGCGCAACGATTGAAAATATCCTCTCTTTCGAGCAGCAGTATCAAAAGGCGAAGGTGATCCGTCTCGAACAGAATTACCGCTCCACGCAGAATATCCTGGACGCGGCCAATGCTGTGATCGCCCATAATACCGAGCGAAAGGGCAAAAATCTCTGGACAGCCAATGGCGCCGGGGAAAAAATCGTCGTGGATAACGCCCTTGACGAGCAGGAGGAGAGCACCTTTATCGCGGATACCATCATGGATTCTGTCAAGCGGGGGAAGAAGTGGAGTGACCATGCGGTGCTTTACCGGATGAACGCCCAGTCGAACGCAATTGAGCGCACCTTCGTGCGCATGGGCGTGCCCTACCGCGTGATCGGCGGGCACCGCTTCTATGAGCGCAAGGAGATCCGGGATGCGCTCGCGTATCTCTCCGTCATCAGCAATCCTGCGGATAATATCCGTCTTCGCCGGATCATCAATGAGCCCAAGCGCGGCATTGGTGCGACGACCATCAACCACGCGGCCCAAATCGCGGCGGGGTTAGGCCTGAGCATCTATGAGGTCATCTCCCATGCGGATGAATATGAGCAGCTCGTGCGGGCGGCGCCGCGCCTGCGGGCTTTTACTCAGATCATTGATGGCCTGATCGAGGCGGCGGAGGAGCTGCCGCTCAATGAGCTGTTTGAGCGCGCGATGCGGGAGACGGGCTATCTGGATTCCCTGGCGCTGGACCGGGAGACCTATCAGGACCGTCTGGAGAATATTCAGGAGCTTTCCTCCAACCTGCTGCGTTACGGCGAGGAAAACGAGGATGGAGACTTAAACGGTTTCCTCGAAGAGGTCGCATTGATGACCGATATCGATAATTATAGCGAGGAGGCGGACACCGTCGTCCTCATGACGCTGCATTCCGCCAAGGGCCTGGAATTCCCCGTGGTGTTTATCCCGGGCATGGAACGGGGCATTTTCCCCGGTATCCAGTCCCTGTATGCCGCCAGCGAGATGGAGGAGGAGCGTAGGCTTGCCTATGTAGGCATTACCCGCGCCAAGGAGCGGCTGTATCTGACCCATGCGCGCACTCGTATGCTCTACGGCAGCACAAACCACAATGCTCCCTCGCCGTTCTTGGAGGAGATTCCGCCGGCGCTCATTGAGGAGAAGCGCAAGGTCGTGATGCCGCAGCCGAAATCTCCGGTGGCACAGCGCGCTGCAAAGCCGAAAAAGACCTTTGACCATTCCTTCGGGCCGGCGGTACAAAAGCCCTCTGCCCCTGCAGGCTCCTATCATGTCGGCGATACGGTGGGGCACAAGCTCTTCGGCACGGGGGTAGTGCTGTCCGCACAGCCGATGGGCAACGATACGCTGCTGGAGATCGCCTTTGACAAGGCGGGCACCAAAAAGCTGATGGCCAATTTCGCGCGTTTGACGAAGGAATAAGGGTAGGGAAAACGGCTTATATTGTTTTGATGCAAAGCAAAAATGCGGGCCATACGCCCGGAATGCAAATATTTTACGGTAGATTCGCCGCGGTATGCCAAAAGATGCGTACCGCGGTGAATTCTTTTATCGTCTTTATTGACAATTTGGATGAATTCATGTAATCTTTTTTAGGAGAGATTGTAGGAAAGAGGGAGAGATTTATGAAACAAAAGTGCAAGCGTGTGCTATGTGTGCTGCTGACGCTGCTTCTGCCGCTGGGGTGCTCCTCGGCAGCTCTTGCGGCAGATGCCTGTGCGTGTGGGACGGCTCCGCTGATCGTTGTCACCGGCATGAACGCATGGCCTCTGGTATTGAATGCAGGTACGGATCAGGAGAAGCAGGTATTTGCGCCCGATACGCAGGCGATTCTGAAGCTCGTCGGACAAATCGCGGGCCCTGTGGCGCAGTTTGCCGTGACAAAGGATTATGATAAGCTCGGCGATGATGTCCTGCCGGCGGTCTATGCGCTCTTCGAGCCGCTTGCCTGCAATCCGGACGGAGGCAGCCGCTATGCCGTCACAACCACGGTATATCCGGAATCTATGGCGAACTATCCGGAGTTTGTCAATGAGGAGGGCTATCTGACCAACGAGCCTGCGCTGGTACGCGCTGCCGCACAGAAAATTGGCGCCGATCACGTCTACTATTTCAATTACGACTGGCGGCTCGATCCCATGGAGCATGCGAAGGAACTGCGCGCCTATGTAGAACGTGCCAAGCAGGAGACAGGCCATGACAAGGTGAATCTGGTCGGAGCCAGCATGGGCGGCACGATCATTGCCTCTTATCTTGCGCAATACGGCAGCGGGGATATCGATAATTTTACGATGCTGTCCTCCGCCTTCACGGGCACGACGATCGTAGGCGATCTCTTCACCGGGAAGATCGAATTTCACAAGGAAGCGCTCATCCGCATCCTGAAGGAGGTTGCGGGGCAGCAGGCGGTCAATGTGCTGCTCGACGCGCTCGATCAGGCGGGTATCATCGATGTTTTGTTGCCGGTGCTCGATGAGCTCGTGGCGCATTTGAAGGACCGCGTCTATGATGAGGTGTTTCAGGATACGTTTGTGACGATGCCGGGCATTTGGGATCTGATTGCGCTGGAGGATTACGAGAATGCCAAAGCGTATCTGCTCGACCCGGAGGAGGACGCACAGCTCATCGCCCGGATTGACGCTTACCATTATGGGGTGCAGGAGAAGCTGCCGGAGCTGTTCCGGGCGGCGATGGAGCAGGGAACGAAGATCAATGTTGTCTCCCACTACAACCTGCAGGGCGTGCCGCTTACGCCCTCCTATCGGGAGCAAAACGACAATGTCATCGATACGAAATATACCTCAGGTTATGCGACCTGCGCTTTGTTAGACGAAACCCTGCCGGAAGGGTATCAGCAGAAAAATACCAGCTGCCGGGACGCTTCGCATCATCATATATCCGGCGACCGGATGATCGATGCTTCCACCTGCCTGCTGCCGGAGCAGACATGGTTTTTGAAGGATCTCAAGCATGTGGGATATATCTATGATACGCAGGTGATGGAGTTCATCCTTTGGCTCTGCCTTTCGGATTCGCAGCGTACTGTGCAGGAGGCGGGGGATTACAGCCAGTTTATGCAGGTCGATCCCAAAACCGGGGCGCTGTCTCTCATTCAGGCGGAGCAGCCGGAAGAGTCGGATACGCAGGGGCCTGCTACAGAAGAGCTGAAGGAGCCGGAAACCGTCCGGGGTGAAACGCTCTCGGAGGAGCCGGTCTCCCCGCTTACGCCTTCTGAAAGCACAGTCCGCCAGCAGGAGGAGCCTGCGGGGGCGATTGCCGATACCGGAGAGCGGGCGTTCGCCCTGCTTCCCTTGGGCCTGGTGGCCGCTGCAGCCGCGGTATTGACGCTCACGAGAAAAAAGCATACAATATAAAAAGGATAAATCACGATTGTCAGGCCGCCGCAATTATTTTGCGGCGGCCTAAAACAAGGCGGGGGATTTCGATGGATTTTCAAAAGGCAGTCGAATTGGTGCGGGAGACGAAAACGATTGTGCTGGACCCGGAAGCGGCGCATCGGATCACTGTGAAGGGGAAAGCCGATTACGTCACGCAGGTAGATTTCAGCGTACAGGCGTATCTGAAGCAACGGCTTTTAGCGCTTGCCCCACAGGCAGGCTTTTTGGCGGAGGAGCAGGAGAACCCCGACTATAGCGGCAAGCCCGCCTGGATTCTCGACCCCATCGACGGAACGACAAATTTGATCCACGATTACCGCATGAGTGCGGTTTCGCTGGCCTTTTATGACGGACGAGAAGTGGTATTCGGCGCCGTCTACAATCCGTTTACAGAGGAACTCTTCACGGCGGAGAAGGGGAAAGGCGCCTTTTTGAACGGCAAGCTGATCCGGTGCACTGGGACACAAGCGATCGGATCGTGCCTGGCGGCGATCGGCACAGCTCCTTACTATAAAGAGGAGGCGGCGCAGAATTTTGAGCGATTTCAAAAGGTGTTCCTCGCCTGCCAGGATATCCGGCGCTCCGGCTCGGCGGCGCTCGACCTTTGCTATGTCGCCTGCGGGCGGACCGATGCCTATTTTGAGCGGCATTTAAAGCCGTGGGATTATGCGGCCGGGCTGCTGCTCGTGCGGGAGGCAGGGGGCTGTGTAACGGACTGGCAGGGGAAGGCGCTGGATGTGACGAGAAGGAATGATGTTCTGGCGACAAACGGGAAGGTGCATGCGTGGTTTTTGGAAGCGTTATAAAGGGTAAAATCGGAATCTGCCGGTGAGCGTAAAGAGCTCGCCGGCAGATTTTTTTGATTGGAGCCAGGCACGCAGTGAAGTGGAGTGGCCGAATGATATAGATTTCATATATAGACATTTTAAATAAAAATGGAAAATATTAATTGACATATGTAGAAAAAGGTGATATAACAGAATGGAAAGTGATTCCAATGCAGTATTTCAGTGGAAATAAAGTCGCATAGTAAATGAGTAAAAAAGCAGAGCAGTTAAAATGAAGAAATTTAAAAAAATGATGTCGATTTTGCTGATCATCGCTGTTTTATCGGCAAGCGCATGTGTGCTGATTGCACAGGCGGATTATACCTATGGGACAAAGTATCATTATCAATTCAGCACTGCTGGGTATGAAAACACGACAAAGCATCCCTATGCAGAACGCGATGTTGGCTATATCATGCATAATCTTGCCCCTCAGAATCCGGTGCTAAACTATGAGGTTCGTTTGTATATTCGAACATGGGGAGAATATAGTCAATTTGGGCCTTATGTAACGGGAAACACGGCGCAGAATGGTTATGGATACACTTGGGAGAACGCAAATCCGGATCGGTATTTTAATAACTACGCATATTTTAAAGTCCAGAAGACCTCTTCCGGCAGTTCAACGATAGCGGGGGATATAGAGACCTATTCCAGGACGTTGGTCTAAGCATCAATTGTTTCTAAAATCTAATTGATAGATCGAACAAAAGCGCTCTTGGACGAATGGATAGCCAGCGTACAAGAGCGCTGATTTTGAGGGAATAGAATCATGAAAGCTTATACAGAAACTTATATATTTGTTGTATTATCCATTCTCTACTTGATCGGCCTGAGCATCGCTATCATCAAACGGAAATATAAGCTGCGTCAATATATCATCTCGGCCGTTCTGTTTCTGGCAACGGCGACCTTTATCGTATCCATGCTTACTACCGTTTATACGGAAGGCTTTCTAGGTGATCGAGTCGTATTTTTCTCCAGAATCCCTCTCGGGAATCTGTTCCTGCCCTTTGCCACAGAGGAGATCGCTCAGGAATTTCGCCCTCTTTTTTATCGCTATTTTGCGGTTACGGCGGCTTTTGCTATTTTTTGGGGCTTTTTCATTCCGTTCTTTCAAAAAAAACCTTCTTATCGCAAGCTGATGCTTTTGAGCGCTGCAATCTGGGTGCCTGCCGAGGTGGTTTTTTGGCTTTTGTGCTATAAGGGCTATAGCGAGGCAGTATTCGATACAGGGTGCTTTATCGTATTGCTGGCCGGTTTTTCCCTGGGTTATGGGTTATATCATTTGTTATATGGAGCGAAAAAGGAAGCTGTCGGAACGGCAAAGGAGGCTTCTTCATGATCCGGACAGAAAATCTCCGGAAAGTCTATCAACAGGGGGAGACCAAAATCCCTGCGGTTGACGGGGTTTCTCTGCAGATTGAGCAGGGAGAGTTTATCGCCATTGTGGGCAAGAGCGGCTCCGGGAAATCGACCCTCCTGCATCTGCTGGGCGGCTTGGATACGCCGACAGAGGGTTCCGTTTTCTATGATGATGTCAATCTCAGCCAGCTCAAAGATACACCGTCGGCCCGTTTCCGCCGCGTACATATTGGATTTGTTTTTCAGGAATATCATCTGATCCCGGAGCTGACCGTGCGGGAAAATATAATCTATCCCGCTCTTCTTGCAAAGAAAAAAGTGGATGAAGATTATCTCGGCCAGCTCATTTCCACCCTGGAGCTGGACGACCGCGTGACACATCTTCCCTCCCAGCTTTCCGGCGGGCAGCAGCAGCGCACTGCGGTAGCGCGCGCTTTTATCAATCAGCCTGAAGTGGTTTTGTGCGATGAGCCAACAGGAAATCTGGACTCGCACTCCGGGAAAGCGGTGATGGAGATGATCGCGTCTCTGCGCCGGCAGTTTCATCAGACCGTGGTTGTGGTGACGCATGATATGGAGTTTGCACAGACGGCCGACCGAATCCTGACGATCCGCGATGGAAAAATTGTTTCATGAGAGGGCCCGTTTGAAAGGAAATTTCAAACGGGTTTCATACCGTTCCCCTCAGAGACGAAAATTTCATAATTGCCAAAATAGGATCGATTCACCAGCCTATGAAAGGAATGACCACTAAAAATGAGTGTGATTGGTTCTCTGGCGGTCAAGCACCTGAAACGCTCTTGGAAGCAGGCACTGCAGGTTATTTTGGTTTATCTGCTGTGTACGTGTTTTTTCATTGCAGAGGGGATGACTGTATATAGCTATATACAATCTGCCGGGGAAGAAAAAATAGATACGTTCGGGGAGCAGAGCGGCTTTTTATCCGGCTGCACTGCTGAAAATGTACAAGCACTAAAACAGCTTGATTCCGTTCAAAAGGTAGGCGTCATCCGGAGCGTTGCCATTCATACAATACCGGATGCCGTTTATGGAAATCAAATCATAGCGGGAACAGCCGATGAAACAGCGCGCAGCCTCTGCCATATTCGAACGGCGAGCGGTAGATTACCGGAAAAAGCGGATGAAATTGCGCTTGAGCGCTCCGCACTGGCCCGCCTGCGTGAAGAGATAGAGGTTGGGGACCGTTTGGAGTTGACATTTCAGACAGCTGATGGCCGGAGGGATAAAAAGAACTTTACAGTAGTCGGTATTTTAGAGGATTTTTCTTCTCTGCAGATTCCGGAAGATTCCACACTCACGCTTCCCAACGTGCTGATTTCGGAAGCGTACCGTGATGCTCTGCAGGCCGGGGAAGAGCCTGCCGTCTGCCCCGTATTGGTAACGGACGAAAAGGCGGCGGGGCAATTGCTGGAGCGTTTTGTAAAAGAGGGCGTTGGGACAGCCTATGCGCTCAATCCATTGCTGACAGGGCAAGGGGAGCTCCCCTTCGAGATCGATACAATGGGGCTCGTTCTTCTGGCAGTGACCGGATTCTTTTGCCTGCTAATGCTGTATTGCCTTTCTGTTATCATGCGGAAAAATCGCAGACAGCGTATTGCACTTTTAAAGGTGGCCGGGTTTACCAGGGGGGAAGTGCTCCTCTATTATGTGATGCAAGGTCTGCTTCAGCTTGTGCCGGGCTTTGTAATCGGATGCTCGCTGGGCATTCTGATGTCTCATATGCTTGTCAGATATCTGGGCGGATTTGTACATTTTTTCTGGAATCCGGTCCTATTTTTAGCTTGTGCCGCGCTGATTTTATTGACCGCGTTTTTCTTCATCTTGCTTGGAGCCGGCAGGGACGCAAAAGCCTCCCCGGCCGAATTGCTCTCTGGAGGATGGGACCAAAAAACACCGGCCAGAACAACGTCCTTTTTCACGAAAAACCCGTATCTGCTGTGGGCTGGGAAGGATATTCTGCTCAATAGCGGAGAGGCGGTTTCAACCTCGATTGCAATGCTGTTCGCCGTGCTGATCCTGATTGTGGGCGGCTTTGTATCCAGTGGCGTCCAAAACGTGGCGGATCACCAACTGCCCGCGGATATCGATATTCGCGTGTATGATGGCGGAACGTTCGGCCCCCTGGGCATCCCGAATGACATTGCTTTTGGAATGACGCGGCAGGACGCCCAGGCGCTGGAAACCTGCCCGCAGGTGGAAAAGGCGATTGCCCTGAGCCGGGTGCACTTGAACGAACTGAAACGCGCCGATTCCTTAACCGCGCAGGAGCGGGAGGAACAGGCGCTGTCCGGGCGCGGAAACGATGCATACCAGAAGGAAAAGCTAAAGTGGGGCTACGATCCGGATCAGGAGTTGATCGAGAGCCTGCTCTCAGGCGCGGACGCCGGCCTGATCCGGGAATTGGAGCCTTATGTCACAAAAGGGGCGCTCCATATGGAGGCGCTGTCGAATGCGCGGGAAGTCCTTGTTTGTGAAACGGGCGAATACCCGGCGAGCCGGGATGTGGGGGATCAGATTACATACACACAGATTATCAACGATCCGGCTACCGGGAAACAGGAGAAACGGACGTTTACCGTGACGGTGGGCGCGATCGTAACGCTCAGCGATTATGACCAGCCGCGCACAATCGAGGAACTGGCGCTTGGCGGAAGAACGCTGTGGGCAAACAGCTCCTTTGACAAGGTGGGGCTGACCGTGCGCACCAATCAGGTGCTCCTGAATTTTAAAAACGCCGAACAGACGGATGAAGTGGAAAAACAGATCAACAATCTGCAATATAATTATAAAGGCCAGGTCACAGTGCAGGAATACCTGCAAAAGGCGCAACGGGAAAGGGCGATTGCCCAGATGATATCCATGATTACTTTTCTGCTGACGCTTGTATTATCCGTATTTGCGGTTGTCAGTCTCATGGTGGCTCTGAATTTAAAATTTCAAACGCGAAAGGGCGCGTTCGGCACATTACGGGCGATTGGAATGACCAAAAATGAAATTTATCTTGTAACGTTGTTACAAAGTGTGATGCAGATCGGAATCGCCGTTTTATTGGGTTTGGTTTTCAGCCTTGGAATCTGTTTCCTATTGACAACGCAAATGAGCGAATTGACGCTGGCCCTCTTCCCATGGGGCCGAATCGTCTGGATTCCAGTTCTTTTGATTCTGGTCGCGGCTCTTTCCTGTATTGGTCCAGTCAGGCATTTGTATCATGATACGGCTTCGGATTGTCTGCGAACCTAACTATGATATATACGTATGGTGGAGTTTTCAGAGTTTCGTATTCTTTTTCAGAGGGCATGCAGCAAACGATATCGTTTGCTGACTCTTTTGTACGATGTCATTGGTTACTTCCAAAAGCCTTCGGCAAACGCTTCGATGTCTTCCAGCGAAGCGTTCGCCCGGATCGGCGGATAGGCGCTTCGGTCAAATAAGACCGTTTCATCCGCGAAGGCCGCACGGGCCACTGCCTGGGAATAGTGCAATACAGCGTCCTGCACGAAGCCATTGAGCTCGGATGGCTTTTTCACGGACCTTTCACCAAGATACAATTTAGAAGGACGTTTTTGCATCATAAATCAAAAAATTTGTTTGTTCCATCGCGAGAAAAGCGTCAACTTTTTCTGCACCAGAATCCACCTGCGTCATAGTATGGTATTGAAGTTTTTACAAAATTTCAATCTACTCATAGGAGGAAACACTATGGCGGACAACAGATCCTGCTGCAGCACTGCAGATGTCGTCAGCGGCGGCATCCGTGAGGCTGTGTGCATCGATACCAACCGCGTGTACGATTCGTGCGCTGATAAGGATTGTCTTGCCGATATGCGCGTCTATTTTACCGACAGGGCGCAGTGCGTTATCGACAATGCAACTTCCGTACGCTGCCGTTCGTGCAAGATTATCAACAGTTTTATCGACGTGGAGGCGGTCCCTTTCAACCGCGGCTACTATTCCGTCGACATCACCTTCTTCTTCAAGGTTTATCTCGACGCTTACACCACGCCGATGAATCCCCCCTGCACCGTTGAGGGGCTTACTTCGTTCTCCAAGAAATGCATCCTCTACGGCAGCGAGGGCAATGTACGTATTTTCTCGTCGGAGTTTTCTCCGGACGAGGCAGACGAACAGTTCCTTCCCACCAGCGCGAATCCGAAGGCGAAGGTTCAGTGCGTCGATCCGATCTGCTTGGAGGCAAAGCTTTGCCGTCCATGCGACTGCTGCGAGTGCGAAGGCTGCTGCTCTGCGCCTGGCTGCATCCGCAGATTGTTTGACGGAGATTTTAACGTTGCTTCCCCGGAAAAAGCAGTGCGCGTGACGCTCGGCCTGTTTACGATTGTACAGCTTGAGCGCGACGTTCAGATGCTGATTCCGGCATATGATTTCTGCGTGCCAGAGAAGGAGTGCTGCCACGACATGGAGAATGACCCGTGTGACGCCTTCAAACAGATCCGCTTCCCGGTCAATGAATTCTTCCCACCTACAGAGTGCCATCACAAGAAAAACGACGGCTGCGGCTGCGGCGGAAGAGAGCGTGAGAATAACTGCGGCTGCGGTGGAAGAGAGAGAGACAATAACTGCGGTTGCGGCTGCCAGCGCTGACCGCAAGAAGCAGATAGGATAGGGCGAAAAAAGCGCGCTTTTACGCGGAACGTAAAATGAGCCGCCCTGCGGGACGGCTGGATTTCATTGGCGTGATGGCCAAATAAGCATATCTATACAGCCGCCGTACGCTTTTTCAAGCGCGGCGGCTTTGCATGCTCCTCTGCAGGTCAGCCGCCGCTGCAGCTGCAATTGCCGAGAGCGGGGAATGGAAAGCGGCGCATCTTGGCTTATCGGTATTATAGGGGCTGAGGATATCGGACGATATCAAAGCAAAAATAGGCATTGTCCTCATACCATAAGGGAAAATTAGTGCCCCAGACATTGTTATGCAGGATGTAGGAAATGCCGTTTTTTTCAACATCCTCGAACTGGTTGTCGAAGCGGAGAATTTTTCCCTTACCCAACCCGATCAGTGCGGCGTGGTGGTTTACAAAGCGGTAAGAACCGAAATGCATGTCCCATACGGCAGACAGATTGCGGTTTCCGTTTTTCGCGACTGTCATCGGGTCAACCTCGGTATCGATTTTATGATATCGGATTTCTTCCTGTGTGCAGGCCGGATAGAGACGGAAAACGGTGCTTTCCGTCAGCCGGTTGGCTGGCTTATCGATCCAACATAGCTCGATTTTCAGCCCTTCAGCGTGCAGGGTATAGACGAGCTGTACGGTTTTCGCAGCGCCCAGCTTCTCATGGCATTCCGGCGCGATGGAAAGGTGCACGGAGATTTGCAGACGGTTTGCCGCAGATTGCACGCAGCCTTGCTGAAAGCGATAGGAAAAGCGCCCCTGTGGGTATTTTGAATCGACATATTTTAAAAGCGGCCTCGCGAAATCCCCCAGGGACCAGCTGGCGGTCTCCTTCCGATTGCGCGTGTAATGGGTCAGCCAGAAATCGTAATTTGATTTGCCATAGGAGTAATATTCCACAGCGGGGCGGTTGTTTTCGCGGATGACCTGTGCCCCACCGTGAGAAAGCGCGCCGATTCCGCCGTATTCATTGATGCGAAGAGTCCAGTTTTCAAAGCGGTAGTCCACATTGCGCTGCAATGTTTCCCCCGCAAGCGGTTCGAGCTGGCAGGGCCTCAGAGAATCGAGCGCCTGTGCGGCCTCGTCTTGTAAAGCAGCCGGCAGCTTTTCGAGCGCCTTGTCGAGATAAGCCCGCTGTTCTGCCCAGCTTTTTTCCATGGCACGATAGGAGCCGGGGCGGTAAACGCCTTTGCGACGCTGATAAATGGTCAGAAGATTTTGCGGAAATCCGCGTAGGGGATGCTGGAGCTCTACCGCATCCTTTTGGCGTGCCTGCTCGAAATCTGGGCGGAGATAATGCTCATAGTCGGCAAAATAGGTCTTCATATCCAGCCCCCAGGTGTGCTCGGCGATACAGAGCAAATTGACGGCAAGCTGCGCATAGGCCTCACCCGTCCGGCTTAGCCTGCCGTCGGCCAGCCATTTGTTTTTCAGTTCAATGAGCGTGCGAAGCCCTGCCGTTTTATAGGGATCGGAGGCGACCCCATGGATCCAGGTGTCACCGATTTCCGCTGTCACTACGGGAAGCTGGTCTTTTACCTGCCAGATCAGCTCTGCATAGTCATCGAGGCGCCCGGCGGCCACCTGCGCGCCGGGATACTCCTTCTGGATTGCTTCAAAATGCGCTCGTATTGCAGTGGCGTTAGGCGCGCCGTGATTGTCGAGCGTATGGTCTAAATAGAGCACGCTGTCGGTCAGCTCATTTTCAAAGGCTCCGCCATAATCGCCGGAATAGATGACGACGACCTCGCTATCCCCACATTTCCAAAGGAAGCAGGGGGGAACGTCCGGTATGGCGGACGCTTTATTGACCCCGATATGTAATAATTTGATTCCATGCCTGGCGAGCAGGGGGACAAGGCCGATCGTATGGCCGGGCACGTCCGTCATTTTGGCGGCGATGGTCTTGCGCCCGGTGATCGTATCGATCTGATCCACGATGGAAAGCCCGTAATCGAGCGTATCTGCATCGAGCAGCTCCGTGTGCATGGTAAAGGGCATGGCGTGCGGTGCGATATTGCCGCTGCGCAGGGCCTGCAGGAGTGCAGCCTTATTTTCTTCGCTTGCGTTTTCGAGCGCCTCCCGGAGCAGCCAAGAGCCTGTTGTCCAGACGAAACGTTTTGTGCCGTCTGCATTCAGCGCATTTGCGATGGAGACAGCCTTCGGAATGAATTCATTAAGATATTTTTGCCGGACCTTTTCCGCATAATCTGTGAAGCCCAGATCCAGGTGAGTTTTGGAGACCACAATGACTTTTTTCATCTTTACGACCATCCCTTTCAAACGAGGCAAGTCCGCCTGCTTTTTGTCAGCGTCTGTCCACTGCCAGCATAGCATACCGCTTGACAGCTTACAAGGGGGAAAATAGACATGCAGGTTGAAATAATGTTTTTTTCTGGAAGAAAGCGCTACCGCCGCCGGCCGTGCGGCCTGTGGCTTGTTTGACAGGAAAGCGAAAATCGAATATGATACAAAAGGAAAGCTCCCATTCAACCGGGAGGACGACCCCTTATGACACACCCGAAGAGAAAATCCTGGCGCACAGCTTTTGCCGCGTCAGGTGGGACTTCACCGCCTGAAAATGGCACAATGATCAATTGCGATCTCTCGGAAACAGCGGGACGGAAAACAGACGGCTCCGCCGGCATGCGCGGCGGGGCAGAGGAGGACTTGATATGACAGAAACTCTCGAGCAGGTCAAAACAGCGCTCCATAAGCATCATTCCACCTGCGTACTCCTGACCAGGGACGGACGGATGCTGGAATCCTCGCTCTCCGGTGTGTCGCCACTGTCGGATTGGCTCCAGAAAGATCCGGAGCTTCTGCGTGGTGCATCAATCGCAGACCGCGTCGTGGGAAAGGCGGCGGCGCTTCTGATGCTCTATGGGGGCGTCAGGGAAATCTATGCGGATGTCATCAGCGAGCATGCGGCGGTTTGTCTTGGGGAACGGTGCGTCCCGTTTTACGAGGGGGAGCGCGTACCGTATATCGTCAACCGGACGCATACCGGAATATGCCCGATGGAGAAACTCTGTTTGGATACAAACCTTCCGCGCGAGGCCTACGAGCGCATTTTGAGAAAGCAGGAGGAAATAGCCCGTCAAAGAGGAGAAGTGTGGGTTTGTCAATGATGTGTTACACATTAGGGAAAGCGAATAAGACCTGCTTAGGAGAGCGCCAGTTGAGAGGACGCATAGGGAAATTGTT
>OMGU01001564.1_pt1 | contig 16763 bp, 15 predicted proteins | sample 1646121 | NCBI WGS metagenome assembly OMGU01 (sample SAMN05578581, study PRJEB25193) | human gut metagenome | biome: Human Microbiome; feature: human-associated habitat; material: feces | host: Homo sapiens | place: USA:Birmingham
CTGCCAAACATATCATCTGATTTTTCTTACACTTTTTTGAAACTTGTTTGTAACACGCTGATTTACAACAGGACATCACAAGTACTTTTTGAAAACAACAGAACAGGAAGAAAATCGAACACACATAATTATATTGCGGGCGCGCATGTATGCGCACGTAGAAGGGTAGACAAGAAGGTTCCTAACAGCACTAGGCAGACTTAGCGCCTCCACCTGTTTCTCGCCAGCCTTGTTTTTAAACTACCCAATAAATAGAAACTACATTTCACGTACAGAAGGCAACTAATCGTCTATATCACAACTGCTTAACATTTAAAATAACATTACATATTTCGAGTTAGTTACATACGTACGTGTAAACCGATGCGTATATATGTGTAGCCCGATGGCACCGTATGTATAGTCCGATACGTACGTATGTATAACCAGATGCGTACGTACACATTTTAAATCACGATGCATGTTGCAGAAAGACCTTGATATTTTTAAAAAACATCAAAGTCTTTTTCAAAAACATCAAAGTCTTTTTAGAAAAGCTCGGCATGTTTTTTATGTAAGAGCAGATTACACCTCTCCCCACCAAGTCGGTCATTACTTCTTTCCCGTTCATCCTTACATTTTTATCAAAACATGCGGATAATCAGCCGGTTAATAATGAAAGGACCTCCTCTCATCCTCCCTTCAGCCGTGCTTCCCAAGTCCCTTCACAATCTGCCTTCAGCCTTTGTCTGTCGGAAGAAGTTTTACGAATGAAAGGAGGCTGAAAGAGTGAGAACAAGACATCCATTCATTAGCGGAGCCTCATCAACTGGGCGTTTTAACGAATAATGAAAGGAGAAAGGAAGGTACGAAACGAAGCAATCCGCATAAGAATTGAAGCAGTGCCAAGAGTGGTTAGCAATAACACACTGTCTGAAGATAAGAGTTTTATTGAAATGGGAGTGTATCAAAACTAAACCGGTCTATCCAATCTCAGCTGTAGGGGCAGGGGTTGCCTACCCGAAGACACAAAGTAAACTGTTTTCGGACGAGCAAACCTCGTCCCTACAAACTAAACGACAGCATTATCCACGTTTTGACACACTCCCAAAGAAAATATCAAAAGGCAATTACCCAGCCATACAACTTACCAGTCTAACTGCGACTAACCTGCAATCCTTTGTCAGACAATGTCATATCAACAAAACGAGCACAACTGTTAGGCGGATTTTGAGTCAATATTGCTCTGATTTTAACGGCAGCTTCGGGGTCTTTGGCTACCATATAAAGATAACCTCCTCCACCTGCTCCAGGCAACTTATAACCTAAACAGTAATCATCAATCTGACGAATGATAGCCTCAACCGACGCAGGATTAGTTCCCGAATCAAGAGCCTGATTCTGCTTCCAGCTTTTACCCACCAAACGCCCCATTTCATCGAAGTTTCCACGTTGGATAGCTTCATATAAATCAAATGCATGACTCTTCATGCTTCCCAACAGTGCAAGATGTTCTGTAGAGTTAAGGAACATACTACGTACAATCTCAGCCAAAATTCCCTTAGCAGTGCGAGTGATACCAGTATAATACAACAGATGACACTTCTGATATTCACTACCCGTAAACAAATAATCAGGCAACCAACGAACCAACGGACTTTGCTCCATACCGGCATGAGTTTGAAGAAGCTTAACACCACGAAGGACACCTCCATATTGGTCTTGCCAACCACCTCCCGTAGTAAGCAATTGTTCCAAAATCAGAGTACGGTTGCATATTTCATTCTTATCCCACTTCAAGCCACAGAAATCGGATACCGCGCCAAGCACCGTAGAAGCTAAAATAGAACTAGTACCCAAACCGGAACCTGCAGGAATAGCCGACAATAACGTGATTTCAATACCTGAGCCAAACGCCTTGAGCTGCTCCTCCAATGTAACATAAACATCTGCCGAGAATTCCGGCTGGAAACCGGCCAGCACCAAAGCCGCTTTAGGAATAGAAAAAGGAGAACCAACTTGCATAAAGTCACTCAGTTCTTCATAGGTAGTAACAGTTTCTATTGCTCCCAAGTCTATAGAACGTAAAATAATCTTATATTCTTTACAAGGCTTTACATAAACCTGCAAAGGAGGCTGTCCATTCAGTTCAATAGCAATATTCACTACATTTCCGCCTTCATTCAAACAATAAGGAGGAGTATCTGTCCATCCGCCTGCCAAATCAATACGAACCGGACTCCTTCCCCATACTATCTGATCGGAATAAACCGATAAATGAGGCTGCTGTTTTTTTGCCAATGCAGCTGCCGTCAAACCTTCACGCATCAACCCAAAGGCCCTTCTTTCATACTCCGTATAGGTTTTACCACTGAACTGCTGCACCCTGGCCCGAAACATATTGTCGCTTATCCGGGTCATCAATGGCGCAGAAAGCGGCAATGCATCCGGCAATTCCAAATGATGAATGGCAAATTCATGAGCAGCATCATCCAAATTCAACTGATAAAAAACACTACGTTCATAATTACGAGCCAACACAGGCCAGTTCATAACCCGAAAGGAATCACGCTGGGCAGCCAAACGACGAAGATTGGCATAAGCGGAAATCTCATCGGCCGACAACCGGCGAGAACGTTTCCATATTTCCTTACCTTCCTGAAGTTCGGGTTCGGAAATCATCCAACGCATTACCAGCCCCAGCTCTTCTATTGTAGAGCAAACAGGAAACAAACGGGCAGCCTGCAAATCGTGAGCACCGTCTATCTCTTCAACTGCTACTTTGCGACAAGAAAGCCATTCACGCACCGAAATTCCCTGATAAATAGTCCTTTCCTCTGTCAATGCTCCTTTAAAGGTATCATTAAATCCATAGGGGCGAGCTACGTACTCAGCCTCTCCCAAAGGTACCACATCAATACATACCCCCGACGGCACATTGAGTTTCCAGTCATTAGTCGGAACCCCTGTTATAATTGTCTGTTGACGAATGTTCCACTCCTTGCCCACACAGCTGTTTTCTATCCAGATTTCAGAATTGTCAGCAGTAAGACGATATGCGACATCAGCATTCTGCACAAACATAGCCGGATGAGGTTTCACCTTACGATGCATGATTTCACGCTGGTCGTTCACCAAATTCTGAACAGCCAACGTGGAAGAGATTAATTCCCTGCTTGTTCCATAATGATAAAACTCACCTCCGGGCAACGGCAGGATAGCCACACTCAACCCATTCAATTCTTCATCTGCAATACGCGGATGTTCACCCAAGGTCAGTCCGAACTCGGAATACATATCGTAATATGAGAGTTCACCTCCTTTTTTAGAACGTTTTATCAACAAATCAACAGCCCGATCACTCAGCAACCAAATACCGATATCCATCAGGAACAAGTGAGTTTGCATCAGTTTTCCCAACTCCTCGACCGAAGGTTTCTGAAGCATAAAGTCCAATTTATCGGGATTGCTACGCGAAGAAACAAACACCCCGTGATTCTTTGCCAAATTGGGGTCCACCCAAAGCCCATAGCACACAACATCAACATCAGGAATATCCTGAAGAGGTTGACCCGCACGTATATACACATCTCCGCTGGCTATCAATGTGCGCAGAGAAGTCGGAGCCTTCTCCATTATTTGTTCATATAAAGGAAGCTGAAGTGAGAGCAGATTTTGTTCCAAACGCTGCCCCCTCGCCCATCTAAAGACAGGAATAGGCGTTAATATTTTACCTGACGGAGCATATCCGGGCAAACGCCGACTCTGTCCGCCGGCATGCAACAATATTCTTTTTTCTTCCCTCAGCCATTCCAAAAAGTCTTTATCGGGCGCAATATGTTGTTTGCATGCCTCAAGCAGCCAAGCCGTTCCTCCTCCCGACCCCAATTTACTACCAATAGGATCGGAAGTACAAAACCATTCATCACGATCAGCCTTTTCTATATCATAAAAAAATTCCACCAAATTAGGAGGAAGCGATAAAAGTTTTTTCATAATGCATCTTTGTATTTATAATACGCAAAGATGCTGATTTTCCCCTAACGAGCCAAGCAGAATAAGAAAAATTTAGTCGTTAAAAGCAAATACACGCTCATCCAAAGGCATCACTTCTTTCGATCCGGGCCGGGTCACAGGAACTCCGAAAGGCATCTGTGCTATTAACTTCCAATGCAAAGGCAAATTCCATGCTGCACGCACTTCATCATCTACCAACGGATTATAATGTTGCAGAGAAGCTCCCATTCCGGCATCCTCCAACATAGTCCAAATGACAAATTGATGCATAGCATCGGCCTGCTCCGCCCAAACAGGGAAATTATCTTTATAAGTGGGAAACTGTTCCTGCAAAGCATGAACAACAGACATATCCTCAAAATATAGAATCGTTCCATATCCACAAGAAAAACTACCATCTATTTTCTGTTCCGTTTTAGCAAAAGCTTCCGCAGAAATCCGCTTACGCAAAGTATTTTTTACGATATTCCACAACTTTTGATGAGCTTCACCTGTTAATAAAACAACACGTGTGGTTTGTGAATTGAATGCTGAAGGGACATATTCGACAGCAAAACGAATCAAATCCAACAATTCTTTTTCAGACAACGTGGATTTATTGTCTATCTGATAAAAAGTACGGCGGCTCTTTATAGCATCCTTGAATTTCTTTGTCATATTTAGCATATTTATTATGAGTTATTTTACCTATATAAACAAGCATACAGCAAAAGAAGTTCACTTTCTTTGCTTTTTTCAATACAATCAACTATTTTTGTTAGCTAATTATTAACATTATAAACAACACATTCAATGAAAGATTTTCTTAAATTTACATTGGCTAGTTTGATAGGCGTCATTTTAGCAGGTATAGTGCTCACCATACTGGGCCTTATCACAGTAGTAGGCATGGTAGCCTCATCAGACTCTGAAACCATAGTAAAAGACAACTCGGTCTTCGTTCTTGACTTGAAAGGCAACTTATCAGAACGTGTACAGGAAAACCCATTTCAACAGATAATGGGAGACGGCAATGGTTCTTATGGACTAAATGACATTTTATCCTCCATCAAAAAAGCCAAAGAAAACGACAAGATTAAAGGCATCTATATCCAACCATCTTATCTGGCTACTTCTTTTGCATCATTGGAAGAAATACGCAACGCACTTCAAGACTTCAAGGAAAGCGGTAAATTTATCGTAGCATACGCAGACCAATATACACAAGGTATGTATTATCTGGCAAGTGTTGCAGATAAGGTAATCATCAATCCTCAAGGAAACATTTCATGGCACGGGCTGGCATCCCAACCTGTCTTCTTTAAAGATTTACTGGACAAACTGGGCATTGATGTACAGGTTTTCAAGGTAGGCACTTATAAATCGGCTGTAGAACCATTTATCGCTACCGAAATGAGCCCCGCCAACCGTGAGCAAGTCACCGTATTCTTAAACTCTATATGGAATCAATTATTAGATGATGTTTCAGTGTCACGCAACATTTCTAAAGACTCACTTAATGCTTATGCAGACCAATGCATGGATCTCTGTCAGGCAGAAGAATATATCAAATGCGGACTGGCCGACTCAGTGTTATATAAAGACGAAATGATCGCTTATTTGAAACAACTGACCGGACGGAAAGAAGACCAGAGCTTAAACAGCCTTTTCCTTGAAGATATGATAAATGTAAAAAAGAATGTCCCCAAGGATAAAAGTGGAAACGTTGTTGCCGTATATTATGCATCAGGAGAGATTTTAGATGCTGCTTCCTCCAATTCTACCGAAGAAGTCATTGACGGTCAGAAGATGACACGGGACTTACGCAGGTTGCGCGATGACAACAATGTAAAAGCAGTTGTTCTGCGCGTAAACTCTCCGGGGGGAAGTGCTTATGCTTCCGAACAGATATGGCGCGAAGTAGTACGCCTGAAAGAAAAGAAACCGGTTATCGTCTCTATGGGGGATTATGCAGCATCAGGCGGTTATTACATCTCTTGCGCCGCAGATTCTATCTTTGCAGACCCGACAACTCTAACCGGCTCCATCGGTATCTTCGGAATGATTCCTTCGGGAGAGAAGTTATTCAAAGACAAACTAGGGCTGGATTTCGATGTAGTAAAAACTAATAAAATGGCCGATATGGGAGCCGGTTTCGGTCCACTCGCAACGCGTCCGTTCAACAACGCCGAACAGGAAGCACTTCAAAATTATATCAACAACGGGTATAAGTTATTCGTAAACCGTTGTGCCGAAGGAAGAAATATGTCAGCAGCAGATATTGAAAAAATAGCTGAAGGACGAGTGTGGACGGGCGAAATGGCCGTCGGCTTGGGGTTAGTAGATAAATTGGGAGGCATAGATGACGCATTAGCAGCAGCCGCAAAACGAGCAAACGTAGAGAACTACACTATTATCAGTTATCCTGAAAAAGAAAGTCTCTTCATGAATCTACTGAACAGCCAGCGCAAGCACTATGTCAACAGTCAGATGAAAGAATATATGGGCAGTTTCTACAGCTATTTTGAAATATTACAAAACCTGAAAGAAATCAATCCTGTACAGGCACGTATGCCATTCGAATTGAATATTAAATAACTTTTAATGGAGAATAACTTTATCAAAATACATAAGTGGCTATACCCGGTTTCGTGGCTTTACGGAGCCGGCGTATGGATACGTAACAGACTATTTGATTGGGGAATATACAAAGAAAAGAGCTTTGATATTCCGGTAATCTCGGTAGGCAACATTACCGTAGGAGGTACCGGAAAGACGCCTCATACCGAATATCTGATAAAGTTATTGAAACCCAATTATAAAGTGGCAGTCCTAAGCCGGGGGTATAAACGAAAATCAAAAGGCTTCGTATTGGCCCAACCGAATACTCCCGTAAATATCATAGGTGATGAGCCATTTCAAATGAAACAGAAATTTCCCGATATCTATATGGCAGTAGACCGTGACCGTTGTCACGGTATCGAGGAGCTATGCAACGGATATACCGCCCCCGGAACCGAAGTCGTAATATTGGATGATGCTTTTCAGCATCGCTATGTGAAACCGGGAATGAATATTCTTCTAGTGGACTATCACCGACCTATCTGCGAAGATGCTTTATTACCGGCAGGACGAATGCGCGAACCCGAAAAAGGCAAGAACCGTGCTCATATCGTGATAATAACCAAATGTCCCAAGGATATAACTCCTATGGATGTGCGGGTGTTGCGTAAACAGATGGGATTATATCCTTATCAACAACTTTACTTCACAACCCTGAATTATGGCAAATTATACCCTATCACCCGACAGGGAAAAGAGTATCCAATCTCCAACATTCATAAAGATGTACATATATTGCTCGTTACCGGAATTGCATCTCCGGCTAAGTTAATCCATGACTTAAGCCCTTATAACGAACATATTAATCCATTGACATTTAGTGACCACCATGACTTCACACCCCAAGACATGGAAATCATAAAAAGCCGTTTCAGACAACTGCCGGAAGGCAAACGAATGATTATCACCACAGAAAAGGATGCGGTGAGACTGTCATCCCATCCATTGCTGGACGAAAGCATCAAACCATTTATCTATGTACTCCCGATAGAGGTGAGCTTTTTACATGACCAACAAGAATTATTCAACTTAAATATAACCGAATATGTTAGAAAAAATCCAAGAAACCGCAGCCTTTCTGAAAGAAAAGATGCATACTAATCCCGAGACAGCAATTATTTTGGGCACAGGTCTAGGAAGTTTGGTACACGAAATTACCGATAAATATGAAATAAGTTATAAAGACATTCCTAATTTTCCCGTATCAACAGTAGAAGGTCACAGTGGCAAACTAATCTTTGGCAAATTGGGAGACAAAGACATCATGGCCATGCAGGGACGTTTCCATTTCTATGAAGGATATTCAATGAAAGAAGTTACTTTCCCGGTACGTGTAATGCGCGAATTAGGTATCAAAACACTATTTGTATCCAACGCTGCCGGCGGAACTAATCCTGCTTTTGAAATCGGTGACCTAATGATTATCAGAGATCATATCAACTTCTTCCCCGAACATCCGCTGCACGGAAAGAATATCGAATATGGTCCCCGTTTCCCGGACATGAGCGAAGCCTACTCTAAAGAGCTTATCAACAAAGCATTGGAAATAGCCAAAGAAAAAGGCATCAAAGTGCAGCAAGGTGTATATATCGGTACACAAGGACCGACTTTTGAAACTCCGGCAGAATATAAAATGTTCCATATCCTGGGAGCTGATGCTGTGGGCATGTCTACTGTCCCCGAAGTTATTGTTGCAAATCATTGCGGCATTAAAGTGTTTGGAGTTTCAGTTATCACCGACCTCGGCGTGGAAGGCAAGATAGTGGAGGTTTCCCACGAAGAAGTCCAAAAGGCGGCAGATGAAGCACAGCCACGGATGACAACTATTATGCGCGAACTCATTAACAGAGCTTAAAAAAAGAATATGCAAGAAACAAATAGAACAGAAATTGCAACCTTGGGGGAGTTCGGCCTCATCAAACATCTGACTCAGAATATTGAACTAAAGAATCCCGAAACCAAATACGGTGTGGGAGACGATGCAGCCGTCCTCGAATTTAAGGACAAAGAAGTATTGGTTACTACCGATCTTCTGATGGAAGGAGTACACTTTGACCTGATTTATACACCATTAAAGCATCTTGGATATAAATCAGCCATTGTAAACTTCTCAGACATTTATGCCATGAATGGAACTCCCAAGCAGATAACAGTATCGCTAGCTGTATCCAAACGCTTCTGCATAGAAGATTTAGAGCAGTTCTATGATGGTTTGAAGCTGGCCTGCCAACTACACAATGTAGATATTGTGGGAGGAGATACCACATCATCAGTCACAGGATTGGCAATCAGTATCACCTGCATTGGCGAGGCTGACAAAGACAAAGTGGTTTACCGCAATGGAGCGCATGACACAGATTTGATTTGCGTCAGTGGTGATTTAGGGGCCGCCTATATGGGTCTGCAACTGCTGGAACGCGAAAAAGCAGTGTTCCAGGACCAAAAAGAAGCCAATCCCGATTTCTCCGGCAAGGAGTACATATTAGAGCGCCAACTTAAACCGGAGGCGCGTAAAGATATCATTGAAGAACTTGCCCAAGCAGGAGTAAAACCGACTGCCATGATGGATATTTCGGACGGACTTTCTTCCGAGCTGTTGCATATTTGCTCACAAAGCGATACCGGCTGCCGCGTTTATGAGGAGCGTATTCCCATTGACTATCAGACGGCTGTAATGGCAGAAGAACTCAATATGAATGTCACTACCTGTGCATTAAATGGTGGCGAAGATTATGAACTCCTCTTCACTGTTCCCTTGACTGATCACGAAAAGGTTTCGACCATGAAAGGCGTAAAAGTCATTGGGCACATCACCAAACCGGAGTTGGGTTGCGCCCTCGTCACTCGCGACGGACAAGAATTTGAGTTAAAAGCACAAGGTTGGAATCCATTAAAAGAAAAATAATTCCTACTACAAAATGCTGATAATAAGTATTTTATTTATTATCAGCATTTTTTCTTTATATAATATTTGCAAGATTAGAAAACTTTATCTATCTTTGCAACCGCAAACAAGAAACAATGGTGCCATAGCTCAGTTGGTAGAGCAAAGGACTGAAAATCCTTGTGTCCCCGGTTCGATTCCTGGTGGCACCACTTTTAAAAGATTAATTATCAAGCAGTTACTAATAAAAGTAGCTGCTTTTTTCTTTATATACTACCCTGTTTTTCCACAAATTTAGCCACTTTTTGCTATCAGAGTTAAACCAAGAGTTAAACCGGAAATCAATATGGCTACAACGGTTAATGTACTGTGTTACAAATCAAAAACTCTTAGTAATGGTGAACATCCGCTTATGATTCGTATCTGCAAGGATGGTAAAAAGAAGTATGTCAGTCTTGGCGTGTCTGTAAAAGCAGAACACTGGAACTTTGAAAAGAATGTCCCAAAATCGAATTGTCCTGACAGAGAGCATATTAACATACTCATAGCTAACAAGAAAAAAGAGTACGAAACGGAAATAGTTAAACTGAAATCAGAAGATAAGTTATTTACAGCCAATACTTTGAATGAGCAAGTTTCTAATTCTGTTAAACCGAAAACGGTAGAAGAAGCATTTAATGAGTATCTCCGACTTCTTCAAGAAGAAAACAGACGTGGATATATGCTTTCTGTTAAACAAGTGTACAATTCACTCATCAAGTACAATAAACATCTGAATATTCATTTCACAGATATAGATGTTGCTTGGCTAAAGAAATACGAGACATGGCTTAGAAACAGCGGACTTGCAGAGAATACCATCGGCATACGATTCAGAACATTGCGCACCATCTATAATTATGCCATACAGGAGGATATGGTAAGAGCGGAACACTACCCTTTCAAGAAATACAAAGTATCTAAGTTGAATCAAGAAACAGCCAAAAGAGCGTTAAGCAAAGAGGACATAAACAGAGTGTTGCAATATCAGACAGACAACAGATTTATGCGCCTACCCATAGACTTGTTTGCTTTCACCTATTACATGGGTGGCATTAACTTTGTGGACATAGCCAATCTCACACAGAAGAACATCATAGACAACAGACTCGTCTATAAAAGAAGCAAAACGGGTAAGCTCATCAAATTACCGTTAGTTCCACAAGCAGTTGAACTTATTAAGAAGTATCACAGCAAGAACAACCCTTATCTGTTCCCGATATTTTCTAACAGACATACAACGGAACAAGAGAAAGCCAACAGACTGCATAAAGTTATCACCAAAGTAAATAAACGCTTAAAACAGATTGGCGAAGAATTGGGCATACCTATTCCAATCACCACATACGTTGCAAGACATAGCCAAGCTACCATTATGAAGAAGGCAGGTATATCAACCGCTATCATAGGGCAGATTATGGGACACAGTTCGGAACGAGTAACACAAGTTTATTTAGATAGTTTCGATAATGAACAGATAAACAATGCAATGAAGAATTTGCTATAACCTCAAAATAATCCTATTTGTGACTATTACAAGTGGGATTATTTTTCTATTTTTGGCAAAAAGCAACAACCATGAAAATTGATACATCCCTATTAAGAACAATCCTGCCTCTTTTAGAAAGTTGTTACGGTTTCAAAATTCAAGAAATCCAAAGCGAACTTTTGATGATATATGATAAACAATCACAAGAGGGACGACTTGACAAAGAGCTTCATGAGAAAAATTCGCATGAAGAGGGCGGACACAAATACATAAGAGTTACGGATTATGCCTTGGCTACAGAAGACAAGGTGACGATTACCACAACCAATAACTTTGAAGAAAAAATTGAAGCAATTATTGCTTTATGCAAGAATAAATTAGGGCAAGATGAAATAAATTACAAGAATATTGCTTCAACATTACTTGTTATGGCGGCAATTCTTAACCGCAACGAAAATGAGCTGTCACCGAATGAAGATATAGACGAGATTAATTGGAACATAGATACTTATGCTTTGCAAGTACGACCAGACCTCTTACGATTATACATAGCAAGACATAAAGGGAAAAACAAATATCACAAATCTTGCTATATTAAATTCGGATATGCAACAGAATCAGTTGAAATCCAAACAATGTACCCTTGGTTTGAAAAGATGTTAGACCGCTACCTATACAAATTTCTTGGAGTAGAAAATGTGGAGGAAGCAGAAAGAGAGCTGCAACAGGTATATGGGCAAAAAGTTGGCGCAAAACTTAATGAAACGGCAGCCCGTCTTATTTGGGGTACATATCATTTGCTCCAAACCGTACCCTGCATGAAATCCTCAAAGGAAAATTCTGTGACAAATGCGCAAGTCAGATTTATTCACGAGTACCTTAGTATTTTAGAACTAATAGACCCTATTGAGGTTGAGCCTATATCAATTCGTGGTCGTTTAAACAACCTCTTAAAGAAATACAATACCATTGAAGAAGTATTGGATAAACGTTCATATAAAAGTTCACCTAACAACGATAATGATTGGGCGCTATTCTAAACTTTCATATCATTAATAATCAAAGCATTCCTTTTCCAAGAAGGAGTGCTTTTTTATTTTGGTAAAAAACTACTCTTTTCTTTCTGGAATTATTTACCAACCCACCTGAACAGGATTTCAGAAATTTGCACCGTAATCAAAAACGACAAGGCGCCAAAGTCAGAGATTGCCCCGATTGCTCACGGGAGGTTGAGCAAAGAGTTTACTAACCATCATAAAAAGGAAGAAGATGGAAACAGTAAATAAGGTAGCGACCTCTAACGCGACAGAGATTATGAAAACAGTCAATGGTACTGCGAGTGCAGAAACCCTTTTGATTGGCTTCATGGAAGAACCAATCTCCGAAGGAGACTTTGAAGATTCGGAATCCACAGAGTTAGGTAGTTTTAGTTTTGAACTTTAAACGAAGAATGAATTATGGAAAAGAATAATGATTTAGGATTATTGCCTATGGCAGAAAACGACTATGGTTTTGATTTCAGCTTTCCGGCTGAACAATCACAAATGCCCTATGACAACAAGGGAGCATGTGACGAGTTGAGCAAGGATATGAAGAGACGTGATGTCTTATCCCTGCGCTTCTACAAGGACAAGAATACCAGCCATGCGTGCGTGCAGGTGGAATCAAAAAACGTCGCCCCGTACAAGCTACAACTGAATCCTGCCTTATTTGCGGGACTGATGCGGTACATTGAGAATGGCAAGCCATTTGAGTGCGACCCTGTACCAATGGACGCAATCCAAACGGATGATGAAACCTACAAAACCGACATGTTGAGGTTATTCGTCAATGCGAACAAGACGATTCAATGGACACCGTTGTTCCGGGAACGTAACGGAAAGTTGAGCGGTACACACATAGCCAAATATGGCAAGGTGTTCTTTTATGTGGAATGCACAGATGAATTGCTTGATTGGCTTCGTGAGAGGAAGCAAGCTATCTAAAGATGAACGGAAAGGGGGATTTCCTACAATCCCTCTCTCCTCTATCAACGACCATTTAAGACAAACAGGTATGAATATCCAAAATATCATTATAAAGAAACAAGGGAACAGAATCCCATATCTTACAGAATTACTGCCAAATGGAGAAATTCCGACCAATACAATCCTGCACAAAAAACTGACAGGGCTTGGTGCGACCTTTTCCGAACTGAAAGCAAGACGTAACTCTATCATCATTGAGCCAAACCGTCCGGTAATCATCGGCAAGTGCGAAGACCCCGAACACCGAAATGACAACTTGTTTGGAGTATGTCATGGTGTCTATACCGATGACATTATTGATTACATAGAAGAGAGCAAGGGCAAGTTTCTGAAAATACTGACAACACCGGAGAGTTTTCCCAAAGTGGAAGAAGCATTGAGAGCTACCGACATTGAAATTCGGTTCGACTGCTTCCTGCTCTATGACGAGTGCCATAAAATCATCAAGGATTCGGATTACCGGCAAAACATAGCACTGCCTATGGACTTATTCTTTGAGTGTGAGAACAAGGCGTTGGTATCTGCCACGCCTATCGACTTCACAGACCCACGTTTCGAGAGCTTCCAACAAATCACATTAGCACCGGAATTTGACTACACCAAAGACCTTTTTCTGCATATCACAAACAATGTGTTGCAGACCGTCAAGGAAACACTTGAGAACTTGGATGGAAACGTCTTTATATTCTGCAACTCTACCGACATGATTTATAATCTGATGAAACAGATTGGCGTGTTCGGTGAATCAGCGGTGTTCTGTTCTGCCAATAGCGTGAAGAAGCTACGGAATGACAAGGATGTGAAATTCAAGGATGCGCACGAGGATTGGAAACCCAAATACATGAAACGTTACAACTGGCTGACCTCACGTTTTTATAATGCGGTGGATATTAAGCTGAATGAGAACCCCAATGTTATCCTGCTTTCCAATTGCTACTTGGCTGAATTTACCACAATAGACCCATTCACGGATTCCGTACAAATAGCGGGAAGATTCCGCAATGGCATCGGTTCGTTAAAGCACATCGTGAATATCAATCCGAACTTCCGTGTACAAAGCAAAGAAGAAGTTCGAGGGTACATAAGGGGGCTTGAAGCGGCGCATCAAATCTTAAAACAGTTTCGTGACACCGCCCCCGATACGGAAAGAAGAAACATTTGGTGGGAATATATCACTTGTTCTCCATTCAACAGGTTTCTTGACAGTAACGGACAAAAGAGTTACTTCTTAATCGACAACTATGTGGACGATGAAGTGGTGAAAGGATATTATAGCGATAAGGCACAGCTATATTCGGCATACCAACAATGCGACACGTTTAATGTCTATATGGAAGAGCGGATATATCGGCTTGGCGATTATGAGAGATTGAAAATGGAAAATCCGAAGCTGACCGTCAGAGAAAAGCGTATGCAGATTGTTGAATTGCTGGAAATGCTCGGTGCTTGTGAAACCCGGATGGAGATTGACTATCGGAAAGAGCTTGAAGAGTCAGACCCATTCATCGTGGAGGCATACGACACGCTGGGTAAAGCCGCCATTGAACATTTACGCTATCGGGAAACAATGATAAGGGAAGCCATGATATTGAAATGCTACCATGAAAAGAGCACAGGTACAGAGGCTATCCAACTCATCAGGAACTCTTTCAAGGAGAATACTTGGTATGCTGACAGCTTTATAAAGAAAGAATTGCAACGGATATTCAAGCTGCTTGGCATCAAATACCCGAAAGCTGTCACGTCCCATACTATCGGTGATTTCTTCGAATACGTGGACAAGCCGACAAAGAAGAAAAGAGGGAAAAGACTTTATAAGTTCAAATTCTAAGAGGTGACAAAAATATAGAAAAAGTACTTTTAAAGGGGTGATTCTGAAAATGTCACCCCTAAGAATAACAACATAAAACTGAGAATTATATGTTAAATCCAAGAAAAGGGGATATGTACAAGTTCGTTGGTTACACTTGGAATCCCATCAAAGGCAAATGCCTGCACAATTGCAGCTATTGCTATATGAAGCAGATAAATCCAAATGCCAATCCGCCAAGATTGGCAGAATATGAACTTAATACAGACCTTGGCTGTGGCAGGTCTATTTTTATTGGCAGTTCCACGGATATGTTCGCAGAAGACATACCATCCGAATGGATTGCCAGAGTGTTGGATTACTGCCATCAGAACAGTAACATGTTACTGCCCAATGCTTACCTGTTGCAGTCCAAGAACCCCAAGAGGTTTTTGGAGTTCATCAACCATCCGATTATGGAACGTGTAATATTCTGCACGACCATTGAAACCAACCGTTTCTACCTGGAGATAATGAACAAAGCTCCAAGAATTGAGGAACGGGTGGAAGCTATGGAAGAGATAGCAAGACTTGGACGTTCCACAATGGTAACGGCTGAGCCTTTGATGCAGTTTGACCGTGAAGAAATGGTGTCTTTTATCAGAAGATGCAGCCCCAAGTTGGTGAACATAGGAAGAAACTCCTGCAGGAGAATTGTACTGCCAGAGCCTACCCAAGAAGAAGTCCAGCAACTCATTGCGGAACTGAAATCGTTTGCCAATGTGAACGTGAAAGACAACGCTTTGATATGGCGTAAGTAACGGCAGAGAAAGAAAGTTGGAGGAAACCTGCAATATGGCGGAATCCAACTTTCGCTTTTTATTAGAGTTATATAGCCTATACTTTATAATATGCCACATACAGCCAATGACATTAAAAAGGCTACCTAATTAAAGAATCACCTATATGCAGTTTAGCTAAAAGTCAAGAGAGCAGATATATAAGGTACTTAATACAGAAATCCCCCTCCCATTCAGCCAGTGACCTAAAATATATAAGAGTGGCTGTCTTTGCGGTCTACAACCTCCAATAGTCCCCCCTCTGTATATTGATATAAAAAAGAATTATTAATCATTTAAACTTTTATCAATATGAATAATTTAGTTATCATGCCAACAGAGAAAAGAACTTTAAATTTAGGTGAGTTTGCAGAAGAAGCAACCATTATTGAAGAAACTGCAAAGCCAAACATTACTTTCTTGGAAGCAAATACAGATTCTATCACACTGGAAGAACTTACAAACAAATGTGTTGTGCCTACTTGGGCAAACCAAGAATTAACCATTGCACACCAAGACTTTATTTCTTGTGTGCATGAAGCTGCAAGTACATTCTATGCAGGTGAAAAGGTGAGCTTTCCAGAAATAAGAGTTTCACATATAGTACGTGGTAGAATACCGTCCGCACTAGGCAAGAAAGCAAGTGAACTGTTAGAATGTGAAAAGACACAATTCTATCAAAGACTTGCATTTGCTTTTACTGTTCCAACCATTTTTGAAACAATAAGAGGGCAAAAACTTGAATTGTGCATAGGTGGGGTAAGAAATTACAGTGACTTGAATCTGTACCGTTCTTCCAAAGGCTTAGAAAAGTTTTCCGTCTTTATTGGTTGGAGAATGAGAATTTGCTCTAATCAGATTCTTACTGGTGAGGGTGTGAGGTTCAACATGGAAGTAACCAATATCAATGAGCTTTACAGAAATGTACTGGAATTGTTTAACAGCTTCAATGCAGCCAAAGAAATACATTTGATGCAAACACTATCAGACACTTATCTATCTGAAACACAGTTTGCACAAGTGGTAGGCAGAATGAGAATGTATCAAGCACTTTCACCAGCAAGACAGAAAGCAATACCAAGACTTTTAATCACTGACA
>OMGU01001591.1_pt1 | contig 16504 bp, 18 predicted proteins | sample 1646121 | NCBI WGS metagenome assembly OMGU01 (sample SAMN05578581, study PRJEB25193) | human gut metagenome | biome: Human Microbiome; feature: human-associated habitat; material: feces | host: Homo sapiens | place: USA:Birmingham
ACTAAATACTGGTTTGTACAGAGTACCCATCTTTTCACCTCCCAGTATTTAGTATTTGAGATCATTGTATCATATTTTAAGACTAAGTCAATATGTTGTGGTTTCATTTTACGAAATTCTAATCAAAATACCATATATCGTATTTGTTCAATTAGTCAAAAACGCAAGTATAACGTTTGGATTTTATGCCTTTTTATCGCGTATAATCGCCAATATTCAAAATTTGGTCATTTTGGGTTTACGCATAATTAATAAATTTTTGTGCAAAAAGGAGAATTCGGGAAAGGAGGAAACTTATGCCAAGAAAAGGACGCAGCAGTGAGGACATGATGACCATCGACCAGGCTGCTGCGCGGCTCTCTATTACATCCGACTGCCTGAAAAACGCTTTACGGCAGGGATTGTTTCCTGAATTTGGCGTTGCCTTTATCCCCTCCGGAAGTACCAATTATACATATCTAATCTTCCGGAAGCGTCTAGAGGCCTATCTCGGAGCGATGGATATGACGGCAGGAATCCGCCAGCTTGCGGCTGTTTTATCTTATCTGGAAGGAGACGAAGCATCATAAAGATGGACATTGTGAAATATCGGCTCGAATACCGAAAAAGGAAAGGAGCACCCCATGAAACGATATAAAATCACAATTGCCAACGGCAACTACCTGCTATCCCGCACCTGTGACACAATCGCAGATGCCTATGAGTGCATGCGGTCGCTCGCAAATTGGAACTCAAAGATCGAGATTGATCCCGATGATCTCATGGTTGCGCTGGTGCAGATGCGCAGTGGCGTAATGTCGGGACGCGAGTGTAGCACTTACTCAATCGACGTGCTTGAGGAGGCAGAATGATGCCCATCTGGTTAAAAGCCCTCCTCGGCCTCGCCGCCGTCGCACTTTGCGCCGTGGCCTGCTGGCGGGAGGATCGGTTGGTTGCGTGGGAGGATAAAGCGCGAAGGAGGCGGAGGCGGCGAAAAGAGAGATTAAGATAGGTGACCACGTCCGTGGCGCCGTAGGCAGCCAGGGATACTACACGCAGCCCGGCGAGCTGCTGGAGGCCGTTGTAACTGATCTCAACCCGGACGGGGATATCCGGATACGTGTCATCAGGCATACAAAGTTTAAGGAGCTGCCGAAAATTGAAGTGGCAATCAGTGAAATCGAATTGATTGAGGAAGGAGGATGATTATGTCATTTACCACAGAAGAGTTGGAGGCAATGCGGCTTGCGGACGAAGAGATTGAACGGGAGTTTGAGGAATCCTTGTGGAAAATGTGTCAACCATTCTTGACAGTATCAAAGTGGCTGGATGAATTGGCGGTCAATGATACATTGGATCACAAGCAGCTACATAACAAACGGCATCGGCGTGCCTACCGTGAGGCACACAAGGATGAGATCGCAGCCAACCGGCGTGCCTACCGAGCCCGCGCAAAAAAGAACGCCGCTCCCGACACAGCCATGTCAGAAAGCGGCACGTAAGAAAACCCAGTCAAATAAGGCGGTCCTTACAGCTACAGTGTAGCATTGGGGCCGTCGGATGTCAAGCCAAGGAGGCATACATAATTTTATGGTAAAGATCAACAAGCTTGAAATCGAGAATGTCAAACGGATCCGTGCTGTCAAGCTCGAACCCACGGCAAACGGCCTGACCGTCATTGGTGGGAAGAATAATCAAGGGAAAACCTCGGTACTCGACAGCATCGCCTGGGCTCTAGGCGGAAATGCCTACCGGCCGGCGCAAGCAGCCCGGGAAGGGAGCGTCATACCTCCGCATCTGCACATCGTTCTCTCCAATGGGCTGGTTGTGGAACGCGCAGGGAAAAACAGCGACTTGAAGGTTACCGATCCAAATGGACAAAAGGGCGGGCAACAACTACTTAATGAATTTATCGAACAGCTGGCCCTCGACCTGCCCCGCTTCATGCAGGCATCGGATCGAGAAAAAGCAAATACCCTGCTGCAGATCATCGGTGTTGGCGACCGCCTCGCTCAACTTGAACAGCAGGAGCAGGAGCTATATAACCGCCGGCATGCCATCGGCCAGATAGCAGACCAGAAGAAGAAATTTGCCAAAGAGCAGCCGTACTATCCGGACGTCCCAAATGAACTGGTGTCCGCTTCAGAACTCATCCGCCAGCAACAGGATATCCTCGCACGCAACGGCGAGAACCAGCGGAAACGTTCACGCGCGGCGGAGCTGGAACAGAAAAAACAGATGCTGCGCCGTCAGCTGGACGAATTGCAGGCACAGTACGATGTGGTGTGCCGAGACTGTGAAATAGCCGGCCGAGACGCTATTGACCTGGAGGATGAATCGACCGCGGAGCTGGAGCAGAATATCCGGAATATTGAAGCAATCAACAGGAAGGTCCGTGCAAACCTTGATAAAGACAAAGCCGAAGAGGATGCGCTCACTTACCGAGAGCAGTACAACGCCCTGACTGCCGAAATCGATTCGACCCGTAAGGAAAAAATCAATCTCTTGCAAAATGCCGACCTTCCGCTGCCCGGCCTCTCCGTAGAGGACGGCAGACTCACTTACCAGGGCAAGTGTTGGGACAGCATGAGCGGCAGCGACCAGCTACGTGTTTCCACCGCAATCGTACGTAAACTGAATCCAAAGTGCGGTTTTGTCCTGCTGGATAAACTGGAGCAGATGGATCTCGATACGCTAAAGGAATTCGGTACCTGGCTCGAACAGGAGGGATTGCAAGCAATCGCTACCCGCGTGAGCACCGGCGGGGAATGCTCAATTATCATCGAGGATGGGTATGTCAAGGGCACCGAAGCTCCGGAAGAAGAACCTAAATCGTGGAAAGCAGGTGAATTTTGATGAACATCACACGCGGGAAGATATCCGCCGCGCAAAAGATTGTCATCTACGGCCCGGAAGGGATCGGCAAATCAACCTTTGCAGCGCAGTTTCCTGATCCGGTCTTTATCGATACCGAGGGCAGCACCAAGCATATGGATGTCGCCCGGTTGCCAAAGCCGTCGAGCTGGACGATGCTGCTTGAGGAAGTCAAACAGATTCGTGATTGCCCCGACGCTTGCCGGACGCTGGTCATCGATACCGCCGATTGGGCAGAGCAGCTTTGTATCAACCATGTATGCGGTAAGGCAAAAAAGGATGGCATCGAGGACTTCGGATACGGCAAAGGATACATTTACGCCGCGGAAGAATTCGGCAGGCTTTTAAACTTGCTCGAAGAAATCGTCGACCGGGGCGTACATATTGTCATTACCGCGCATGCCAAAATGCGCAAGTTTGAGCAGCCAGACGAAATGGGCGCATATGACCGTTGGGAGATGAAGCTCTCGAAGAACGTGGCACCGCTGGTCAAAGAATGGGCCGATATGGTCCTGTTCGCCAACTACAAAACCTTCGCCGTCGCAACGGACGATAGCGGCAAAAAATTCAAAGCCCAGGGCGGCGCCCGAGTCATGTACACCTCGCACCACCCTTGTTGGGATGCAAAGAACCGGCACGGCCTCAAAGAAGAACTGCCTTTCAACTTTTCGGAGATCGCACATTGCGTTCAAATGCAGAGCCGTCCTACCGCTTCTACCACAGAAACACCGGTGCCTTCTGCGCCGCCGCCCACCGTTCCTCCTGCGTCACCTACTCCCCACGATTTCGAGGAAATCACCGACGAAACGGAGGACGCGGCAGCGAAAGTCCCGCCGGGCCCTCTGGAAGGGATTCCACAAGCTCTGGCGGATCTGATGAAGGCGAACAACGTATCGCCGGAGGAAATACAATGGGCTGTCGCGGACCGTGGGTATTACCCGGAGGCGACGCCGATCACAAACTACGACCCGCAATTTATCGAAGGCGTACTCGTAAATGCCTGGCCACAGGTCTTTCAGCTCATACTTGAGAACCGCAAGGTTCCGTTTTAATAGGAGGAAATGTAGATATGAACAACACGCCGGAAAGAGAATTCGGATGGGAAGACATCATTGAAAACGACGGCCCGGAATTTACCCTGCTGCCTGAGGGCGACTACGACTTCAAAGTCCTCTCTTTTGAACGGGCACGACACCCTGGCAGCGCAAAACTTCCGCCCTGCAACAAAGCAATCGTACATATCGAAATCGATTCCCCGGAGGGACGCACCGTTATCAAACACAACCTGTTTCTGCACTCCAAGTGCGAAGGCATGCTCTGCGCATTTTTCTCAGCCATCGGACAGCGCAAGCGCGGCGAGCAGCTGCGCATGAACTGGAATACCGTACCAGGTTCCACCGGCCGTTGCAAGGTCGGGATCCGCACTTGGACTAAAGACGACGGTTCCGAGGGAAAAACCAACGAAATTAAACGGTTCTACGAGGCGGAAGAAAAGCCAAAGTTTACGCCGGGGGCATTTTAGGAAGGTGTTTTAAATGCAGCTCAGGCCCTATCAAGAAGAAGCCCGCCAGGCAGTTGAACTGGAATGGGATCATGGCAACAGCAAAACTCTGCTTGTGCTGCCGACCGGCTGCGGCAAAACCATCGTGTTTGCAAAAATTGTAGAGGACTGCGTGCGCGAAGGCGAGCGCGTCTTGATCCTTGCGCACCGCGGCGAGCTGCTCGACCAGGCAGCTGACAAACTCAGCCAGGCGACTGGGCTCAAATGTGCCGTAGAAAAGGCGGAGGAAAGCTGCCTCGGGAGCTGGTACCGTGTGGTGGTCGGCTCCGTCCAGACCCTGATGCGGGAAAAACGGCTCCGGCAGTTTTCCCCGCGGTATTTTGATACAATCATCATTGACGAGGCGCACCACTGCATTTCAGACAGCTATCAGCGCGTGCTGCAACATTTTGATGCAGCCAAAGTGCTGGGCGTGACTGCTACCCCGGACCGGGGTGACATGAAAAACTTAGGGCAGGTATTTGACAGCCTTGCATACGAATATACGCTACCGAAGGCGATCCGGGAGGGCTATCTCTCCCCCATAAAGGCGCTTACGGTCCCACTGCGGATGGATTTGTCCGGTGTCGGAGTTCAGGCCGGGGACTTTAAGGTAAGCGATTTGGGGACAGCGTTGGACCCGTACCTGTATCAGATCGCGGACGAAATGCGGAAATACTGCATGCAACGCAAAACCGTGGTGTTCCTGCCACTGGTCAAAACCAGCCAGAAGTTCCGGGATATCCTGCGGCAGAAAGGCTTCCGTGCAGCGGAGGTCAATGGTGAAAGCACAGACCGAGCGAAAATCCTTACGGACTTTGACACTGGAAAATACAACGTCCTGTGCAACTCCATGCTACTCACCGAAGGCTGGGACTGCCCGTCAGTAGACTGTATTATCGTGCTGCGGCCGACGAAAGTACGCAGCCTATACTGCCAGATGGTAGGTCGCGGGACACGGCTATCTCCCGGCAAGGATCATCTACTGCTGCTCGATTTTTTGTGGCATACGGAAAGGCATGAATTGTGCCATCCAGCGAACCTCATCTGCGAGAACGAAGAGGTCGCACAGAAGATGACCGAGAATCTGGAAGAGACTAACGGCTGCCCGGTGGACATCGAAGAAGCAGAAAAACGGGCGTCCGAGGATGTCATTGCGCAGCGAGAAGAGGCACTGGCGAAGCAGCTTGCAGAAATGAAGCACCGCAAGAAAAAGCTTGTGGACCCCCTGCAGTTTGAAATGTCCATCCAGGCGGAGGACCTTTCAGGTTATGTACCAGCGTTTGGTTGGGAATGTGCGCCGCCATCTGAGAACCAAACGAAAGCCCTTGAAAAGCTTGGTATCTTGCCAGATGAGATAGACAGTGCGGGCAAGGCCGCAAAACTGCTGGACCGGCTAGATAAGCGGCGCGCAGAAGGGCTTACTACCCCAAAGCAGATCCGATTCCTCGAAGGCCGGGGCTTTCAGCACGTTGGCACCTGGCAGTTTGAAACGGCAAAGAGCCTCATTGACCGGATCGCAGCCAACGGCTGGCGCGTCCCGCATGAAATCATCCCGTCAGAATACAAAGGAGCGTAACCAATGGCTGAAACGCATATTGATCTCACGGAAATCCTCGCATATATAGATCCCGCAACGCTCTCCTACCAGGAGTGGGTCAACGTAGGCATGGGCCTTAAGGAGGCAGGATATCCCGTTAGTGTATGGGACGAGTGGAGCCGCCGGGATGCAGCCCGTTATCATGCGGGAGAGTGTGAAAAGAAATGGGACAGCTTCCGTGGGGCGGCCCCTCCTGTCACGTCAGGGACCATTGTACAGATGGCACGGGAGCGCGGCTGGCGGCCGCCAAACAACGATCATGAACTGGATTGGAATGATGTCATCGGCGCAAAAGATGATCTCATCGTCATCGACAAGGACTGGATCGAAGGGAAGGAAATCCATATCCCTGAGAAATGGGACCCGGCAAAACAGCTCATCACCTATCTCGAAACGCTCTTCGAGGCCAGCGAAAATGTCGGCTATGTGACCCGTAGCTGGGAACGTGACGGGAGGTATCTCCCGTCAAAAGGGTGTTGTGACCGCACAGCCGGAAAGTTGATCCAGGAGTTAAACGACTGCAAAGGTGATGTCGGCAAGGTGCTCGGCGACTATAACCCTGCCGCCGGCGCATGGATCCGTTTTAATCCCCTGGATGGAAACGGCATCAAAAATGAAAATGTAACGGATTTCCGCTATGCGCTTGTCGAATCAGACGCAATGGAGCTCGAACGCCAGAATGCTATCATCCGCGAGCTGGAGCTGCCCGTCGCTTGCCTGGTTCACAGCGGTAAAAAGAGCCTGCATGCCATCGTCAGGGTGGAGGCGGCAAACTATGATGAATATCGCAAGCGGGTCGATTACCTTTACACGGTCTGCCAGAAGAACGGCTTGGAGATCGACCGGCAAAACCGCAACCCGTCGCGCCTGTCCCGCATGCCAGGTGTGATGCGCAACGGGCAGAAGCAATACCTAATCGACACGAATATCGGCAAAAGCAGCTGGAACGAATGGTATGAGTGGATCGAGAGTGTCAACGACGACCTGCCCGATCCGGAAAACATGCTCGACGTATGGGATCACTTGCCTGAGCTTTCTCCGCCGCTGATTGACGGCGTGCTACGACAGGGGCACAAGATGCTGGTGGCCGGGCCATCCAAGGCGGGCAAAAGCTATGCATTGATTGAACTGTGCTGCGCCGTGGCTGAAGGAAAGACCTGGCTGAATTTTAACTGCACGCAGGGCAAAATCTTGTATGTCAACCTTGAACTGGACCGTGCGTCCTGCCTGCATCGTTTCAAGGATGTTTATACAGCGCTCGGCTGGGCGCCGGATCACCTCTCCAACATCGATATCTGGAACCTGCGCGGCAAAAGCGTCCCCATGGATAAACTGGCGCCGAAGCTGATCCGCCGGGCAGCAAAAAAAGATTACATCGCCATTGTCATCGACCCGATTTACAAGGTCATTACCGGAGACGAAAACAGCGCGGACCAAATGGCTCATTTCTGCAACCAGTTTGACAAAGTCTGCACGGAGCTGAATTGCGCTGTGATCTACTGCCACCACCACTCAAAAGGCGGCCAGGGTGGAAAGAAGAGCATGGATCGCGCATCTGGATCTGGTGTGTTTGCCCGCGACCCGGACGCTCTACTGGATCTGATCGAACTCGAAGTAACTGACAGCCTACGGGCGCAGGAAGAGAACAAAGCGGTTTGCAGGATCTGCTCAGCATGGCTCGAGCGTTTTGGCCTGTCAGGCGAAGTATCTCAAGATGATTTATGCAGTCAAAAGGCAGCCTTGGAAGCCTGCAGAGGCTTGTTTAAGCCGCAAACCTACAAGCTCATGATGGATGACGTCGAGGCGGCAAAACGGCAAGTACAAGCTCGTTCCGCGTGGCGCGTGGAAGGGACACTGCGAGAATTCCCGAAGTTCCCGCCGGTCAACCTCTGGTTCGACTATCCGATCCATCGACCAGACAATTCCGGTGCGCTCAAGGACATCGAGCCCGACGGGGATCGCCCGCCGTGGCAGAAAAATTTCGGTAAAAAGAAAAGCCTGAAAGATAGAAAGCAGGACAGAAAAGGCTCTGTTGAAACTGCTTATGAAGCCTGCGGAATTGACGGCGAAGTAACGGTAGACGCCCTGGCGGAATACATGGGCGTGACGGAAAAGACGGTCCGGAACCGCTTGAAAGAGCACGGGGGGTTCTGGATCAACGAGGGGAAGGTTGGTAAGAAGTGAGGGAAAATATCGAGAATTTTTCCTTTCCTTCCGAGGGACAAAATCGATAATTTTCCCTTTCCCTCACAGGGAAATTCTCGAGATTTTCCCTACTTTCCCTCTGAGGGAAAAAGTCGAGATTTCTCGAGATTTTCCCTAGGGAAGAAAAAGCAGTATATATATTTCATATATACTGGGGATTTTCCCTCACGGTCAACGGGGAAAGGAAGGCGGCTGAAAGCAAAGCCGCCGTCCTCCCTTCCCCGATCGTTGACAAAATAGATTTCGAAGGCGCACTTTATCAATTTAATGGAGTGAATCAAGTTGAGTAATAAAGCATCGCGGGATAGGCGGCTTTTAGTGGCAAATGATATGCCACCGCTATCCCGCACACAACCGGGCAAAAAATATAACTACGATGATGACGATGTGCTGAAATGGATCGCTGCCCGTCCAGGGTTGTTAGGATTTGTTTTTGACAAGCTTCGCGCCTGCGGCTACATTTCATATGATCCAGATACCGGGAAATGGCAAGGTGCTGACTATGAGCCTTGAATTTTTTATGCCAATGATCCCACCAACGGTAACGCATCAGGAGAAGCAAGTGCGTGTGGTACATGGGAAACCGTTGTTCTATGAACCGGCAGAACTGAAATCTGCCCGGGCGAAGCTCACGGATAGCATCGGCAGATTCCGGCCGGCAACGCCGTACAAAAGCGGTGTTAGGCTAGTGGTGAAGTGGTGCTTCCCACGGAAGCAGCATCCGGACGGGTCGTACCGGACGACAAAGCCGGACACGGATAACCTGCAGAAGCTGCTGAAGGATTGCATGGCAGCATGTGGCTTTTGGAAAGATGACGCCCTGGTAGCCTCCGAGATCGTCGAGAAGTTCTGGGCGGAGACGCCGGGCATCTACATCCGGATTGAGGAGCTACCATGAAGATCGAAGAGGTAAAGCGCTGCCTGAACAAAACGATAATTCGCGGTACGGGCACAGGAAGTCTTCCATATCTCTTTACCGGTTGCATCCTGCGAAAAAGCGATCTGGGATATTACTACCAGGCAGAGTTGCAGGATCCGGACAATGAAAATTCCGTGTTAATCTGCAGGCTGGAGGAAATCAACGAACGGAGGCAATCCGATGCGCAAAATACGCAAGAACAAACCGCCGGAGCAGGCAATTGAACAATACACGTTTTACGGCACGGTCGTATATACCTGCCCGTACTGCTCTGCCCAACTAGGGGGGGGCTGAGACGAGCAGGAGGCCGGAGAGGTGCCCGGAGTGCGGGCAGATGATAGTTTATCCAGACAAGTGAAAGGAGATCAACATTAATGCCAAAATGTCATCATATCAAGCTGAATATCGAGTTTTGCAACGATGTACTGAACAGAGACAAATGCTTTGAAGTCCGCGAAAACGACCGAGGATATCAGCGGGGCGATCTTGTAAGATTTGAGCCGTATGATCCGCGCAAATTGTGCCATCATCCGATCGAAGATAAAACGTATGTGATTACCTACGTACTGAACGGCTGGGGGCTGAAAAATGGCTTTGTGGCATTTGGAATCAGAGAAACGGAGGAATAACTAACATGTCCGACATTGACTACGGCAAGCTCGCCGCCATCCGGCGGTTATGTAGCCTTCGACCGCCGCCCCAAAAGCCTCAATGTCCGGATGAGCGGTGTGTATGGCTGTTGGATGGCGGGTTGTGTCCGTTTAAACGTTGTGTGAGGAGGGATGACGGATTTGACAAACCAAGAGAAAATACAATACCTGTCCAGGTTTTTGTGCCTGGACAGGCGGATTGAGCGTAAATGTGAAGAGCTTTCCCGATGGCGCGAAAGAGCTACGAAGATCACGCCAACCTTGAGCGACATGCCAAAAAGTCCTTCTAGTGGAGCGGATTCGATCCAAACTGCAGTTGAACATATCATTGAACTGGAAAGTGAAATCAACGCTGACATCGATCAGTTGACAGATACCCGCCGAGAAATACAGGAAGCAATCCAGACAGTGAAGGACGAGAAACTGCAGTTACTGCTGGAATATCGGTATATCGACGGGATGACATGGGAGCAGATCGCAGTGAAGATGGAGTATAGCTATATGCATATATGCCGTCTACACGGAAAAGCTCTGTCAAATTTGAAAATGTGATAGAATGTTATATTCTGTGTGTGCTATTATATAAACTGGAAATAAAAACTCAGGTGATAATCGTGCGTAAAATACTTCATTACATCAGCGTGATTTCTTTATTTGTTCTCACAGTCCTCGTCTTGTCAACGTTCTTTACGGTGTTTTTAGTTGTAATTACAGGAAAACTACAATGGTTCCTGGTCGGTATAAGTACTATGCTGTCAATTATAATCGTACGAAAATATTTTGAGTTTAGTTCGCCGTATCAAGATTAATTTTTATTAGATTCGTCGGCTTTTGGTAACGGCAAAACGTTATCTTTCTTCGGATCGCTATCCTGAAGTTTTTTATAGGCGTTTTCAAACTTCTTAGTACCAAGAGTTTTGTGCTCTTGATTATACTTATACCATTCAAAAATCTGGGATAGTAAGCCCGGAGTCTCATATTTAAGAAAAGGAATTTTTAATTTCCCGCCAACCACTAACACTGAAATAAAAAGTATAATCGGAAAGCCAAAAAGAAGATAGGGGTGATCGGAGGCAATATCTACGATTTGTGGAATGAGGGTAATAAGTTCTCCGAACCCAGGAGATTCGGCTTGCATTTTTATTGTAATCTGATCAAAGTCACATTTATATTCTTTACTGGATTCATTAAATTCATCTGCCAAAATCTTTATCGATTCCATGAGTTCAAAATAAACACTCATTGGTATCGGATCTTTCCTAGTAATTTTCAGCTTGTAGTGTAGTTCGTTACCTTTTATGAAGAGCGTATTCAATGTCCGATCTATAGTGTAGCCATATTGATCAATAGAGCTGATAGTGTTATGAGAGAAAAAAGCTTTAATCAAATGTAAATCAAGTTCGCCCTTGCTAACAAATTTAACCCACCTAACTCGTCTTCTAAGAGTATAAGGGCAAACTATTTTACGGACATGATCCTTATTCCGATATTCTCTTCTGGCCATGCTTTCTGCAGTTTCAAAATAAGCGGGACTGATTTCCACCTCACCAAACGCGATAACTTTTGAATCTTTAGATGGAATTAATATTACATCTCCGGCTTGCATTTCATAGATTATGTTTGCTATATATCCCGCCAACAAACCGGGACGCTCTTCATTGGGGAATTCTTGTTCAATTTTTTCTTTAAGAACCTTTTTATATTTTTCTTGTTCTAGAGCTTTTTCTATCATATCTTGTGAAATTTTAGAATCGATCGCTATAAAGTTTCCGTCAACAAAATCTTGATAGTAATCTCCGCTATGGGTCCTAACAAGCCAATATCTTCTGTTTTCTGGAATTACTGGAATATTAAACGCCAAACTTAGAGACTCTTTAAATGAATTGGATGATTGCATATGTTAATATCAGCTCACTTTCATTAAAAATTCCTTATTCTGCGATAAATTTTAGTATATATTGATTTCCAACAAAATGCAACTAGATTTGAAATAATATTCCAAATTTCCGAGACAGGGCTCTCGGATATGTAAACAGCGGACTGCCTTCCCCCCAGGCGGTTCGCTATTTTTGACGATAAAAGTTTTAAATGAGGTGGTGAGGTGGCCCGTGAAGATCTTATCCCGCTCAACCAGCGAACGAAAGAGGAACAAAAGAAAATCGCAACCGCGGGCGGCGTCGCCTCCGGGGCAGCGCGCCGTCGCAAACGAGCCTTGAAGGAGGCTGCTGATCTATACTTATCGCTTCCTGTATCTGATCAAAGGCGCTGGAACAAGCTCGCCCGCAAAGGCATCGATACGGAAGATATCGATAACCAGATGGCTATGATCGTCGGGCTGACTGAGGCTGCGACCGCCGGGGACGCAAGCGCCGCAAATGTCATTGTCAAACTGCTTGGCGAGGATAAACCGCAGGGCGATTCCGATTTCGAGGATGTAGCAGAGATCCGCCGTGAGGTGTTTGGAGATGAGTAAGTCAAAAACGTTAAACTTTATCTTTGGCAAAAAGCACCAGGAATATATGCGGCGCTCCAGGGCAGCAGCGATCAATGTTGCTGAGGGCGCCGTCCGTGCAGGCAAAACGGTGGACAACGTCTTTGCGTTCGCCTATGAGCTAGAGACCACGCCAGATAAGCTGCACCTTGCCACAGGATCCACGATCGCCAATGCGAAGCTTAATATCGGCGACTGCAACGGATACGGCCTGGAGGGTATCTTCCGGGGCCGGTGTAAGTGGGGCAAGTACAAGGATAACGAATGCCTGCAGATCAAAACGCCGACCGGCATCAAGATTGTAATTTTTGCCGGAGGCAGCAAGGCGGACAGCTTTAAGAAGATCCGCGGCAACTCCTACGGCATGTGGATTGCGACTGAGATCAACCTCCATCATGACAACACGATCAAAGAGGCGTTCAACCGGCAGCTTGCCGCTCAGCACCGCAAGATTTATTGGGACTTAAACCCGGATAACCCGAACGCTCCGATCTATGCGGAGTACATAGACAAATACAGGGATATGCAGGCCGCCGGCACATTGCTTGGCGGCTATAATTATGAGCATTTCACGATTCGGGACAATCTAACGATCCCGGAGCGGCGTATTGATGAGATCGTCAGTCAGTACGACAAAAGTAGCGTCTGGTACCGGCGGGATATCCTCGGTGAGCGCTGCGTTGCGGACGGGCTGGTTTATCAGGCATTCGCGGATCGGCCGGAACGTAATATCGTCGGGTGGAGCAAGTTGACCGAAGAAGAGCGCCGCCGCGTCCTGTCCTCCGTTGATTTCGTTTCAATCGGCGTGGACTTCGGCGGGAACCGTTCCTTGACCACATTCGTAGCCGTGGCGATCTTCCGCGGATTCTCCGGCCTACTGGTTATCAGGGACCATCACATCAAGGGACGCAAGGGCGATATCGATCCCGCTAAGCTTAACGCAGAGTTCATCGGCTTTGTACAGCGTCTGAAGGCGGACTTTCCATCACTGTACATCAAATATTGCTTTGCGGACAGCGAGGCGCAATACCTCATCAACGGGTTACGTAAGGCGTCCTCTGAGGCCGGTCTCGGCATCTCGTTCGGTGACAGTGCCAAAAACGAGATTACACAGCGCATTTACTGCACAACAGCACTGTTGAATCTCGGGAAGCTTAACATCCTCTCCGACTGCGAGTTGGTTATCAATGGCCTGAAAAGCGCTATATGGGACAAGGACGCGGCGGAAAAAGGCAAGGACGTGCGCCTCGATAACTTCTCCAGCGATATCGACATTCTCGACGGATTTGAATACTCATGGGAGCGTTTCATGGTGAAGCTGCTGCCTGATCGGAAGGTGAACTAATGGAAAACGAAAGATCGGCGATCGGCCTGGTTCTGGATTACCTGAACAAGAAGTACGGATGCAGTTTGGAAGCAGAATACTACACGCAGATCGATGAGTGGAAAAAATGGTGGCGGGGCTTCTATGAACCCTTCCACAGAATTCGGGAATGGAACGGCGTCAAGACGATAAGCCGGGGTCTGTATTCCCTGCGTATGGCGAAAAAAGTCTGCGAAGATTGGGCTTCGATATTGCTCAACGAGAAAACAGAAATCGTCCTGGAGGATGCGGCAAGTTCCTCTTATCTGATTGGCGAAGACGGGCTGGGCGGCGTGCTCGGCGATAACGATTTCTGGCGTCAGGGAAATGCGTTGATCGAGAAAGCGTTCGCTACCGGAACCGGCGCTTTTGTTGTGAAACTGACCGGCTTTGATGTGAACGAAGAAGGCGCAATCGTCAGAGGAGACGCAAAGGTAAAGCTGGAATATCTTGACGCTCCCTGCATTGTCCCACTTTCTGTGCATGCCGATAAGATAACGGAGGCCGCTTTCGTATCCTCTGTAACTGAGCGGGGCAAGAAATATATTTATGTGGAAAGTCATGCGCTGGAAAACGGAGAATACGTCATAAAAAACGAATACTTTCGTTCGGATAATGGTGTTTTGGTTCCGGAGTCCCTGCCGCCCGGTGTGGCGCCTTCTATGCGCACCGGATCGACACTCCCGTGGTTTGCTCTGATTAGCCCGAATCTAGTCAACAACATTTGGCACAACAACGGCCTCGGGATAAGCATCTTTGCGAATGCGATTGACAACCTGAAGGGCGTTGACCTAGCTTTCAATAATTTCTGTCGAGACTTTATGCTCGGCGGAAAAAAGGTGTTCTACAATAAGGAACTCATCCGCACTGATAAGGATGGAAGAAAAATCACGCCGGACGATGTGGCACAGCAGCTCTTTATGCAGATTGGTGATGATATCACCAGGTTAGACGCTGACCAGCTCATTCATGAATTCAATCCCGATCTCCGGGTTGAGGGCAATCAGCAGGGCCTTCAAGCTCAGCTGGACTACCTCTCTTTCAAATGTGGTTTTGGCGTTCGGCGGTATCAATTCAAATCTGATACCGTTCAGACTGCGACAGAATACATGGGTAGCCAACAAGAAATGATCCAGAACGCCAATAAGCACTATATTGCGGTGGAAAGAGCTTTGCAGACGTTGACGCGAACCATTCTGCATATTGGCCGGGAATTCTGCGGGCAGCCCGTAAATCCGGATACCGGCATTACGGTGAAATTTGAGGACAGCTACATCATCGACAAAGAATCGGAACGGCAGAGGGATCTGCAGGAAATCCGGGACGGAATCATGCAAAAGTACGAGTATCGCATGAAATGGTTCGGCGAAGATGAAGAGACTGCAAAAAAGATGGTGGCGCCGGATCAATCGGATGACGATTGGATGGGCTTTAGCAAGGAGGAATAATCCATGCTGAAGCCGAAGTACATTGATCAGCTCCCGTCCACAATGTTAGAACTGTACAGCCAGGTAGAGCAGGATATCCTCAGCAACATGGCCGCCCGGATCGCTGCCTTTGATCTGTACGGCCCGGCCACACAGTGGCAGTATCAGAAGCTCATTGAGATGGGTAATTACCGCAGCTATATCGTGAAATCCCTATCCTCTTTGACCGAAAAAACGGAGCGGGAAATCAAACGGCTCCTGGCGGAGGCTGGGCAGGAAACCCTGAAGTTCGATGATGCCATCTACCGCCATGCTGATTTGGATCCTCCACCCCTTGCCGCTTCTCCCGCCCTGCAAGCCGTCATGAACGCAGGCTTGCAAAACACAATGGGGATGTTTGAGAACCTGACCCGGACCACCGCAGCCACCGCAACACAACAGTTTGAACGGGCCCTTGACCGTGCCTGGCTGCAGGTGAGCACTGGTGCGTTTTCTCACCAAGAAGCGGTGCGGATGGCGATCAAGGATTTGTCGTCCAAAGGGATTGAAAGCATTACATATCCCTCTGGGCATGTTGATCATCTGGATGTAGCCGTCCGCCGGGCAGTGCTGACCGGTGTAAACCAGACAGCCCTGAAGCTGCAGGAAGCCCGGGCGGATGAGATGGGTTGCGATCTCGTCGAGGTAACAGCCCACGCCGGTGCCCGTGTTGGAATTGGCATAGCAAATCACGCCGAATGGCAGGGTAAGATTTATTCCCGTAGCGGGGCCCACCCGAAATATCCGAATTTCAGAGAGAAGACCGGTTACGGAACCGGCGCGGGGCTTGGCGGATGGAACTGCCGACACAGCTTCTTCCCCTTCTTCGAAGGAATCAGCGCCCCGGCTTACACCGAAAATGAGCTGGAAGAGTTGAATGCCCCGAAGTACGAATACAACGGCAAAAAGCTGACTGAATATGAAGCCACGCAAAAGCAACGATACATAGAACGCCAGATCAGGCGATGGAAGCGGGAAAACGCGGCCATGAAAGCGGCCGGACTCGATACAACCGAGAGCGCCGCAAAGCTGAAAAAATGGCATGATGCGCAAAGGAACTTCCTGCGGCAGACCAGTCTGAAACAGCAATATGACCGGGAGCGGGTAAATGGCTTTGGCCGGAGCGAAGCTTCAAAGGCTTCTCACGACGCCAGAATATTGCAGAGCGTACAGGAAGATGCTACAATGAAGGCACAGTTGAAGCTGCCCAAGAAAATCGCAGTGTCAGACCAGCGGCTCCCTAGTCCGGTAGAGGTAAATCTGCCCAATCTGCACGGGATTGTTCCGCGGGACGTAGTTTTGAAAGACGTGCATGTTATCGCCGGTAAAGGTGTTGCGGCAGAAATCCGCGACTGGAAGCGGCTGTATAACCTCTACGGAGGCGACCCGCGGCAATGGGAGAAGAAAACCGGCGATA
>OMGU01001594.1_pt1 | contig 16474 bp, 26 predicted proteins | sample 1646121 | NCBI WGS metagenome assembly OMGU01 (sample SAMN05578581, study PRJEB25193) | human gut metagenome | biome: Human Microbiome; feature: human-associated habitat; material: feces | host: Homo sapiens | place: USA:Birmingham
TCTCCGAAACACCAGAAATCTCTGATTTCGTGTGTGTTTCGTGAGGTTATTATACTATAGATTAACAATGCAGGAAAGAGGCAAAACGCTTTTTTCTCAAAACGTGTAAATCGAATTCGCAGGGTATGTTCCAGGAAATTTGTGCAAAACTAAGTGAGATCAGGCGATAGGTGCAATTTTCAATATAGAGGAATAAAATCAATCCCTTACAGTTGAAATCATCCAAATATTCGTATAAAATAGATAAAGTAAACGGGATTTAAATCTTATTTAACAAAATTTTTTGGAGGAAACATATGAAATATACACTTTCCAAGGAACAAGCAAGCGAGCTGATCACCTCAAAGCTCTCCCACTTCTTCGGCGTGACCCCGCAGGAGGCCTCTTATGAGCAATTTTATAAGGCCATTGCAATGATCGTGAGCGATATGATGAGCGACGGTCGCACGGAGTTTGTGGAAAAAGCGGAGAAAGAAAACGCAAAGCACGTCTACTACCTCTGCATGGAGTTCCTGATGGGCCGCTCTCTCAAGAATAATCTATACAATCTCGGCCTGACCGAGGTATTCAGCCAGGCGCTTGCGGACTACGATATCAAGATGGAAAGCCTCTATGACAGCGAGCCGGACGCAGGTCTCGGCAATGGAGGCCTGGGAAGGCTTGCCGCCTGCTACCTCGACGGCCTTGCCACGCAGGGGTATCTTGCCACCGGTTATTCGATCCTCTACGAATACGGCATTTTCAAGCAGAAGATCGTGGACGGCTGGCAGACGGAGTTGCCGGATTTCTGGCTGCCCGGCGGCGAGGTCTGGCTCGTCCCCAAGGAGGAGTGCGCCATCGAAGTGCGCTTTGAGGGCGAGATTGAGGATCAGTGGGACGGCCCCTATCACCATACGGAGCATAAAAATTATAAGCCAATCATGGCGATTCCAAACGACATGTTCGTCTCCGGCAAGGATGGCAAGGGGATCAGCGTATTGCGCCTGTGGACCTCGAAAGCTCCTGGTCTCGACATGACGCTCTTCAATCAGGGCGACTATATGCGCGCTATGGAGCAGAACGCGATGGCGGAAGTCATTAGCAAGGTGCTCTACCCAGCGGATAACCATCCGGAGGGAAAGAGCCTGCGGTTGCGCCAGCAGTATTTCCTTGTATCTGCATCCGTGCAGGATATTGTGCACCGTCATCTGCGGCAATACCCGTCTCTCGATAACTTTGCGGATAAGGTCGCCATCCATATCAACGATACCCACCCGACCATGGCAATCCCCGAGCTGATGCGCATCCTGCTCGACGAATGCGGCTACGGCTGGGACGATGCCTGGCGGATCGTAACCAATACCTTTGCCTATACCAACCATACCGTTATGAGCGAAGCGCTGGAATGCTGGCCAGAGGATCTCTTCCAGCGGATGATCCCACGCATCTATCAGATCACCAAGGAGATCGACAACCGCTTCCGCGCCTTTGTCTGGGGCGCGACGGGGGATGCCGGCCGGGTGGAGCGCATGGCGATCATCTCCAATGGCGTGGTGCGCATGGCGAACCTGTGCGTCGCCACGTGCCACAGCGTCAATGGCGTTTCGGCGCTCCACAGCCAGATCCTCAAGGACAGTGTTTTCCAGGATTTTTACGGCCTCACGCCGCTCAAGTTCAAAAACGTGACCAACGGCATCGCCCATCGCCGCTGGCTGTGCCAGTCGAACCCGGCGCTGAGCGGACTGATCACCGAGCTCATTGGCGATGGCTTTGTATACAATGCCGAGGAGCTGCTCAAGCTGCGTAAATATGCTGACGATAAGACCGTGCTCGATCAAATCGGCCGCGTCAAGCTCGAAAACAAAGAGCGTTTCGCCGCGTTGGTCAAAAAGACCAACGGCATCGTTCTCGACTCGACCTCAATTTTCGACGTGCAGGTCAAACGGCTGCATGAATATAAGCGGCAGCATCTCAACGCGCTGCATATCCTTTCGCAGTATCTGATGCTCAAGGAAAACCCGGATATGGATTTCACGCCGCGCACCTATATCTTCGGCGCGAAGGCCGCGCCCGGCTACTTTATGGCAAAGAAGATCATTAGCTTCATCTGCGCGCTTGCGGATGTCATCAACCATGATCCCATTGTAAAAGACCGCATCAAGGTGGTCTATATGGAGGATTATAATGTGACGATGGCGGAACACCTGATGCCTGCCGCCGATATCAGCGAGCAGATTTCTCTCGCCGGTACGGAGGCAAGCGGCACGGGCAACATGAAGCTGATGCTCAATGGTGCGCTGACACTCGGCACGCTCGACGGCGCGAATGTCGAAATCCGTGAGGCGGTTGGAGATGAAAACATGTTCCTCTTCGGCATGACCACGCCGGAGGTAAACGACCTCAAGCGCAAGGGCTATGATCCGAACAGCTATTATCTCAATAACAGCGAGCTGCGCCGCGCAGTCGACGCAATAAAGCTCGGCATCAACGGCGTATCCTTCCCGGAGATTGCCTCCTCCCTGACGAACAGCGATCCCTATATGGTGATGGCGGACTTCGACGACTACCGCCGCGCCCAGCAGCGGGTGGCTCAGATCTGGGCGGATCGCGACCAGTGGAACCGTATGTCCCTGATGAATACGAGCGGTGCGGGACGTTTTGCGGCGGACCGTGCGATCGAAGAGTACGCGCGGGATATCTGGCATACGGGCAAGGTCACGAAATAAAGCATAGCATTTTCTGAACTTCTGAATAAAATGGACCGCGTAAAACTGCGCGGTCCATTTTTATGAGCAAACATAGGGTCAAGTTGAAAATCTGTGGGCGGGCGATGTTACAAATACGGTTACTCATCATGAAGGTCCACATTGACAATTCCAAGTGGATGGAGTATCATACCTCTAAATTGGATGTAGATACATCTTTTTTGGGAGAGGTAATAAGAATGGAGATTACACACAGACAAATTACAAAAATTGCTCGTGAGGTGAACAAATTCACAGTGCGGACGATGAAAGCTGATGGAATCGGAACAGCGGAGTTTGATTTTATTCACCTTGTTAGGCATCATCCTGGCATTACGCAGGCTGAAGTACGAAACGAGTTGAGAATTGATAAGGGAGCAGCGGCACGTCGTACAGCCAACCTTGAGGAAAAAGGGTATCTTGTTCGGAAGGAAAACCCGAATGATAAGCGCAGCCAGTTGCTGTATGCCACGGAAAAAGCAGAGCGGCTAAAAAACTCCAAAGCATATTTGGAGTCGGTATTTTATGAATGGTTACTTGGCGGACTGTCTCAGGATGACAGCGAAAACTTTGCCCGCATTTTAAAGATACTGTATGAAAAATCCAAAAAACAAAGCCGTGCAGGATTTCCCGATTTACTGGCGCTGTTGGAGGGAAAGGAGCGTGTGTGAATTGGCAAACAAACATAATCAGGAGCCGGATCGTATCCGTTCTTACTTTAAAGCGGAAAAATGGACGCTGGTATTCGTTGCGATTTCAGGCATACTTTATAACACGGGCATGGTTGCAGGGCCATGGTTTGAAGGACAGCTTGCTCAGTGCCTATACGATATGATCGGCGGAAACAAAGTGTTTTCGGATATGCTGATTTTGACAGCAGCTTATGTTGCGACGATCCTTTTTGTTCAGACCATGCGGTATGTCAAGCGGTTTTATGTGCGCAGATTCGGCAACAATGTTAACCGCAGCATGAAACGGGTTCTGTATTCCGGTCTTGTACATAAAAGCAAAAGCGAAATGGAGTGTGAAAGTGTCGGCAGTCTGATGACAAAGGCGATTTCCGATGTCGATGCCTGCTCGGAGGGGATGCGCAAGTTTACAACAGAAATTTTTGATACGGGCGTGGTAATGATTGCATATCTTACCATGCTGTATGTTTACGATTGGCGCCTTGCCCTTTTATCCAGCATATTCCCGCCGTTTGCTTATCTAATTGCAGAAAAATTGAAGGTAATTGTGCATCGCTGTACAAACTCTTATAAAGAAAGTGCATCACGTCTAAACAGCGCAACACTCGACCGTATTTCCGGAGCGATTACATATCGTGTATTCAGCTGTGAAGAAGAACGTGATACCGCTTATGAGGGGCACCTTGCCGATTATGAACACAACGCAATCAAGGCCAATCTTTGGGCTTCAGCAATGCAGCCGCTCTATCAGATTATTTCCATGCTGAGCGTTTTGTTTATCATTTGGTTCGGTGCAGAAAATGTTCTCGGCACAGGCTGGTCGGAATGGAATATTGCTGCATTTACAACCTTCTTATCTTGCTTTACCAAGCTTGCGGTCAAGTCATCAAGAGCAGCAAAGCTATTTAATGCCGTGCAAAAGGCGCAGGTTTCATGGAGCCGAATTAAGCCGATGATGAAAAACGAGGATGAAACGGAATCTGCACCCGTTTGCCCTGCAGATTTGGAGGTGTGTGGATTGTCATTTTCCTACCCGGTCGGACGGGAAATCCTGCACAATATATCATTTAGAGCAAGTCCCGGGCAGATCATCGGCGTGACTGGCGCTGTTGCCTGTGGCAAATCCACGTTGGGAAAAGTTTTTCTTTGTGAACATCCGTATCATGGCAGTATCCGTTTTGCAGGCTGTGAACTGGCCAGCTTATCGAAGGATCAGCGAAGCGGGATTTTCGCCTATATGGGACATCAGCCAGAGCTGATGAGCGACACAATCGAGCAGAATGTTCTTCTCGGAGATACGGCAGATATATCGGTTTATCTGAAAGCGGCCTGCCTTGACCGTGAGGTAAATGAAATGCCAGATCATGCACAAACGCAGGTCGGCAGTGGAGGCATACGCCTTTCCGGAGGCCAACAGGCGCGGGTAGCATTGGCAAGAACGCTCTGCCATAAGCGTCCTGTCATGATTTTGGATGACCCATTTTCGGCCGTTGACAAGGCAACAGAAAAGGAGCTGTATCAAAATCTCCGCCAGATGGCTTCGGACAGTATTATTCTGCTGATTTCCCACAGGCTTTCCCTGTTTGCTGAGCTTGATGCGGTCATATGGATGGAGAATGGACATGCGGCGATCAGTACGCATGAGGATTTGATGCGTACAAATCCAAAATATGCACACTTGTACCGGGTACAGGCGGAAGGAGGTAAAATGTGTGAAGCGTAAAAACAGTATGAAATCCATTTTGAAGAGCGTCATGATCCGTGCAAAGCTGCTGACCATCGGCATTGTTTTTGCGATTGCGGGAGCAATTGTGTTTGCGTTGCTGCCTCCGCTTGCATTGGAAAAAATAATAAATGATTTGACTGCCGGCCAGTCCATAGGGATTCAAAATGCGCTGCTTTATTTTGCGCTCATTGCCGCCGCTGGTTTATTCGATACTGCAAAGGAAATTCTAATCACAATATTTGGTCAGAAAATCACGCGGGAATTGCGGCACGAAATGTGTGGAAAGCTTTCACGTATGCCTGCCTCTTATTTTACAAAAAACGAACCGGGAGTTATCGCCTCCAGGTTCGTTAACGATGTGGATACGATGGAATCTTTGTTTACTTCCGGCATTATCAGCATGTTTGTGGATGCCTGCAAAGTGATCAGCATTATGTTCATGATTTTTGTAAAGAGCAGGGGCTTGGGTATTCTTATGCTGGTTGTCACGCCAATGCTGTTTTTTCTGACGCGAATCATTCAAAGGAGAATGCTGAAAGCACAGCTTGCCAATCGTGCGGCAGTTGGAAAGGCCAACAATCACGTGCCTGAAACGATCCGAAATATCAGGATGATTCATAACTTTCATAAAGAGAAATACATGGAAAGCAAATATGACGATTACATTTTGAAAAGCTATCGTGCAATGGAAAAATCCAATTTCTACGATGCTATTTATTCCCCTATTATACTCGTCGTCAGTGCGGTCATAGTTGCAGTAATGATGATTTTATCTGCCATGGGCGGCGAAATGCAGTCATTTTTCGGAATGTCCGTTGGAACAGCCGTGGCAGTTATCGCTTATGTCGGCAAGGTGTTTGAACCGTTGGAAAGCATCGGAATGGAAATTCAGAATATTCAGTCAGCTGTTGCTGGCGTTCACCGTATCAACGAATTTCTTGATGAGCCGGAGCGCGGGGAGGCAGACCGCTCAATCAGATGCCGGCAGCTTTTGCAAAGCAATATGCCCTGTATAGAGCTGAACAATGTTCGATTCGGATACAATAAGAGCGAACCGGTTCTGAACGGGAGAAGTTTTACAGTAAAGCAGGGAGAAAGCGTAACCCTGACAGGCAAGACTGGTGCAGGAAAGAGCACCATTTTCAAGCTTATTCTGGGATTGTACAGCCCCGACAGCGGCAGCGTTCGTGTTTTCGGTGCGCAAGCAGGCCGTATTCCCGACAGGGAAAAGCGAACCCTATTTGGATACGTTGAACAGACCTTTCGAATGGTTCCGGGAACAGTTGCAGAGCAGATCACATTGTTTGATTCATCTATTTCCCGGAAGGATGCCGAAAAAGCCGCACAGATTGTCGGCTTGCATGAAAGCATTGCAAAGCTGGAGAGCGGTTATGATACCCCCTGCACCGAGTCACTGTTCTCTCAAGGGGAATGGCAGCTGCTGTCAATTGCCCGTGCAATAGCTGCAGACCCTGCCATACTGCTGCTTGATGAAATTACTGCCAATCTTGATTCCGGTACCGAGCAAATGGTAATTTCCGCTTTAAAGAAAGCATCGGAGAACCGTACCGTGCTGTCCATTTCTCATCGCTTATATGAACAGACGGGCGGCCGCCAGATAAACATAGAGGAATAAACGGCTCCAATACGCGATCCCCGCTTCGCTATCATCAAAACGATATTCGCTCGTTATAAAATTTTCTCCTCATAAGGAGGCGGCGAGGCTGTCGAGCTCTTGTTCAATGAATGCATTCTTCTTCAGCCTCGGGCGGCGGAATTTGCCTTCCTTGATTACCGCATATGGTTCACGCAGTGCTTCCAAATTGTCCAGCGGGTTAGAGCGGAGGATCAGAAGGTCCGCATATTTACCGGTTTCTACGGAGCCCGTAATATCACTGATGCCAAGAATTTCCGCATTGGAAAGCGTAGCGGTATAGATCGCGTAATCCGTGGGGACCTTCATCATCTTCCAGAAATACCAGACCTCACGCCACATGTTGTACTGTGTGGCAAACGGACAGGAGGCATCGGTGCCAAGGCCTACGCGGATACCGGATTCCATCGCGGTGCGGCCGCCCTCGCGCATGCCCTCGAGCACGACCTCGCTGTTGTATACGCACAGTTCGTTCAGCTTGGTGACCGCAGGGGAAAGGCGCGCAAGCGGCAGGGCGGGGGAGAAGGTCAGAATCACGCCGCCGTTTCGCTCCCGGAGAATCTCCTGCAGCGCTTCGTCAAAGCCGGCGCTGTGCTCAATAGTATCCACGCCGCCCTCGATGGCGACGCGCATGCCGTCCGGGCTCTCCGTATGGGAGGCTACCTTCATGCCGAGCTCATGTGCCCGGTCGCACACGGCGCGCGTCTGCTCCAGGTTCATTTTTAACTCGCCGGGCGAGCCCTTCTTCGTTGCATCCATCACGCCGCCGGTCACACAGATTTTGATAAAATCCGCACCCGCCGCATGATGTGCGTCGACCAGCGCCCGCAGGTCGGCCGGGTCGGATGCGGTTTCGGCGAAGGTTCCGTCGCCATGGCCTCCGGGGACAGTGATCGCCGTGCCAGAGCAATACATGCGTGGGCCGAGCTTCTCCCCTGCGCGCACCGCGTCGCGGATACGCAGGTCAGAGCTGCAGAAATCGCCCACCGCGCGCAGCGTTGTCACGCCGGAGTCGAGCTCCGCGAGGACGTGGGAGGCGACCATGGCATCCAGCACCTTGTGGCCGAGCGGGGTATGTACAAATTTCAAAACGGCTTTTTGAGAGCTTCCTCCGCCGAGCGCCTTGCTGGGCTTGCCGGTGCCAAACAGGTGCGCGTGCATGTTGATGAGCCCCGGCATGATGTATTTTCCGGTGCAGTCCATCACCTCCGCCCCTGTGCGGTCGATTTTGCCAATGGCGGCGATCTTTCCGTCCTCCACAAGAATATCGGCCTTCTGCGCCTGGCAGCCAGGCTTTCCGCTGATGACGAATCCTCCGATCAATGCTCTTTTCAATGTGATTCCCCTCTTTTTCTAAAAGATAAAAAGACAGCTTTCAGCCGCCTTTTATGGAGTTAATTTAACTTCATCATAGCATATTTCATACGGAAAATCCATCGGGCGGCTGAAAAACAATGCTCACCCTGAGATTTTGCCAATGGCTGCGCGGCGATATGCATCATTTTCAGACCGAAAAAAGCAACACGCACCTCGGTTGAATGAGCCAACGGAGCGTAGATGTTGCTGCTTTTTCATGCCATTAAAATTTAATTTTCAGGCAAAAAAACAACAGCAAACGGACGTATAAAGGCTTCGTCCAGCTTGCTGCTGTGTTACAGTTACCTCTACGGAGTGACCGGAAAGCGTACGGTCTGACCGCAGGTTTGGATATTAAAGAAAACCTGCGGCGCGCGAATTGCACACCGCAGGTGTGGAGCGGGAAACGGGATTCGAACCCGCGACTTTCGGCTTGGGAAGCCGTTGTCCAATTGGCATATACCAACGTACTTACGTCGGTTTTACAATCGATTGACTTGCATTTGACTTGCACCATCTCCCGATTCTCCGTCTAAATACTCATCTAGTTTCGACGCATTTTTGCTTTTATATTGCTTGTCAAGGTGTGTGTAAATTTCGAGTGTCGTCTTTATATCTGCATGCCCCATCCACTCTTTAGCTGTCAACGCGTCCACTCCGGAAAAATAAAGGATCGTTGCGTATGTATGCCTAAGCCAATGAGGTGTAATCGGCGGGATCGTCATGATTTTGTTTTTAGGGTCAAATTTACTTTTTACCCCTACCTGTGTCCCGTATTTGACATTAAGGTCACACATGTAGCTTTCCCACATCCTTCTCCATGCGGTATCCGACATCATCTTCCCCGCAGCCGATGGACAAACGAGCATTGTGTCAATCAAGACTTTTGTTCCTGACGAATATTTTCTGATATCCTCATCTCGCTTTACGTTCAAAAAATCGACGAGCCGAGAAGGTATATTAATTGTACGCATACCTGCCTCAGATTTTGTAAATGGCTTAACTTGGAGTTTTCCGTCTTTCATGGCGACAGATTTATTGACTGTGATTGTATGTTCTTTTAAGTCAATATCTCCCCATCTAAGAGGGATTACTTCACCGCGCCTTAAACCTGCGCACATCATAATCATGGCAGCCCTTTGCGCCCTGTGCGGAGTATCCGTAATCCATTTCTGCTCATCTTTAGTCAATGCCCTGCGGTGCTCTTGAGGTGCGTCGCGCGGTATTTTAACAGCGTTTGCGGGGTTGTAATCCAAAACTCGGTTATCTATAGCAAGTTGGAAAATTTGGGAAGCGGTGCTTTTTATCAAATTAAGGCGGCGCTTCGAAGTCGGCCTATCCGTATGTGGGTTCAAGGCGGATAGATCGCATATGATTTCTTGGATATCGATAGTCTTTATTTTACCTATTTGCATACGCGCGATCGGCGAAAGATGATCTATGCAAGCTTTATAATTCTTATATTGGCCTTCTGATATATCTGTTTTAGTTTTGAGAAACCGTTTCGCCCAATCGTCGAAAGAATCATGTTCCGCCGTGATATCGATTCCTTTGTGGAGAGATATCTTCAATTGCCGGGCAGCTTCGTCGGCCTCTTTCTGCGTGTTGCCATAAACAGTCTTATATTTCCTCTTGCCATCTACTGTGCCAAGATAGACCTGCACGGCGATCCTGCCATCAGATCGGCGCTTATTTTGCTTGCGTGACATTACAATTCCTCCTATTAAAAATAAAGCTCTTGGAATCGGCGCTCCGCGAATGGTGTGGGGCTGCGCCGCCAAGAGCTGTTTTACTATCCCATGTGCAACTGCTGTTTTAATGCGTCTTGGAGCACCTGGGAAAAGTTAATGTTTTGCTCCAGGGCGGCAGTATTAAGCCATGCAGGGATCGTTAATGTTTTTTTGACGGATTTCTCAAAGTAGGCATTGGCATATTCTGCGACATCTACTGTGACCATGTTAACAAAAGCCTCTCCGCAATCTTCTTCCAACTCTTTTGCAACGTCATCTGGATTGATTTCCCCCATAGGAGATGGAGCGGGAACGGGTTCGCCGTCTCTTTGGCAGGTATATAGATATCCGGCAAGGCAATCAACAGCCATAGCAAGCGCCTCGTCGAGTGTTTCTCCGCAAGTGGAGAGCCAATTTAAATCTGGAAAGATCACCGAGTAACCGTTATTTTCCTTAAAAAAACATGCTGGATACGCAGATAGCATAATCATTACCTCCTATTTAAATGGTTCCCGAAGCGTCAACGAATTATTTTAGGCCTGCCTGCTTCAGGATGGATTTTTCTGTGCCTTTCGGAAGGTCTTTGACATGAAACGGGATTGTTACTTTCCCGGGCTTGGTAGGGTGGGTATAATGCCGGTGCGAACCCTCCTGCGATTTGAACACCCAGCCATCCGCGAGGATAATCTTTTCCATTTCTCTTGGTTTAATCGGCATTTGAATCCCTCCCTGTATTATAATATCATATAATACGTGCTATTTCAATACGTGTTTTTTAATTTTTTATGTAAATAAATGTAAAGCTTGAAATAGAAAAATCTTCTTTTTTGGCATATTAGAAAAATTTATTCCTCATATCATATAACGAAAAAAATCGTTAAATGTTGCACTTGAACATACGTTTTGTGCAAAATATCTCATGTTTTTACTCTTTACACAATAACTCAACGCTTTTTTCATTCACCTTTTTCTTCCGATGAGAACTATACTTCTCCCACAATTTCGCCAAACCATGCTAGAATAATTTACAGGTGGTTATGTTTCACAGCCCGCGCATAACCTGATAGAGCCGCGCAATAATAGCCGAGAGGTGTTCGGCTATGTATATTGCACGGTGTCATTTGAAGGAAATCAGGCTAGAAAAAGGCTATACGATTAGGGCGCTGGCTCTTCGATCCGGCATCACCCGTGAATGGATTGAACGCATTGAAAAGCAGGATAGCCCAAACTTAAGGGTGTCTACAATTTGCAAACTGTCAAATGCGCTTAATATCCATCCGGCAGAGTTGATAACCTATGAGTGGGTTGCCAATAAGAGCCTTGACACAAGGAGGGGATAGGGATAAAATTAAAAATACGAACGAATGTTCGGACTGAGGGCAAAAAGAATAAGGTGGCTGTACTTTCTCACGGCGCGGCCACCTTATTCCGAGCGGGACACTATAGTGCCTCCATAACCCTCATTATACCGCATCCAGCGGTAAAATGCAATGTACCATTTCGAGGTAATTGTCTATTAACAGGGAGGGTAAATATGAAGGAAACATACATAGAGCAATTAGCGCATCATATAGGAGAGAAGCAAAGCAGGAAAAGCATTACCGATTTACTACGACTGTCTGAAATAACTGTCCAAGAAGTCGACGAACGCCTTGCAAACTTTGAATTGTTCGTGAGTGAGATCCCCTCCTGGAGCGATATAACCGGAGTGCTCAAAAAAAGCGGTTAACAATTGAACACGTTCTTCGAAATCTTCCTCTGATTCTGGTTCAACCGGATCAGGGGATTTTTTTGCTTCCCCGTTAAGTTCTTCCAAGGTTACATTTAATCCACGTGAAAGCTTGAAAGCAACTTCTAATGCAACGCTTTTTTGCTTTCTGGTTATAATTCCTCTCACAGTAGAATCAGGCAATCCGCATAGTTTGGAAGTTTCAGCTACAGTTAATTGTTTTTCATCCATTATAGATTGGAGTATTTCACAAATTGGTTTTGACATACAATCGCCTCCATGACGTTATTATATCATTAAAATCACGCAATGCAAGATTTTTTTCAAAAGAACAGTTGACTTTTTCGCGCAATGCGTTATAATTAAGTCAATGGATCACGCAATGCGTGACGAAAGGAGGTGCAAATATGGCTTTTCAAAATGGGATTGCTTTCAAAAACCTTCGATCCGAAATGGGCGCAAGAGGGATCACGATTTTGGAGATTGCAAGCGAGATTGGAATGAACAGAGATACTCTTGCAAGAAAATTGGCGAGAAAGGCTCCGCTGAATTTAGATGAAGCTTTCAAAATATCAAAAACATTCTTTCCGGGCTGCCCTATCGAGTTTATTTTTTCGGAAGCGTTTGAAGACCACGCGTCAAAAGCATCGTAGAAAGGAGATTTGCTATGAACGATATGAACGAAAGCACGGATTTTGGCGCAGAAGAGTATCAAATCGCTAAGCAGCTACTCCCCGTCATCCTAAAAGAACTGCCAAATCCAACATACCGGAAAATAGAAAAGATAGCGGAATGTATGTTGGATTTGGCTAAAGACGGACGGATTTTTGCAGAAAGCCAGCCTGTTGATAATTTAGCGCCACGGCCCGAATATTGCAAATTAGGAAAATACTGCGGACGCGACAAGAGAGGAATATGGCATTGTGAATGTATCAACGAAAATAAGCCAAAACGCTGAACACCGCGGCTATGATTGAGGTTATAGCACCAATGACGGAAAAAATAACTGTAATGATAAAACGCTGTTTTTCAGTTCTCGCTTTAGATGCCGGAGTTTCTATGAGCTGATTAATTTGATCAACGCCGGGAACAAAATATCTCTTTTTCGACATTACTTCACCTCCCTTCTCGACGAGATTTTACCATATTGGGAATGTGAAAGTAAATCACAAAAGCAATTAGAAAGGAGAACCCATGAACTACGAAGCTGCTTCCGTTATCATGTCGATCTTATGTGCAGTATTTGCTATCGTGCTTGGCCGTGGTTGGATCAAATACAAAATAGCACTTGCAGCTTTATTAATGTGGATTTCAAAAAAAGAATTAGAACCCACTGAGAAAGAAATAAGAGAATGCGCCAAAACGGTAATTGAAAATTCATTCAAAAGGAAAAGAATCAAAGAGAAGGATGGTGAAAAATAATGAGAAAATTAATGAGAAAATTAAAAGAACTTGAACTCAAAAGCAACAGCCTCGCTGTGCGGTGTGAAAATTTAAATCAGGAAAACATGCGTCTTCGCGAAAAAATTTTGGAATTACAAATTCAAAGCGACGATAAAGTTGAAAACGCGTTTGAAATTGTTTTCGGGAATATTGACGTAGGAAATGTAGAATTTGGAGACGATTCGATTCTTACAAGTGCCCGACTTGTCTTGCGAGGAGATTTTAGGAGTGTATCCAATTTCATTAAAAATCTTTTGAAATCAAAAACGAGGTAAAGCCATGAGCCGAACAACTCCATTTAAAAATTGGAATACAGTCCCGGTACTGTTTGGGATGAGCACGGCTTGCATCATATTTGGCGTGACGGATGAAACCCTCAAAAAGCTTGCGGTGGCGCGCGAAATCCCCGCCGTGAAGATGGGCGGAAAGTGGATGTTTGAGAAGACACGGGTCATGGAATATTTTGGCGTACACACAGGCGACAACGAACGCATCCGGGACTTGGAAAAAGAGGTAGATTACTTACGCGGGATCATCTGCGAATCCATTGAAAGGAGTAATACCGCATGAAAGGCACATGCAATGAACAGCACTGCTCAAATATCGTTTACCGTCGCGGCCTATGCCGGCGCCACTATGAGCAGTTGAGAGAAGCGGAGCGCCAGAAACAGGAAGCAATCGAAGCCGAGAACGACGCAATCTTGCGTGAAACGTTTCGTAAGGCCGCTTGGCGAGAACATTTGCCTCCAGTTGTACATACCCCGCAGGAAGAGCTTGATGCAAGAGCACTATACTTCGGTAACCGCGAGCGGGAGATTTTCCAGCGTGGGAGGGCGTTACAGGGATGATCTATGTTTTGCTTGCACTACGTTACATAGCCTATTTAATCGTCGCTGCCGCTCTGATTTACGGATTTTGGCACGAGAAAAAGGTTCTGGCGTGGGAAGAAAAGATAAGGAGGAAGCTTTGTGAAAAAATCAGATTGGTACGACGTGGCGGCTAAGATTCTGGCACTAGTACTTGGGTTTGCTTTAGGCGCTGCAATCATTTATGGATTTGCAGGCATAGGCGCAATAATATGGAGCGTGGCTTCATGAGGAGGAATCAGAATGACAAGGGCAAGTGTAACAAAAGCATCAGGCATCATAGATGAAATTGCACGACTAAAAGCGGAAATATATCTTTGCAAATCGATTTTAGAGAATGATGCCCCTATTTGTATAAACAATGAACAAGTCGGGTGGATAGATCTGAATTTAGAGTTTTTTGGAGGAGCGGCGAAGAAAGTGATTATTGGTGCAGCAATGAGTTTTTTGAATGCAGAAATAAAAAACTTTGAAAAGCAACTTGCGGAACTTCCACCCGATCTTCCAGACAAAGAGACATAAGAAAAGCCACTTCCCGATTGCCATCGGAAAAGCGGCATAAGATAAATTTACCACATCAAGTATATCAGTAGGAAAGGATGAAGTCAAATGGCAGATCAAAAGAGTTTCCTTGATACCGCAAACGGCGCAATCAAGGAACGATGCGATCTTGTGTTGGCACAGATTTTTGATAACATCATGGACCCCAACACACGCGCAGAAAAAAAAGCGGAAGCTCACATTGACGGTGGAGTTTCTTCCGAGCAGCGACCGCACGGGAATATCCTATGCAGTGAGCGTTAAACCGACATTAGAACCTATTTCTCCCCTGGGCGGCTCCCTGTGCGTAACCGCAGACGGCAACGGAGAACCGGTCATGGTTGAAATGGTTCCGCAGATTCCAGGGCAGCAGTTATTTGACGGAGAAGAACAACCCGAAGCAAGCATTATCAAATTACCGAGAATGGCATAAATGGAGGATTTAGCATGGATTTAAACAAAGAAACTATTGAAAAAATTGAAAGTATGGCGGCAGCAACCACGTATAGGATCGGAAACTGCGAATACGCCGATAAGGAACTGAAACTGATTTACGAATTTCCTGACCGACCCAGAAACATCAAGTTCACTTCTCTAGACAGTATCGTGAAGGCGATCAAAACGGAAATTGAGAGGGTAACAGTCCCACTATTCGTAAGCGTTACGTCTCCCGTTTCAGTAAGCGTATTCACTACATATCGTGAAGATATGGAGAGAGATGTTTTGTACAGCGCATCACCTGATTTGCCAAATGATAAGATTGGAGTTTGGCTCGAATCGGAGGATGCCATTATATCCATGCGCAGCCGGTTCATCCAGAACAGCGATTCAGTTTACGTCGTAGACCTTTTGTCCAGAATTTCCGACGAAAAAAGTGTAGCTTCAAACGATAACGGAATGACGCAGACCGTCAACGTAAAACAGGGAATTGCATTGCAATCTAAAAAAACCGTTAAGCCTCGTGTAAAACTCGCGCCTTACCGTACTTTCCTCGAAGTGGAACAGCCCGAGAGCGAATTTCTTCTGCGCGTGCGGCCAGGTGACAGGGAGAAAGAAATCCCTGTGAGCGTCTGCATATTTGAAGCTGACGGCGGTGCATGGAAGCTTCAGGCAAGGCACAACATTGCGGAATATTTCAATGAGCATCTCAAAGAATTGATTGAGGCAGGGAAAGTAGTCGTAACCGAGTAAAACAAAATCGCCGCCTCCCGGCTGGAACCCGGAGAGGCGGCAAGCAAAATTAACCGCCCTTATTATAAGGGAAAACCGGAGGTTTGTCAAATGCAAATCGATTTGAGCGAATTATTTATTACAATGCCTGCGCGCTACGGGAAACTGCAAAAAGGAAATAACTACACGTTCCAAGAAGTATTAGACCATATCGATGAGTTGGAGGACGACATTGCCGCGCTGGAACGCGAGCGGGACGATCTGCAGGATGAAGTATCCGACATGAAAGAGCAAGTTACCATGTACTATCGGCCCGCTTCTCCGTATGAGATCACGGGAACCAGACCATCAGATTTTCATTAAAAGGGGGCGGTATATATGGCCTTTGAGGAAATGGACGATTTAGCCGCTGAGATCGGATTTATTACGCCGGAAGGAGATAACCACGATGAATCTATACGAGATTAAAGAAGAATTCCTGGAATTGCTTGATGCAATCGAAAACGGGGAAATTCCAGATGGAGCTATTGCGGATACGCTGGAAGGCATGAAGGGCGAGTTCGATGAAAAGATCGAGAACACCGCCTGTTACATAAAAAATCTGAAAGCGGAGGCTGATGCGATCAAAGCAGAAGAGAACTCGCTCAAAGAGCGCAGACAAGTAAAGGAACACCAAATTGAAAGGCTCAAAAACGGAATGATGGAGTGCATGTCTCATCTGGGAATCAAAAAGGTGGAGGGAGCGCGGGCGAGAGTTACCATAAGCACGAGAGCGGGTGCATCCGTGCTCATGCTTATAGATCGGAAGAGCACACGTCTGAACTCCAGTCACTAGCTTATCTCGTATG
>OMGU01001602.1_pt1 | contig 16427 bp, 19 predicted proteins | sample 1646121 | NCBI WGS metagenome assembly OMGU01 (sample SAMN05578581, study PRJEB25193) | human gut metagenome | biome: Human Microbiome; feature: human-associated habitat; material: feces | host: Homo sapiens | place: USA:Birmingham
TATCATTTTGGTGCAAGCGTGATTCATGGGCAGCGTAGCAATATTTTGCGCTTACACCATAAAAAACAGTTTCCAGGATGCTTTTGAAGATACGACCAGAGTTTTATTAATAATGTGTCAGTATTCAGTCTACCCAATACACATAGCTTTGGTCATAGCTTTCAACGAGGTCGGTCATATAAGTTTGCCCAGTTATTTTTTCCATGAATTCCAAAAATAATTTCAATCCACATTTCCCAGCAATATATTTAGGGTTACCGTTTTCGATCTGTTTGGCAACATTGGACTGGATAAATCGTTTTTAAAAGTCTGTACCGTCCATTCCAACCCCCAATACAACATCGTGCAACATATTTCCAACGGCACAGGAAGATTTACTTATAATATAATTAACTGTAAGCGTGGAGCGTCATATTACCTTTTTCTTCCATATTCTCTTTGGTTGCTCGCAATTTTTTTGGTTATCTACCACCCAAGAATCATGCAACATATACTCATTATGTGTATATCTGCGTGTAAACGATATAGCATGGCAATCCCGTAACTCTGATATCGTACGTTGCACAGTACGAATCGATTTATTTAAGTGCTTTGCAATAGCTTTTTCGGAAGGATAACATTCCTGCTCGTTATTCTGTTGATATACCAACAATATAGCATATACTATCTTAGCAGTATGACTTATAAGACGATTATATATTACACCCAACGGAATCGGTATCATTTGATCGCGACTACTTCTCGTTAACTGGTAAATATTTGGCAAGCCACGATACAAGCTTACATATTTTTTAATACGCCCCTGCACCTGTAAGGACAGAATAACTTTTTGAACAGTATTAATTGATAACCCTGACAGACGAGATAATTCTCGGAATGATGCTAGTGCTATGTTTTGCTTATCTGATATACTCATAAGTACGATATATAATAGTTTTTCATCAGTATTATAACTCTGAGAAAGCAAAAACTCACAAGAAACATATACAATATCTACGTTTTTCATGTTTTTTTATCCCTCCTTATTTTATTTGATCTAGATTTGAATAAAGTCCATAAAGTCGGCATAAGTCGACATAAATCAAAAACCCCAAACAAATACGCACATGCCTCCAAACCATAAAAATCAAAAAATTTCTGGGCAATATTATCCCTAAATCTGGCTAACCGCCCCGGATAACGCATAATACTAGGCATCATGCAATCAAAGTAGGTATGTATGGTCAGACCAAAAGCTAAATTATCCCAACTACTCCATTTGTAAAGAGCTAATAATTCCTGAGCAACATGCTGTTGCTGCTCGCATTGAGATACAGCAACGTGCTCCAACCAATCAATCCAACAAGAAACAGACACATCGAAGTCAAACACACACACAGACCCAGTGGCGTTTTTTGCACTTTTATTCTTCTTCTCATTGTCCTTCCGAACTGTGTCGATACTTATCACTTCCGCCACTTTTTTCGTCTTGTCTTCGTTTTTTTGCTGTCTGTTAGCAGCTTTTGCGTATCGCATCAGCCCTTCATTTTTTGCAATCATGCAAATTTTTCTTTTTGAAACGCCTACAGCGACCGCAATCTCATCGTACGTTAAAATGTCGGCCTGCTTAAGCAGCTCGACGATTTTCTTTCTTTTTTCTTCTTTTTTTTCACGTGCAGCCTGTCTCTCAGATGTACGCTTTCCTCCCATTCCAAGACCGATATACCGGATTTCCTCGTCGGATAAATTGAGACGCTCAATCAGGTACTCATTTTTAAGCTTGTAGTATCCTCGATGGTCATATCCCACGCTACTGTCAGTCTCTTCGACGATATGATCTAGCTCTGCCTGATCCAAAGGATCTAAAAAGCCATTATTAATTTTCTTCAAGTGCATTGTTGCAGACTCCCGATCCAGTTGCACCAAGGCTGAGTATGCTATGAAAAGCATCTGCTCTCTATATCCCTCACAGTCTGCTCCTCGCAGTTCCTGTAGCTTTTTCAGTTGCTCTAGGCGTGCCCGCAAAAAAGGCATCGTATACTCTGTAAATGAAACAACTTTTCCGTTTGGAACCTGCGTTTTTTTCTGATTTTTTTTATATTCCTCATCCGTTTTCCAGTCCCACAGATGGCAACCCTGTACGATATCCGAAAGCTCATAACATTTTCCGGACATGCTAATCAGCCGACAGTACGTATCGGCTGCAGTGTTGTACGTACCGGGAATTCTGCATACTCTGGCATCATCCAAGACTGTAGCGTCCGGCTGTGCCGCTTGCGGATCTGCAGATAAGATTTCCTGATATTTTTCATACAGAGATTTCTGCACCTTTTTGTAAAATGCTTGAATTTTATATGTTTTCCACACATTAGCAATAGATCTAACCAGGACATACTGCAGACCAAAACCGCGTCCGGTATCCGTGATCATAGTCGGAACATCTAAAAGTCCGTCAGAAAATGCAGCTTCGAGAATTTCGACCGTACGTTGCTTTGCGACCTGTATCTGCTCTAGTTCCTCTGTATGGCAATCCAAATCAATATAAATAGAGCCTATGTTAAAAACCCTATCGGACGTACGTTTATAGCCTCTAAATGTGTGTACTGTTGTAAAATAATCGACAAAATCCGTTCCAGTAGCAGCCAGTTCATCCATGTCACATGTACTCAGCTGGGATACCTGATTTCCGTCTTTTCGGAGACGAATCATCTGACCACCACGCTTATTGTGGTACAGCATCCGAAGGAAATCCATCTTTTCTTTTTCATGATTTTTTTCATATGTATAAAAAACTGCCATTCGTTCCGCCTCCTTTCGATTGATAATCCTTAAAACAAAAGGAGATCCGCCGAAACAGATCTCCTTATTCTTTTTGCTATCTACATTATACTTGAAACGCACTGGAAGTGCTATACATAGCAAAACGGAAGTTTTTGAATTTTTGAACTGATTTTTAAAAATCCTTATTTTATAAGGATTTCAATCACATTGACGTCGCAAAAGTTGGTGCTTTTTTTTTTGAATGTCGCAAAAGTTGGTGCTTGCGTCGCAAAAGTTGGTGCTTTGCGTCGCAAAAGTTGGTGCTTATACTTATACTTCTATTATAACGCCTACAACGGACTTACCTTCTGTTAAGACATCAAATCCACGGATATATTTTTCTTTTTTGAAGGAATCGAGGATTTTTATGACCATCTTATGTAATTTTGCCTTTTTATCTCTCAAATTTTTGATATTATCATTATACCATAAATCCGATAATACCCCTTGATTTCTTTCGGTATCATAATATATGATTTCCTTCAAATCACTTTTATTCCGTGCCTTTTTAAGTTCTTCTATTCTCTGAATCAAATATCTTTTCACCAAAATTCCATCATCTGTATCACTAATTCCAGGAACTTCTAACAAAGCTGTCGGGACAGATGCAATTCTTCCTGTACGCTCTGCATAATCATATAAAATAGGAACCTCTTTTACACGAAATCCATCTAAATAAGTTTCACCATTTACTGCTTTTAACTGTACCTCACTCATTGGTAACAAATAATCCGTGAATAACGCTGAGCCAACATTAATCCCTCTGGCCTTATACTCTTCCGTACAATCAAGTGTAATTCGGATAAAGGCTAATTTTCTAAGGCTTTTTGTTATAGATCCTGCCTTTTGCGGTTTAATATATGCCTTTACATCACCCGACATAATCCGTGCAACCATCTCCGGTGTAAAAGATGCACAGCCATTTTTATACAAAGTATACACCGAATCCATAACAGCTAAATCGTATAGTGTGATATTAGGACTTGATAAAACAACATCTTTATCTTTCCATAAATTTACTGTCACCAGGACATTCTTAGAAGGTATCGTCATCAATTCTGTTGGATTTTCAGCATCTATCAATCCAGCAGTTGTGCTTATATATTTTGCAACCTTTGAAATATTTAATTTTTCCTCTTCAATTTTTGGTAACTTTGCTTTTTCCATATTACTCCTTTTGGGATTTCCATTCCTTATCGCCAAAAAGCCGTTCTAAAGGGCTTGGCAAAATACGACTTACGATTTTGCCATCTAACACTCCAACATTGACCCCTTCAGGGAACCAATCTATGCACTGCATGTAATCATAAAATTTTTGTTTATTTCGTTTTCCTATTGTTTTTAAACCCTGCACATAGGTATTAACTTCTCCTGCCGTGCTGAATGATATTCGTTCAGCGTAAGCCAAAAGTCGTTTAGACTGCTCCTGCGTAAGCCTTTTTTGATCAACTGTAAATTCGATCACCCACTCTCTTACTTCCTTCTTCTTTACTTCATAGTATCTATCAATTTCATCTTGGTACGGGAATCCACTCATTTATCATTCCCCTTTTCTTTCTTTTATTTGCTTAAATCCACAGTCGGCATTTTCACGAAGTCTGATATATCAACTATTATTTGCCTCGTCAGTGTGGGATGCCGATTTCTCTCCGCCCATCACTATCGTTGAAAAAATTCTTGATTTCTTATCTTGTGTTTATCTTATATTTATTTGATATTTATCTTGTATTTTTCTTAATTCAGAATCGGTATTTTCATGACTGACTTGTCCGTAATACAGTCGCTTCTATGGTCATATTGACATATTGTGTCAATGTCTGGTTGTAGCGCTCAGCACCAGATACAATCATGTTATATACATCTGCATCTAACTTTACAAAAATTCTTTGAGCAGCTTGTCCTTTTTTTCTTGGGACACAATTTTTAGATGGCTTAATTAGTAATTGATCGTAGAACTTCTGAACTCGATCTGGATCAGCCTGCCGGATTGTTGCATTGATATAATAGGCCGCGGCAATGCCAAGTTTTTCTGATTCCTCTTTTATAGTTGTATATACACCATCTGTAAACGCCATATTAATCTTTTTAGATTCTGTAGATGGGTATTTTTTTTCTTCCAGCATTTCTTCCGCACGTCTGTATGCTTCATACTTTCCATGAGACTCATTTTGTATCCGTTTTGTATCTATCTTATTTTTATCTTGTATTTTACTTGTATTATCATACATCCCAGACAGATCAATTTTCTTCTTTGCCATTTATACAACACCTCGCTCCAGCTCAGCAGCAAACGCCTCAACCGCTTCTGCAGCACGACTTCCAGGATCATATTCTGTGATCCCAATGTGTGAGGCAACACATTCACTAAGCGACACCGCCTGTGGAATTTTTGTCTCAAAAATTGTAGTTTCCGATCCGATAGCCATCCGTTCAGCAACCTCTTGGACCTGTTTTCCCAGGTTGGTTCTATCATTACTGCGGTTAAATAAGATTCCAGCAATCTGTAACTTCGTATTTGTAGTTTCTTGAATCTCCGAAATAGATTCCAGTATTCCAGAATTTCCCTCCAGAGAAGCAATGTCTGGCAACATAATCACAACTGCAAAATCAGAAACAGACAGAGACAGATAATGTCCCCATCCCGGAGACGGGTTCACATCGATGAATACATAATCGTATTTATCTTTGACCATTTTCAGTTCGCTACGAAATCGACTGATCTTTGCATCCATTCCAATTTCTGCTACTGCCATGTTCGCTGGAATAATGTACAAATTCTCCTTAACCGCTAAGGCTGCATCACCTAAAGAAATTCCACCTTTTAAAACATCCACGATTGTCTTCATGCTGTCCGTTCTTGAAACCCCTGAAAAGAAAGTCAAATTAGCTTTCTGACCATCCACGTCAATCATCAAGATTCTTTTTCCCTGGCTCGCAAGCTCCCAGGCCGTATTGTAACATACAGACGTTTTTCCAACGCCGCCCTTCTCGTTGATATATGTAATTACCTTTGCTCCCATGTATTTTCCTTTCTTATCTTGTTTTTATATTATAGTTATCTTGTTTTTATATTATAGTTATCTTGTTTTTATATTATATCACATGTACTTCAAAAAGGCAATCATATCTTGTATCTATCTTGTATCTATCTTGTAGCTGTATAGCAAAAAAATAGTTACTGAATTATGATTGCTTTACCTATTTATATATTTGTTTTTTGGAAACTTCCTCTATTCCAGAAAAATCACTCAGCTAATATCAAACTTCGCTACAATCTATCCCAGAACTATAACTTTTTATGATGATAGTTCGCAAGTAGTACCTATCATTGTTTTATGTATTACTTGCTTTTCCTCATATTTTTAAAAGTATTATCGGGTAGGAGGGAAATTTAATTAAAATTTTTCTCCTACCACACCAGCTAGCATATGCTATAATATACACTAAGGAGATTATAACGCTATGAAAAGCTCTATTTGGATAGTTAAGGAAGTACAGCCCAAAGAAGATTATACGCTACATCTGACTTTTGCTGACGGAACAAAAAAGATTTATAATGCTCATCCACTCCTGGAAAAAAATATCTACTCCCAACTTAAAAACCTTGCTTTTTTCTTGGGTGCTAGAGTTGAGTGCGATACTGTTGTGTGGAATGATGATATAGACATAGCCCCAGAGCATTTATACGAATATTCCAAACCTATGAAAGATATTCTAGGTGTCTGAAAACAAATGAAATAATAGAAAATGTCGCGGAAAAAATTAGTTAGATCGTCCAGCTTAATTAACTCTGTTATAGTTAGCCTGAAGAGTAAAAGTTGTTACTTGATAGAGATGTTATTAAAAGTGTCTTCCCCTCTGGGTTTCGATATTGCCATAGTCCAAGCCAGTAAATAAATCCCCGCTTTGAAGATTTTATCTATCCCGCTTAGCTTCTTGTTCAATATGTCATAACATTGACCAATACCAGTTCCGACACTTCTTAATCAAAACTATCTCCATCTTATTTTATATTTTCTTTTATCATTCTATGTAAATATCTTTTGGTGTAATCAAATTTAAAGGCTAATATTTTTAAATCTGTGCCTTTTTTAGCTTGTTGAATGACATATTCTTTTGTGTACAATTTTTTCGGAAATGAAACTTGCTGTCTTTGAAAATTATGATGTAAAAGCAAAGTTTTTTCTATTCCTATAACTTCTGCAATCTCTTTGTACACTCCGTTAAGAGCATTGATATCAATATCTGGCTATTCCAAAGTTTATTTACCCTCCTTATTTTTAACATTTTTTCTTCACATGATCAAGAAAACTAACTGTCTTAATCCCTTTTCCCTTTTTCTTCTTTTTTAGCACGTATTAAAGTTGATTTAGATATCCCTGTCAAAGACTCCACCTGCTTGTAAGAATGTGTTTCCAGTAATTCTAGAGCATGATTTATTTGAATCCTGGAATATTTCTTTTTGCGACCATCTCTATATTCGGGGTTCAAGCGTGCAATAGCACGACCTTCCCTAGTGCGTTCCACAATCATGTCACGCTCAAATTCTGCAAAAGCAAGCATGACCGTAAGTATCAATTTTCCAGTTGGTGTATTGTCGATACACCCCATGTTGAGAACATGCACCGAAATTTGATTGCCATTCCATTCCTTAATTAAAGCCAACCCATCTTCTGTAGAGCGAGCCAGTCGATCCAACTTTGTTACAATAACCTTATCGCCAGAAGTCAATCTTCTTTTTAAATCATCTAGACCAGGGCGCTGTGATTTGGTCCCCGTGAAGGCATCTTGGTATATTTGAGAAGCACCAGCTTCCCGAAGCTGGCGTTCCTGAGATTCCAAAGAGTTTCCATCGGTTGCCTGCAGTCTGGTGGAAACTCTGGCATAACCATAGATCATACAATCCCCTTTCCTTCATCTAATTTTTCATTTCTCTTTTCATCAAAATTTTTTCTTCATTAATGATACCAATATATGACACCGTCTTATAGCTTGATTTTACTATATTTTTTAACTGGTGTCAAATATTACAATTTTTGATACCGATTGTAAAACTAAAAACGTTACATTCCTTGACAGAAGTTACTATATATTTTAACATAATATCAAACCTATTATAAATACAAGGAGATAACTATATGCTCATAAATACTTGCCAAATTATAGATCAAGCTATATATGAATCTGAAAAAGAACTACAAGAGCATCAAGAAACCATAGATCTTGATGATGCATTCCATTTTTTGAACAAAAAATTTTATAATATAAGCAAGATATCTCCTTTGTCGACAAAAAATCCAGATTAGACTTTCCATCTCTATTTTTTGTCGACAAAGGAGATAAATGCAATGATAAAGCCGACAAAACGTATCAGATAGCTTGCTATCCTTCCCAGGATGAAATCCTGAGAGCTATAGCTGTAGAGTTCCCAAGGAACAATACATTTAGAATATCCTCAACTTCTGTCTCAGAAAGTAAAAGAGGAGCTGCCAATGACAGCTCCTCCACACATGTTTAATCTTCTTCCAGTTTCTTTTTCAGTTTTTCTAGCTGTTCTTTTGTCAAGTCTGTTGATTTCATAATTTCTTCATCTGACTTTCCAGCCAAAATCATCTTGCTTTGACACCTTTTTCCAGGTTTTCTTCCACAAGCATATCACTTAGATTACACATCTCTTTGACCTTCCTTTTTATACAGCTCCAATTGCGTGTACAAACTCTTCTTCTGTATCCACGAAATGATACGGTTCATACTCCCCGTAAGCAGAAGGTCTGCTAATCGTTACAAGCTGAATTTTTTCATATCCAATTTTGGCTTCAATTCCTCTTTTAAATTCTGAAAGATGCTTTCCATGTGCTGTTTTTAAAGCAACGCATCCAACATCATCAATTCTTTTAGCAATCAGATAACACAATCTTTAAACTCTCCTTCATCTTGCACACCATCTTATGCACTATAATAACAGTTATTTTCTCAGATAGCAAGATTTAACGTATCGGATAGTTTGCTATCCTTCTCAGGATGGAATCCTGAGAGCCAGAGCTGTAGAGTTCCAATGGAACAATACGTTTCGATATAAGTTATTCAAGAGCGTCATATATTTTAAATACATTAGAAAAAATAACTTTTGTGCCATGCTTTGCCATAGCTAAGACTTCTCGTGCATTTTTTATTACATCAGAAGCTATACGGTTATCTCTTGAATTTTTCATATTGAGTAAGAGTAAAGCCCCATTTGTGACAGGGCTTTACACATACATTTTATTCCTGAACATTTATCAGTCGCATATCAGGAAGCGGTACTATTTGTAATCTCGAACATTTATCAGCCGCATATCAGGGAGCGACATTAATACTTCTATAACTATTATGTCAACATTTCCTAAAAATAGCATAATTATAGTATAATTATGTTTTAAATGCAAATAAGATATTTTTGCATTTATCCTCATATTGACATAGAGACAAAAAAATCATATAATGAAAGTACGAAAACACATACGATTTTTCGTACAGAAAGGAGCGTTTTTATATGTTAGCAGTGCGGAGTATGGATGTGAGAGATAATTTCAAAGCCTTATGCGACAAGGTTTTTAATGGTGAAACCTTAATTATATCAAGACCTAAAAATGAAAATATCGTCATGTTATCCGAAAATGAATACAATGAATTGATGAAAGCCAAAAGAAACGCCGATTACCTCGCTATGATAGATAAATCTATGGCAGAAGCCGAAGCGGGTGGATTCATTACAAAAACTATTACAGAATTGGAGTCATATGAATAAATGAACATTGTATTTACACCTACTGCCTGGGAACAGTATACTGATTGGCAGAAGGAAGATAAAAAGACGGTAAAGCGTATCAATGAACTTATTAAAAATATCGACCGTAATGGGCTTTTAAGTGGCATAGGCAAGCCGGAGCCGTTAAAGCATCGTAAAGCATGTAGCAGACGCATTACAGATGAACACAGATTAGTTTATAATATAGATAGTAACCAAAATCTGATTATATACTCATGTAAATATCATTATGAAGATTAGTGTTAAAGAAGAAATAGCAATATGAAAGGGAGTATCCCAAAGTTTTTCTGCATACATTTTGTTTTTCTGCAGTGATATCTGTGAACGCAGAAGTTGTGAGCGTTAAAGAAGGTTCCTTTTATGATACCAATCGCTTACACGATGGAGCTTCACTTCCTTCGAAATGTGGGAGTCTGCTGATTTCATAATGAGACCGTTTCAAGTTTTGTGTAAACTCAAAAAACTGATATAAGATATGTCATTAGTTATTCTGGGCAGAGCCGATTTTTTGAGGTTCTGCCCTTGCTTGTATTATAATGCAGTTTCCAGACATGTCAAGCAGGGCTGGCTGGGCCAGCCCTGAAAGGCCAGAAACAGCTTATAATCCGGATAATCGTTCTTCAAAAAATATTTCCAGCTGCGAATGGATCTGTCCCCAATCCTGTCGGTGTCCAGTCCATTTTTTCGTGATATCCACCATGGCCAGATACAGCATTTTCAGGAGACTCTCATCCGAAGGGAATACCGTCTTGGATTTCGTGACCTTCCGCAGCTGCCGGTTAAATCCCTCGATGGTATTCGTGGTATAGATTAAGCGGCGGACCGCTTCCGGATACTTGAAATACGTTGAAAGATTCGCCCAGTTATCCTTCCATGATTTTGCGATTTTGGGATATTTCCCGCTCCATTTCTCATCAAAACTATCCAGTTCAGCCCGTGCGATTTCTTCCGTTGGAGCTGCATATACACGTTTCAGATCAGCCATCAACGGCTTGAGTTCCTTGTAAGAAACGAACTTTGTCGTATTCCGGATCTGATGAATGATACACTGTTGGATCTCAGTATCCGGGAAAACGGCTTCAATCGCCTGTGGAAAGCCTGTCAGGCCGTCTACGCATGCGATCAGGATATCTTCTACGCCACGGTTTTTCAGTCCGTTCAAAATGGAAAGCCAGAACTTTGCACTCTCATTTTGCCCTACATACATGCCGAGCACGTCTTTATGCCCTTCCATGTCGATTCCGATAGCGACATAAACCGCACGTTTTACAATCCTGCCTTCATTACGGACATGGTAATGGATAGCGTCCATGAAAACGACCGCATAGATTTCCTCCAAAGGCCGTTCCTGCCATTCTTTTACGATGGGCAGGATTTTATCCGTGATCCTGCTGATGGTGCTGTCAGAAATCTCGATGTCATAGAGTTCCCGCATATGGCTTTCGATATCATTCGTAGTCATTCCTTTGGCATACATGGAGATGATCTTTTCTTCCATGTCCTGAGTGACCGTATTCTGATACTTTTTGACGATCTGTGGTTCAAACTCTCCTTTCCGGTCTCTTGGGATATCAATCTCCATATCGCCGTAGCTGGTATGCATGGTCTTCTGGGAATGGCCATTTCTGGAATTATCTGTTTCCTTGTTCCGATAATCATACTTGGAATATCCCAGTTCCTCATCCATTTCCTGATCCAGGGCACCTTCCAGGATGATGGACATCATATCCCGCATAATGGAATTGACATCCGTTCCATCCTTGACCGTTACATTGTTCTCTTTCAGGTAGTTGCCCATCATTTCCCGAAGAGCTGCTTTTTGTGGGGTATCCTTTTTTCTTGCCATAAAATAAACCTCCAAACTGGTAAGTCTATCTTACATCAGTTTGAAGGTTTACACAAACTTTGGGATACTCCCGTTTGGTTCTTTCTTATAGAGCCTTTCCATGAAGGAGAGGCTCTAATTTTATCTGAAATCGCTAAGACTATTTCAACTATCATCATCTTTGTCACCCTAAAATCAATGTACATATTTTTTCTCTAAATAAGTCTATTACAGTATCTATAAATTCTCCGGCAAATAAAATAAAGATCAAAACACCTCCCATACAAGCCAGAAAAGCTGCCTGTAGCCAGTCTTGATAACAGATCACTGTTCCTATGAACAACGCCATAATTCCCAATCCCAATATCTTTTTTGCGATTGCCACCATATGTACTAGCAGCTTCACTCCGGCACCTATGATCGAAATGATAAACCACAATGGAATCAATAACACTTTTCCTGCCACTTTTAAAATACCCATATCTGTCCTCCTATCTTGCCAGCCATGGCATATCATGATTTACTTCTGCCCGGTAATATCCACTAATCGTTGAAGGAGCATTGAATAACGCAGCAAGTAAATATTTCTTGATATTCTTGATTTTACTCGTATTTCCCTCCAAACAATGTAGCACATACTCTACATGAGAATAGTCCAGCTTCATGAATTTTCCTCTTACCAGAGCTCCTGAATACCAGTTGCTTGCAATCAATACTTTATCGCTCTTACACATGACAGTTTCTACAATCAGATCCACGATTTCATCAATTTGATTTTTGTCATGAGGATGACTCACTAACAGAGAATCATAATCCAGATTTTCTTTGATCAGAGATTGATACGCATGTAATGTTTCCATCTCATCCTCTTCGGATCCTAACCCATCTGCAGATACGATATGATTAGATTTATTCTCACTAAGATTAGTATTGTTAATATTAGTATTATTAGAGTTTGAAATGTAAACTTCTTGAAGTTTATTTTCGGGACTTCTTGAAGTTTGTTTTTGGGACTTCTCGAAGTTTGAAATGTAAACTTCTTCTGTCTCTTCTTCCGCTACAGAAGTTTGATTTATAAACTTCACCATCTTTGATTTTTCTTTTTTCTCTTCCTCACATTTCTCCTGAATAAATGATTTTACATAGATGATTGTAACCTTTCCAAATCCCTGCCTACGCTTTTCAATCAAACCTATCCCTTTTTCATCATCCAGCTCCTGAAGAGATTTCACCGCTTTATTTCTGCCACAATTCAATAATTCCATGATATCTTCAATGGAAAAATAGATATATGCCCGATTTTCTTCATCAAACCACTGATTCTTAATGGATAAAGACATTCTGTCCAACATCAAACCGTATAAGATCTTCGCATCACTGGAAAGATCCTTGAAACAGTCATTGGTAAATAAAGCTTTGGGTATTCTGTAAAAACTAAACTGGTCTGCTTCTGTTCCATAAAAATATTTAAAATTCATTTTTTTATTCATGTATCTTCCTCCCTTCCTTTCTCTCATAGAAGTCCTTTTTTTAAACTTCTGTATCTCTTCTTTCTTCGGGTTGTCTTATTTTGACAACCCTTATTTCTGTTCTCTTTTCCATTGTTCCAGCAATGCCTCAATCACTTTTTCCATATCCGTTTCCGAATAGTCTTCCGGAAAATATTTTGTAAGCTTCTTTCCTGATAACACCACTTTTCGTTCCGGTGCTTTCACTGCTATACAACTATTAAAAATTGAGATCATAAATCCTTGGTTCACCGGTCCTTCTTCTAACTGTTTTCTCAAAGCTGTAATCTGCTTTGGTTTGATAAATCCTGTATCGCGGATATACTCGTAAATCCATTTCTGCATTTCTTTATCAATGTAGGAAATATCAACAGCAATGGTAAAATTCAGCTTCTTTGCATCTACCATATCTAATAATTCTGGAATCAATTCTGTAAGGCGAATATAGCGCTGAACCTGTGCACGACTTTCTCCAACCTGTCTACTTAATATTTCGTCAGATCTCAACTTCGTCTCATTTTGATACGAAGTTAAATCTGTTCTTTTTCCTTGCCGTTTCATTGCTTCCATTTTCATCCTATAAGCAAATGCTTTTTCACTCGGAAGTAACTCTTCTCGTTGAATATTGGCATCTACCATGACGATTACTGCATCATCATCTGACAACTCTCTCACGATTGCAGGAATTGTTTTCAAGCCAGCTCTAACAGCCGCATACATTCTTCTATGGCCAGATATCATCTCATATCCATCTTCACCATCGGGCCGTAACAAAACTGGTGTCAGTACTCCTTTTGCCTTTACACTCTCCACCAAGTCTGTCATCTTTTCGTCATCCAATACCTTAAATGGATGATCCTTAAAAGCATGAATTTTACTGATATCTATCTCCATTGCCGATTCTTCATTGACTACTCCCAGCAATTCATCAATGCTTGTCAATTTGATTTTTTCTCCACTTCTACTTTTCATTTTCCAAAACCTCCTGCGTCAGTTTTTCATATGCCATAGATACTTTTCCATTTGGACAATGACAATAAATACTTTTTCCTTCCGCACTTGCTTCAGCTACCTTAACTGATAGTGGAATGACATTTTCAAAGATAGAAATCTTAGATCCATAAGTTTCTCTCACTCTGGAAGCAATATCTTTGGCGTAATTAGTACGAAAATCCACCATTGTCAAAAGTATTCCCTGTATCGTCAGCTTCCGGTTCAATCTCTTCTTTACCATAGAAATAGTCCTGATCAACTGTTGAAGTCCTTTAACCGGCAGATATGCAGCTTGTACAGGTATCAGAACCGTATCAGAAGCTACTAAAGCATTGATGGTCATCATACCTAAACTTGGCATACAATCAATCAAAATATAATCGTATCGTGATCGCATCGTATCAATATATTCCTTCATGATCAGTTCTCTGCTCATTACATTACTCATGGTTACTTCCAAAGCAGATAACTCAATATTGGCCGGTAGGAGATCCACTTGTTCCTCATGATGTAAAATGCCTTCTTCCTCAGCAATTTCCTCGTCATTGATAATATTCATCATAATAGTTGCAAGTGTAGTTCCAATATCATCCGGTTCTACATATCCAAGACTTGCAGTTAAGCTTCCCTGTGGATCCGCATCGATCAATAACACTTTTTTTCCTTGTCTTGCCAACCCAACTCCAAGATTTAAAGTCGTTGTACTTTTTGCAACTCCGCCTTTCTGGTTTGCTATTGAAATAACTTTACACATACTGTTTTCCTCCATTTATTTCTCCCAATTTTCATTCTGCCAGATTTTCAATAATGCTATAATTTCTCGTTTCATCATGGCGGGTGTGTATCTGCTTGGAAAATATTTGTGAAGCTGCTCATTTGTAAAAGCAACTCTCGTGATCTCACCTTTTTTTATCTCACTCATAATTTCCTGCATCTTCTCTAATGTAAGTTGGTTTTCTTTACTTAACTTTTTAATCCTTTGTGCCTGTGATAAAGATGGAACAGCCTGAGCATAATCCATAGCTTCCAACAATTGTTTTTGCTCTTCTTCCTTCAACGCTGAAATTTCAACTGCCGGATTAAAAGATATCAATTCATCATCCAATTTCTGTAAGAACTCCGGTATTAGTTTCGTTAATGAAATATACCGTTGTACCTGCTTCGGACTATCACCACATTCTTCACTGATAATCTCCACTGTTCTCTTCTTTTTCGTTTTGTGGTCTATTTGGCCTTTTTTCCTGCCTGATTTTCTTTTCAGTACATCATTTTTCATTTTGTAAGCAAAAGCCTTTTCACTAAAACTGATTTTTTCTCTGTGCAGATTGGAATCTACCATATTCAAAATAGCTTCATCTTCATTCATTACACGAATTATTACCGGTACTTTTCGATACCCCAGTAACTCAGCAGCATGTCTTCTCCTGTGTCCCGCTATAATCTCGTAAACTCCATCCGGCACAGGTCTGACAATCAACGGAGTGAGAATTCCGTACTTCTCAATACTTTCTTTTAATAAATGCATCTCATTATCATCTTTCACTTGAAAAGGATGATTTTTAAAAGAACGAAGTCTTTCAATCTCAATTTCAATGATCTTCTCATCTTCATTCTTCTGGATAAATTCTTTCGTTACTTCCGTCATCATTTCCTCCTTCTTCGGTCAGACTAAAAAATGCTCGTCTGGATCCGATTATTTTTGAAATCAGTTCCAAACGAGCATCTCGTTTTCTATTAGCTATAGCTAATATATTTCTCTATTGTTTCAGCTAATATATGTTTGCAAATTATATTCTTCAAAGAATTTCTCCTTTGATCTACTGTATTTTACATTCCTAAATCAATGGTGACAACAGATACTTCCCCAAATGTTAGCAATATCTCTGATACAGTCTGTTTGCAAAACGCTATTTTTTATTAGCTGCCAGCTAACAATTATTTCATTGTATTAGCTGAAAATCATCCTCAAAGCAATAAAATCATGCACTTTTCTTATCAAAAAAGCGCCCCATTATTTGCATTTCTGCTAATAATCGAACGCTTTTGACTGGCCGTCTCGTATAGGAATCGAACCTATAATTTAGTCTTAGGAGGACCATGTTATATCCATTTAACTAACGAGACAAAATGCCATTTTTCCTTGAAAACACGCGGTTTTCCGGCTTTTTGGTAATGGCAACCTTTATTTAATTATCAGCTTTTTTCAAGCTGTTAATTACTATTAATTTTCATGTTGGTGACATCAAAGCACTCACCTATTAGGGTAACACCTTCGTGTCAATTTTTACTCTTCTTAACTAGATTTGAACCCAAAAGTTTTTTCAGGAAGTGATAACCTTGGTTCTTCCTTAGGAGGACCCCGTTATATCCATTTAACTAAGGAGACAAATGCCGTATTTCCGGGCTTTTTCGACCCTTTGGCTCCGGCTGCCATCATTTATAACTCTAACACTTTCGTGATGAATTATCTCTTTCCTATCTCTTCTGATTTTTC
>OMGU01001615.1_pt1 | contig 16366 bp, 18 predicted proteins | sample 1646121 | NCBI WGS metagenome assembly OMGU01 (sample SAMN05578581, study PRJEB25193) | human gut metagenome | biome: Human Microbiome; feature: human-associated habitat; material: feces | host: Homo sapiens | place: USA:Birmingham
AGATAAGCTAGTGACTGGAGTTCAGACGTGTGCTCTTCCGATCTCCCTGGAGATATCCACATGCAAAACCAAACACATACGGACATCCGTTATCTCAAGGGCGTGGGGGAAAAACGCGCCGGGCTGTTTCACCGGCTCGGCGTGGATTCCATCGACGCCCTGCTTCATTTTTATCCCCGCGCCTATGAGGACTGGAGTAAAGTTGTTTCCATTGCCAGCGCGCCGTTCGGTGAGCCCTGCTGCATCAAAGCAATCGTTTCCCGCATGCCGTCAAAGCATCTGATTCGTAAGGGCCTTACCCTTTACAAGGCAGAAGTGACCGATAGCGTCAGCCTGATGCAGATCACGTTTTTTAATAACCCCTATGCCGCTGAAAAGCTGAAGGAGGGGGAGGAATATCTCTTCTTCGGCCGGGTTGGAGGTCAGCTGGGCCGGCGTGAGATGGCCTCTCCCCTTGTGGAGCCAGCCCAGACAGGGGAGCGCATCCGCCCGATTTATTCGCAGACACAGGGGCTCTCCTCCCGTGTCATCGAATCGTGTGTCGCCCATGCGCTTGCGCTGCGAAAAGACGAGCTGAACGACCCGCTGCCGGACACGCTGCGCCAGGAATATAGCCTCTGCCACCTACGCTTTGCAATGGAAAACATCCATTTCCCTGCGGATGAGGAGGCGCTTATGCGCGCGCGCAGGCGGCTGGTTTTTGAAGAGCTGCTCACGCTGCAGCTCGGCCTGCTGCGCCTGAAAGCGCGGACGCGGACACAGACAGCCTTACAGGCTGTGCAGGACTATAGCGAAGCTTTTTTCGCTCTTCTCCCCTTTTCCCCCACTGGCGCGCAGCGCCGCGCGATCTCGGAATGCTTGCAAGATATGCGCTCTGCCACGCCGATGAGCAGGCTGCTGCAGGGCGATGTCGGCTCCGGTAAAACAGCCGTCGCGGCCGCCCTCATCCATACGGCGGCTAAAAACGGCCTGCAATGCGCCATGATGGCGCCGACAGGGATTCTAGCAGAACAGCATTATCACACGCTGGAGGGCTTTCTGGGCCCTGCCGGCATCCATTGCGCACTTCTGACCGGTGCGACCCGTACAGCGGAAAAAAAAGAGATGAAAGCGTTGCTCACCAGCGGTGAAATCGACCTCGTTGTCGGCACGCACGCGCTCCTTCAAAAGGATGTTGTTTTCCGTCGTCTCGGGCTGGTCATCACAGACGAGCAGCACCGCTTTGGCGTCGGGCAGCGCGCCGCGCTCGCAGACAAGGGCGGGAATCCCCACTTGCTCGTCATGTCCGCCACGCCGATTCCACGCACGCTCGCGCTGATGATCTATGGTGACCTCGACATCTCCATCCTCGACGAGCTGCCGCCCGGGCGGCAGAAGATCAAAACCTATGCTGTGGGAAGCCGTTTGCACCAGCGGGTATATGCTTATATTAGAAAGCATCTCGATCAGGGCCTCCAAGCCTATATCGTATGCCCCCTTGTCGAAGAGGGGGAAACGGAGCTGACCGCCGCGCAGGAATATGCGCAAAAGCTACAAAACGGCCCCTTCCGCGGCTACCGCCTCGGCCTTTTGCACGGGCGCATGAAGCCAAAGGAAAAAGAGGACACCATGCGCCGCTTTGCGGCCAACGATATTCAGCTGTTGGTATCCACAACGGTCGTAGAGGTTGGCGTGGACGTGCCGAATGCGGTGGTTATCGTCATCGAAAATGCGGAGCGCTTCGGCCTTTCCCAGCTCCACCAGCTGCGTGGGCGCGTGGGGCGCGGCAGGCATCCGTCGTCCTGCATTTTAATTTCCGACGCGGAAAACGGGCAGGCCAAACAGCGGCTGCAAACGATGTGCGAGACGACGGATGGTTTTCAGATTGCGGATGCGGATCTGAAAATGCGCGGGCCGGGCGACTTTTTCGGTGCGCGGCAGCATGGCCTGCCCGCCCTGAAGATCGCTAATATGGTCACGGATATGGAGGCATTGAAGCAGGCGCAGGAAGCGGCGAGGGGGATTTTGCAGGCCGATCCCGGCCTGGCGAAGGCGGAAAACGCAGGCCTTCGCCAGGCGGTGGAGCGGTTGTTCCAGACGGTGGGCGAAACGGGATTGAATTAATTTGTATGTTTGATATTGGAGCGCCCCAGGGCTTTTTCAGCTCCGGGGCGGTTGTTTTTTTATGCTGCTGTACAGGCGGTTCCTGGCGGGACATCATCTTACTAATTGTTTTATTTTAGATGAGTGGTGCGGCCGGAAGGTATGATATTGAAAGCAGATGAGTGCCAGGTTTCGCTGTACGCGACTGCATTCTCTTGTCTTCTGACAAGAGAACGAAGCAAGAGAAACAGCCGCGGGGAGCACCCCGCGCCCCCTTTTGCTTCCTTTTCCGGCCGAACGGAAAAGGAAGGGCCCGCGCGGCCTGAGCGCGGGCCAGTTTCCTGATGCGTGGTCTATAAAGACAGACGAAAACACAGTCACGTCTGCAGAATACACTATTTATGCTTATACTCTACTAAATCAGCCAGATCACATTCAAGAGCATCACACAATTTAGTCAGCGTAGATAGCTTAATCGTTTCCATATTCTCATTACGAACCAGCTTAATTAATCGAATTTCTGCTTACTCCGGACAGTTCCATCAGTTCGATAATATCATCCATTCCTTTGTCAGCCATTCTATATCGAAGAAAATTTTTAAGCATAATATCTCACGTCCTTCCAGGCGCTAGATATACCGCTCCGGATTGACGCGCGTACCGTTGCGTATCACCTCAAAGTGCAGGTGCGGCCCCGAAGAATTGCCTGTAGAGCCGATGCTTGCAATCTGCTGCCCTTGGGAAACCTTCTGCCCGACACGGACGCGGATCGAACCGGATTTACAATGGGAATAGCCCGTCTGCAGTCCATTTCCATGGTCGATTACAACACGGTAGCCATGTCCTGTGGAGTTCCATCCGGCATAGACGACCGTGCCGCTGGCCGCCGCCACAATCGGACGCCCCGTTGCGCCGCTGGTCGTGATATCCATTCCTTTGTGCCCATTGTGGCCATAGCGCTGCGACACCTGATGTGCCGTTGGCGCGGGCCACATCATTCTTGTTGATACAGAGCCGGTATCGTAATACACAGGAGACGAGGATGAACTGTAGGCATTTCCCCTGCCGCTGCTGTAGCTGCTCTTGGACTTCGTGCCCACGTTGACCTTCTTCGTTACAGGGTCCTTGATCACTTTCGTGCTCACCTGCTTCGTGCTCACAGGCACATTGTCGATATACGTCACCATCTCCGTGATCTGACGCTGCCCGTTTACGCCCTCCTGCACGGTCTTCGTCCGGCCCACATACATGCTCGATGTCTTGTTTTCCTCTGTCTCAAACGGGATTTCCTCTGTGCGCTGCACCGTCTTGATGATCTTTACCCGCAGGAAATTCACTTCATTCGATACCAGCAGCGAATCCCCCACATGGATCGTCTCCGTCAGGCCGGGATTCATCGCCATCAGCTCCTTCGTCGTCAGGTCGTTTGCCTGCGCGATCCCGGACGGCGTATCCCCCATCTTTACGGTATAGTAAACTGCTTCCGCCTTCTTGCTCCGCAGCTTTTTCTCCAAACGCTCCGCATCCCACACCGTTTCCTCATTGTCCGGATAGAGGCCCTGCACGTAGCTGACCTCTTCCACAAAGTCCGCGATCGTGTTCGCTTCGTCTGTCTTCTTCTCATTGAGGATCTTATCGAATACGCTCACCGCATCTGTCTCGTTCTTCACTGCGCACACAAAATTTCCGTCCACATACACACCGCATGCATTTGTGATTTTGCTGCTCGAATGCTCGATCAGCTTATCCGACATCGCGTCTGCGTCCGTCAGCTGGTCAATCGATACCAGCCGCAGTTTGTACGACGGCTTTGCGATCAGCTCCTGCGCTGGCTTCTCTTCCTCCGCCGCAAGGCTGCGTGTGCTCAGATTGACCGCCTGAACACTACTACTGCCCGCCGAAGCCGTATCCTCCGCCGTCTGGACTGCCTGCTGCGTATCCGACATGATCCGCCCGCGCGCAAGCTTCTCCGCCTCCAGATACACCGACTCGTTTGCCACATAGCCGATATTCTGGTCGTTGTAATTGACCTCCAGCGCAAACGTCACGCTTCCCCAGTGCGCCACCGTCGTAGCCAGCAGCACACAGGCCGCGATGGGCAGCGCCGTGTTCAACAGCGTGGCAAACAGCTTCTTGTGCCGCCGGAACGCCTTTGCCGTATAATGCCCTAACACCGGGAATACCGACGCAGGGCTCTGCTTGACACACCGCTTCAGATTCTTCCGCACCGAGCGGACCTCCACCCGCAGATACCGCGCCTCATCTACCGCCTCGTGATACGTTTTGAACGCATAGCGGTCCACCGTGACAAACACGAACCGCAGCCCGAAACGGGCCATCTGAAATGGAAGCCGGACATACCGCTCGATATGGCGATAGAAACGCAGCGCATACCGCTGCGTCTGCAGGCCCAGCCAGGATATCTGGCGGTATACCGCCTGCAATGCCGCGCCTGCTGCGGGCGCCGCTTTCCCCTGCTCCTGTGCTACCGGATTCTCTTCTTTATCTGCAACGGCAAGCGCCGTCTCATTGCTGTCCTCTGTCTGCCTGATGACGTCCTCCTGCACGGAGGATGCTGTTTTATCCCGTTTGACATGCTTGAAGGACATGCGGGAACACCTCCATAGTTTAACCGTGCAAAATAGTTACAAAACGGTTACAATTTAGTTACCATTATACACAGATGTCCTGTTCTCCGCAAGTATTTCGCGGGTTTTTCGGCATTTTATACAATCAGACGCATTTATTCTGGGTATTTTAGCTGGGCGACTGTCCAACTCTCCAGTATTTTTACCATTTTTTGTGCTTCTTTTTTTGCATCTTCCAAATTATGGTCACTCCAGTTTCCACACTCGCGTTCCGTTGCTCCCGGAATTTCTCCCTCATAAGCGGCAATAAAAGCAAAGGCCGATTGAGTTAATTCAATTGCCCTTTGGCGATCCATACCTCGCGTTAAAAAATAAAATCCGGTGCGACAGCCCATTGGGCCAAAATAGACCACCTGATCCGCATCGGCAGAATTACGCACAAACGTGGCAAACAGATGCTCAACCGTATGCATGGCGCCGTTTGCCATCACAGGCTCCCGGTTTGGGCGGCGGGTACGCAGATCATAGGTATCGATATCCCCGTCCACACGGGAGAGATACATGCCGCAGGGCAGCTTAGTATGGTCGATCTGAAAGCTCAAAATTTTTTCCATTGTTCAACATTCCTTTCTCATTCTACCGATCACTCATCCACAGGCACACCGGTCAGGAAGGAGATCCCGCCGATCGCCTCAGCCAGCGCCCCATTGCTTAAAAGTGCTTCCCGAAAAGCGGAGATCAAATGCAGCGCATCCTGTTTGGCGCGTTCGAACAGCTCTTCAAAGCTTTCGCGGCTCACCCGCTCTGGGTCGGCAGGATACGCCCAAGCCGCTTTTTGGTCATTGGTATAGTCCCAGCGTGTATCGGCCTGCGTACGGCGCAGCATCGTCGTCAGACAGGGTCCGAGGAACGGATAAACCGGCAGCTGCAGCAGCGTCACAAGCGGCAGCTTCCATCCATGCCTGTCCGTCAGCAGAGACTGCATGATGCGCGTATCGCAAAAGGCCTGCCGTGCCTGCGCCTGCGTCATGGGTACGTTCAGGGCTTCCTGTGCCGCAGAGGAAAGCACACCTGCCATCGCTTCGAGTAGAGCGCCGTCTGTGGAGAGGACATCCCTGGTTTCAAATTTCCGGGCGGACTTCACCTGCAGATGACGGCGCAGCATCAGCATATCGATCTCATACTCCACCCGGTTATGGACAACGCCCTTCAGATACCAGATATGGCGTGCTTTGATGATCGCATACTGCGTGGCGTAAATATAGGGATGGGCAACGCGGTCAAGCGCATAATGGCACAAGAATCCATAAATATAGGAAAGCGCCCGCTCCCGCTGTGCGCCCTCCAGCGTCCGGGTATAAGAAAGCATTGCCTCAAAGAGCACATTGGGATTTGCGCGGTGCATCCGCGAGCCGGCCGGATTGAGGCTCTTTCCCGGCATCGTCGGCAGAATCCGGTGAAAGAAGAGAACATCGGGCCCCTGTGTCCCATAATATACGGCATCCGCATCCAGCCGGATATCCGGAGCTGCCGCTTCAATCTGCGCCATCAGTTCACGGGCAAAGAGATAATGAGTTGAAAAAGCGGGCATAATGACTACACCTGTCCTTCCTTAAAGTCAATCTGCCGTCAGGAAAAATCCTTCCATACCTCGTAGGGTATTTGGCGTTTCAGTTCTGGATAGAGACGGTCGAAAAATGCACGGAACTGTGTTTCACTCAGCATATCCCTGCCCGGAAACGGTTCGTCCTCATCCGTGAAGCGCTGTGCACCTGTGCACAGCTCGTCCAACAGCACAATTTCTTCATCGGAGAGCCCCTCAAAAGCAGGGCCACAGCAACAGAGCGCCGTCAGCTTTCCGGTGAAACAATCCGTATCACACAGCCCGCGTGCATAAGCTTCTATTAAATAATAAACCTGTTTTTCCAAATATAACCGCCCCGGTTCCTGCTTCTAGTAAACAATAGCCGCTATCCAGGCGGGATCGTTTTGATTATCTCTTCTGCCGCTCCCATCATGGCGGGCCTTGCTTTGTTACTCGCTATCGCTTCGTAATGTAATAAAAATTAGGTTAAATTATAGCACGTTCCCGCACGCAGAGCAAACCTCCCCCTCCTTATCGTCCATAGTCGTCCTTTTATGGTTGAAATTGTACATATTTTTTCTCCGAAAGCCTTAAAATTACATGTAACGCACAAAATTTGTAATCGTTTTGTAGTTTCTTTCATAGCCTTTTGTGCTATAATAACGTCAACTCAATACATTTGGCTTTCAAAGAACCCTTTGCCCTTCCGCTGAGGAGAAATTGAATGAGCTGAGAAAGGAGTGTACAGCAATGAGAAAACGCCATTTTCCCCATCTTTTGATCTTGTTCCTGTTAATCATCCTATGTGCGCTTTCTGCTTGCGGTGCTCCTGCTCCGGCCTTTGACACAAACACGGCGCAACAGGAATCCTCTGTAACCGCCTCCGCAGACGATATAGCCACCGCCATCATCCAACAGACGCCGATTGATCATATGGTGGCACTGGAATCGAAGACCATTTCGCTGCACTATGATTTTGACCTATCCCTTGTGGACGATTATGCCGTATATATGAGCACGATCAATACCAGCGCCGATGAAGTCGCCATTTTTCACTTGAAGGAGGGCACTGATAGCCAGGTGATTATCCGCGCGCTAAACGCCTGTATTCAGATGAAGATGCGAACTTTCCAGACACTGGCTCCCAAGGAATATGAAAAGCTATCCCATGCGCTTTTGCTCTCTAACGGAGATTATATTGCCCTTCTGGTTTGTCCAAAAATTGAAACCGCCTATTCGATTTTGACTGAAAATTATCATTTTCCTGCCATGACAAATGCCGCAGCGAAAAGGGGAGCCATTCTTGCAAAAAAAGAGGATTGATTTTTTCGGATACATGTGCTATCATATCAATCAATGCGGGAGTAGTTCAGCGGTAGAGCGTCGGCTTCCCAAGCCGAAAGTCGCGGGTTCGAATCCCGTTTCCCGCTCCACTAAAAAACCACGTAGTTACAAGGCCTATCGCCTTAGCTACGTGGTTTTTTATTTTGCTTTTGATACGATTTTATGCGTATTTTAGCGACATTTGGCGAGATAATGCAAGTCAAGATGCAAGTCAAAATTAATCCACCATACAGACTATTCTGTCGTTTGACCAGATGACAGGCATTCTTCCGGATTTTTATCGTCCCTCAGTCCCTTAAATACTGGCTGCCGCATTCCCCCGCTCGCGGTCTTTTCCATGTATTTGACTGTGCAGACCAGTTCCGGACGCACCCAAATAGCGTTTTCATTTCCGGGCGGAACGCGGAAAGGCAGTGCATCTGTAGTGGGCTGCTCCGCGATCCGTGCGAAGGACTTGCCGCCTACGCCCAGCGTCACATGTCCCTTATAGACAAGTTCACCATCCAGGTACTGGCCTAAAATGATGCTGGTCATATGATTGCCCTTGCGGATGTAGCCGCAGACGACAAAATCATCATCTTTCAAGTTTTTTATTTTGATCCAGTCTTTAGTGCGTTTATCCTGGATATAGATACTATCCTTTCGCTTGGCTACGATGCCCTCTAAATCATGTTCTTCTGCGAGGCGATAAAAATCTACGCCTCGCCCGTCTACAACGCGGGACAAAGCTAACCTCCCGCCCTCTTTGACCGCTTTGTGTAATGTATCCTTGCGATCAGTGAGTTTACGGGTAACAATATCCTCCCCATCAATATAGAGGCAGTCAAACGCAACAAAATTCGCCGGGAATTGCTGCGCTGCCAGATTAATTTTAAATTGATTGCTCATGAGGCTACGCCGCTGTATCTCCGTAAAATTTGGCTTGCCGTCTTTGAGGATGATCATCTCCCCGTCCAAGATACACCTCTTTTTGACCTGTTTGTGCAAATCGGACAGCTCGGGAAACTTGGGGAGCATTTTGACATTGCGCTTGTTGCGCAGCTCGGTTCCATCTTTGGGGTCGAGATAGGCGACACATCGCTCTCCATCGAGTTTAAGCTCGTAGATATAGTCAGGACTGTCAAACGGTTCACCGTCCGCTCCGATCAACATGGGGTGGATATTTTTTTGCTCAAATAGATCCATCATGCGCCCCTGCTCTTATGTGGCTTTTTGGGCTTGTTTTGATTGAGCGACGCAAGCAATGCCTCCTCCAGACTGATGATATTGCTCTCGTTTTCCGGAGCCGGGGAGACAATTTCTTTTCCGGCAATTTTTTGCTCAATAAGGCCTTTTAATCGCTCTTGGTACTCATCCTTATATGCATCCGGGGCAAAATCTTTTACCATTGTCCCAATCAGTTGCTTTGCCATTGATAGCTCCGTATCGCTCACTTCTGGGCGCGGCGCGTCTTTTGGCTTGTCCTTAATTTCATCCGCAAAAAACATCGTCTCGATCAGCATCCCGTCATCCGTGGGGATCAGGGCGAGTAGCGTCTCCTTGTTACCCATCACGGTTTTGGCAATGGCAACTTTTTGCTCGTCGTGCATGGCACGGCGCAGGAGCTCAAACGCCTTTTCTCCGCCCGTTTCCGGCAAGGCATGATAGGTCTTGTCATAATAGATTGGCCGGATGGTGGACAGATCCGCAAACTGCATGATCTTGATGCTTTTATCCTTTTCAGTTTTGATTTTTTCAAAATCTTCATTTGTGATTACTACATATTTACCGTCATCGTACTCAAATCCCTTGACGATGTCGGAGTTTTTGACCTCTTTGCCGCAGCTAGCACACACCTTTTTGTAGCGCACGCGACTGTGATCGTCCTTGCAAAGCTGATTAAAATGGATGTCATTGTCCTGCGTCGCCGTGTACAATCCCACCGGGATATGCACCAGGCCAAAAGATATTGCCCCTCTATGGGATACTGCCATATTAGATCACCTCAATATGCAGTATGCCTCAGAGGGGCGTTTTTACGCGCGTAATAGTGTCCAATTTAGTTCAACGCGTAACAATTTTCTTTTGGCTTTTTATAATTTATTTTAAAAAAAGTATTGATTATTTATACTCGATGTGCTATAATATAGTCAGCAGATAAGGAAAGGAATGTTGAACATGACGTATGAAAGAATCAAATGCTTCCCCTCCGTAAACGATGTTGATATTGATAAGGTCAACGATCTTGCGAAATCAATTAAAGATAACGGTTATATTGGCTGTCCGATCCTTGTTTACGGAGACGCGCTCCTTACGGGATCACACCGCAAGGCCGCGCTTGGCCTGCTCGAAGACGAAGGCTACGAAGTCTCTACGCTTGACGTGGCGGAAGATGTAACCGAAATCGTTGAAAATGCAATTGCAAAGTTCGAGGAAGAAAGCGGCTATATCCCCGACATTGACTTTTCAGATATCGGCTGGCTGTTCAAAGATACCTGGGTAGAGGCTTATAAAGACGAAATCGCAGAATGGTAACAGGGGACGCTGTGACGATCCAATGATTTTTATAATTTATTTTCAAAAAAGTGTTGACAATAAATACTCAATATGATATAATACAATCAGAAGATAAGGAAAGGGAGTTATTAATCATGAAAAAAATCAGTTTGAACAACGGAACAACTTACCTTGATGCAGCAGAGGCCATTAAAGAAATCAATGCGCGCAACTTGTGGGATGCAGTGGTCGGTATGATGGATGACGAGACGCGGGCGAAGGTTCATGCAGAACTTGCCCCCTGCACGGAGGAGGAGTTTTTGAACGGATATCTCGAAAATGCTGCGGATGATCTTGTAATTGGTTAAACAAAAAAGCTGTCCTACCGGCTATACGGGGATGGAGGTCGTATGAAAAAGGTTATTAACAAAAAGGTGTATGATACTGACAAGGCTAAAAAAATCGGCGATTGGGATAACGGGTTATACGGAAACGATATCAACGCTTGCGCCGAAACCCTTTACCGTACAAAATCGGGGGCTTATTTCCTGCATGGAAGCGGTGGATCAAATACCAAATATGCAACTGTGACAGGCTGTTCTTGGGGAAGCGGTGAAAAAATTATTCCTCTGGATGAGGACGCGGCAAAGGAATGGGCCGGAAAGCATCTGCCGGAAGAGGCGTTTGGATCTGCATTTGAACATATTCCAAAAAGCAAATGCGTGAGCGCGATCCTGAAAGCGGATCAGTTAGAAAAGCTAGATAGACTGCGGAGGGAAACCGGCAAGACTATTTCGGCGATAATATCTGACGCGGTGGATCAATTGTGAGGTGCGATTATGGCTAAGATCAGGGATTTGACTGGACAAAGATTTGGTAAGCTTATCGCTATTAATCCTACAAAAAAGCGCACCAATGGCGGGTATGTGATTTGGAGATGTCTTTGTGATTGTGATAACGTGTGTTATGTTTCGTCGCATTCGCTGCGCCTTGGTAAAACTCGATCTTGCGGTTGTATTCCCAAGGGATTTCCCAAGGGGAAATTGTTGTTAGATTTAACCGGTCAAAGATTTGGGAAACTCGAAGTGATCAGGCCAACCAACGATCGCTTAGCCGGATCGGTTATTTGGGAGTGTAAATGTGACTGCGGAAATACATGCCTTGTATCAACCGTAAATTTACGGTCAGGGAGGACAAAATCCTGCGGATGCGCTATGGGGAGATCTCCCGTAGATTTAGCTGGGATGAAATTCGGGGCATTGACCGCGATTGAGCCAACCGATAAACGCGTAGACGGTTTTGTTGTGTGGAAATGCAGATGCGACTGCGGAAATATATGCTATTGTCCATCCGGCTACTTAAATGCGGGTCGTATCATATCTTGCGGGTGCCTTAAACCATAAATGGCTAAACGTAAATGTATTGTATGCGGCGTCCTATTTGATTGTCCCCCATCCAGCGGTAAAATAACTTGCTCCCCTGTGTGCTCGCGTAAGCACCGGCAAGACCTTCACCGTGCGGGCGTATACGATCAGTCTATGTCCGCGATGCGCGCGAAAAACCCTGCCACAAAATCGACAGAAAATAACCCAAACGCCGAATTATGGGTAATTAAATCGCCGGATGGTATAATCTACGAATGTCGCAATCTCATGTTGTGGCTACAGTCCCATCAGGATTTGATTGATGGTACGCCCAGACAGGCGTGGGACGGTATCTCAAAAATAAAATACACCATGCAAGGCAAGCGGAAAAATCCATCGAAAAGCTGGAAAGGATGGACGTTGGTTGCGTGGGGCGAGCATAAATTATAAGGCTAAATAATGGAGATGATATAATGTCTTTTATGGAACAATATTGCAGTTTGGACCCGGGAATCGCCACTGAGGAGGAAGCCGGAAAAATTATTACCGAGGGAATAAATTTTTATCGTGCCCAGTTGTGCGATCTAGATTATCCGCCCGAGGACATGTCATTCGTTCTGAGCGCTGTAAACTTGTTGTATCATCAATTATTGTCCCAAGCAAATGAAGGTGACAAAAATTTATCGAAGTACTATGATCTGAACATAGGTTTTATCGTTCCCCCGCCCTCGGAAATCGCTGAGGATAGTAATTAGATAAGCGCCCTGTTCGGGTGCCACTGCTGCTCAAAAGATATCAATACATATTTTACCATTAACTATAATTATTTGAGGAGAAGCCCATCCCCTTCAAATATTATAAAAATAAACACTTGACAAAATCCCTTCAGATGATTATACTTAATAAGCGTGAATGATCTCTTTTTTAAAGGGATACTTGTTGTCGGTGGACGGATTCGTTGAATACTTCCAATATTTCAACGGATTGCCCGCCTTCAGGTTTTCTAGCGTAACGAGGCCCCGGTTTCCTTTCGGATTCCGGGGCCTCGTTACGTTTATTCGGCTTTTTCGTCTACACTGTCATCTTTCGGCGCGGTGTAGCTCATAGCAAGCTGGCTATCCTGTACGCCCTTTGTGGTGGGATCGCTGATGATCCCAATTGATGCCGGGATCAGTAGGAGCAGCTGCACAGCCTCTATGATCTGGCTTGCAGTTACATTCGTTACCACGCCGCAGAGATCTAGGATGTAAAACACGGCCATGATGACGGCGGACGCAATGCCCATCCAAAATGGGCCACTTTTAAGGCGGACTTTCCAGTTGATGTTCATATTTTTGCTCCTCCTATGTTTTCATTTTGCCCTCCGTCTAGCGGCGGAGGGCTTTTGCTTTGTCAAATTAGCTGCGACAGCAGCCACGTCACAAACGAGATAATTGCAATCGGGATCGATACCAGCATCCATATCACCTCACAATCATTGCCGCTATAGCGCTGATCAGCGCCGCCACGCCTGCGGAGATCCCTGCCGACAGCAGCTTATCCCACCACATCGACGGACGGTGTTCCAGCGCGTTCAGGCGGTCATTATGATCATCGAGCGCCTTTTGGTTTGCCTCCTGGCTGGCTTTCACCAGCTCCGCCATTTGGATTGTCAGCTCCTCAATTTTTTGCAGGCGATTTTTACAGTTATCAATATCCTTCAGATCGCGCGCAAAGCGTTCATCCATTACCTTGCACTTTGCCTCGCAAACGGCCTTATCTACCGGCTCCATCGCTCCACCACCTTACACCCGCGTCAGGGACGACACCTCCACCCAGGAGGTGATCTCCTTGAGCAGCGCCTCCTTGACGCCTTTATTCGTCTGGATTTTGCTGACTGTGTGCTTTTTGGGGGCCAGCTGGGCAGCAGGCACCTTGCTCCCACGCGCACCGGTCAAACCGCCGTACACCGCGCCCTTGTTGATCTTGACCTTGCAGCCGACTTCAATGGGCTTCGCGGTGCCTCCGGAGACCAGCGCGAGATCACGGAGATATACCCAGCTGCAAATCCCGCCGTCGCGGCCAAGCAGAGCGCGGTCGCCTTTGATCTCTGATACCTTGTGCGTGGTGGATTTGACCCAGCCGGGGATCGTCTGGCCGGTGGCGTACTTTGTGCCAGTGACCTTGACCGTGCTGCCGACGGTGATTGCGCCGGTGCTGCCGCTTGTGGAGGGCTTTGCGGGGACTGGGTTGGTCAGCGCCTCATATTCTTTCTTTACGGCGGCCACAAAATCGCTCCAGCCATTCTTCCGGGTGCGGATGATGTGCGGGCAGTTTTTCCCGTTCCAGTTATAGTGCTGTTTGACGTTGGCAAGTGGGATGCCGCACTTTTTCATCAGGTAAGCTGTAAGCTGCTGCGCGTTCTTCTCGGCGGTCGCGCGGTTACTCTCCGGGTTCTCGCAGATTTCAATTGCAATGGACTGCCGATTTCCCGTTCCGTTGCCACCGTCGCCTGCGTGCCATGCGTTTTCGGTTAAGGGCAAGAGTTGATAGATATTTTTATCATCGACGACAAAATGATATCCAACCTCATTCACGCCGCGCCCAGCGTAGATCGCGTGGTTTTTGGCTCCCGCTCCCTTGCTCGCGTTGCCCGTATCGTGGATCGTGATGTACTTCGGTGTCATCGGATGTGCCGGTCGGTTTTGGTTCCCTTTTGGGATGTACTGCTCTGTGATTTTTAGCATGATGATCGCTCCTTTGCATTTTTATATTGTTCGCGGTCACGACTAGCAAGGCCGTGACCAGGAAAACCAGTAATATAGTCAATAAAATAAGGCCCGGTGAAGGGCCTGCGTAAAATTTCATAAAGGCTTTCTCCCCATAAGGATATCGTTTGCCTCTTTTAGTTCTTCATATGTCGGCTCTTGCGCATCCGGGTCGACATAATCCACCACCTCATAGTTATCGATACTATCTCCAACACCGAGGTACATTTCCGTTGCCACGAAATCGCCCCGTTTAAACATCTTGCCCTCTGGCGCCATAACATGATTTAATGCCACTTTACATCCCTCCTTTATGCCAAAGTCCAGTTTTTATTTGTAGCGATTGCTATTTGTTCGTCTGTCAGTTTTTCGAGGTTCGTGGTTCCCAATGTAAGTGCTTTTGCGGTTGCGCCGGTGTTGTCTGCTAAAGCCCCCAGTATCTGCACCATCGATTCAACCGTCAGCGGGCACAGATCCAGATTGAGGCCCGATGCGTTAAATCCGTTCCCAAGAGTAACGTTTTCAAGGGACACGCATCTAGCAAATACCGACGATTCGAAACGCGTGACACTCGCCGGAATGTAAACCGTGTGAAGCCATTTACAGTCACTAAAAGCAAATGCCTTAACACACGTGGTATTGTCCGGGATAATAAAGGCCTCCAAGCCACTTGATATAAACATGCTGGTGCCCAATGATTTAATCCCATTGGGGAATTTAACTGTTTTTAGGGCGCTGCATGCGCAAAAAGCTGCCGTGCCTATAAAAATCTCGCTGTTTTCAATCGTTACCTCCTCTAGTTGTATACAGAAGTTAGCCAAGTATTCACCTGTTTTTGACACGTTAGGCGGTAGCGTCAGTCGCCTAATTTTTGTTTTGTTAAATGCGTACGGCCGCAGAGTGACTACATTTGGCGGTATCGTTATTTCCGTAATGCTTCCGTCAAGCAACGCGCCTAAGGCTTCGTCCCCGCCGCTCTGTATCCCTGTAATCAATTCGGGCATCTCAGCAAGAGTCATACGCTCCGCGCTTCCCGTTTTGCTTCTAATCGCGTCCGCAAGGGCGGTCATTGCGCTCTTGACGCTCATTACCACTCACCCCCCAAGATCGCATCATCGACATAGGACTTGATTGAGGCAATGTCAGCCTCTGTCCAGTAATCCGTTCCCCTGACGGGCGTATAGCCGTCTGCGCCTGCTGGCCCTTGCTCGCCATCTTTTCCCGGCGCCCCTTGCGGCCCCTGTATGCCTTGCTCACCTTGGGGGCCAGTTTCGCCGCGCGCGCCCGGCTCTCCTTTTGCCCCTTGCTCTCCGGGATCGCCTTTTGGGCCCTGGGGGCCGGTCAAACCTTGCAGGCCTTGTTCACCATCTTTCCCGGGCGGCCCCTGTGGGCCAATTTCACCCGGATCTCCCTTTGGACCTTGTCCCCCCTTCGCTGTGCCACAATCGATCTCTGCACTGCCCGCTTGAATAAGCCATAAATGACCGTCTTCGCGGATTTCTGCACGTTCAATTGCCGCGCCACCTCCTGCCGGGAGGGTTATCGGTTCACCTATGGGTTTGCCCTGGGCGGTCAATTGCAATACAGCACCGTCAATGGTTAATCCGTCCGGAATTCCGCCGACGCGCTCAAGTGCAGTCTGTATTTCAGCAATCAGGCCCTCTGCACTTTTTCTCGTGGGCGAATCGTAACCACTTAAAGAGGAGAGGACAGTTAGTTCTACAATTGGGCTATGCTCTATACATTCTATCTCTTCTCCATTTGCATTATAGGCCACTACTTGTATGTATAAAGGAGACGGGCCTTTACAACTACCCACCATAATCTGTTGTGTTAGCGGCATAATAATTTTTTTATCTTTGGGATGAAGCCTTTCAGAATATATTTTTACTCCTAAGTGAGTTAGACATTCAACAATGCAATAGTCTACGTCGGGAGTAGTCATACTATCTGGCAATAATATTTCCAAATCAATAGCATTATGATCGCCGCTATATCCTACATTTATAGGCTCAGGGGGAGTTTCGGACGTGATATCAATGCTGATTGTTCTCATCGACGTCTCCCTCCGAGGACAATATAGTTTCTAACTCCGTAAAAGCGCCGCGCACCTGTTCGATACGGAGTTAGAAGATCGGAAGAGCACACGTCTGAACTCCAGTCACTAGCTTATCTCGTATG
>OMGU01001636.1_pt1 | contig 16235 bp, 8 predicted proteins | sample 1646121 | NCBI WGS metagenome assembly OMGU01 (sample SAMN05578581, study PRJEB25193) | human gut metagenome | biome: Human Microbiome; feature: human-associated habitat; material: feces | host: Homo sapiens | place: USA:Birmingham
CTGTAAGCTTTTCGGAACCTCCCGCCTAGCGGGAGGTTTTCTTTTTATACAAAAAAAGCGGAAGGTTTCCCTTCCGCTTTTGCTATGAGGACCGATGAACCCCGCGTATCAGCCTTTCATGCTGCGCTTGGATGCCTTAAGAGGGTTGACCTTCTTTTTGGATTCACCTGTAATTTTGGGGATTCGATGCCGGTTCTGCTCAAGCAGGCTATCCGCATCAAGGCTCAATGCATTCAATCGGGCAGCCACATCTTTACGGTTTCCGGCGTAGCGGTTCGGATCGGCAAGGGGCCGATCCACATACGCCGGCGAGGTCAGGTACAGTCCTTTTTCGTCAATGGCGAGGCAAGCGCATCCTTCTTTTTCCTGCACCGTCTGAATGATCATGTCCGAAGTCGTTCCGAAGCGATTGTTCATAACTTCCTCTCTGGTTGTATTGCGAATCGGCCGATTGCCGATCTTCATTATTGATAATAAAAATCTTAATCAACTATAAACAGCTATTCAAAAATGTAAATGAGATTACCCGGTTTTGCCGCTGTAGCAGCAATATCGGGGGAACAGTGGAGGTTCCGCTTTTCAAGTTCATGTCGGGAGCTTCGCTCTGGAAGGGGTGCCTTGGAGAGCCCATTAAACCGTCTCGGAAAGTCGTTAGAGACTCCCACGGCACCGAAAAAAGGAGGATTCACCTCGGCAACGTCAGTCATCCGTGCTGACGGTAACGTCCTCAGCGTCGGCCACACGTAAAGCCAGCGTGGTTCCCATCACACGGAGAGACAGGAGATCCCCCATCGGAGAACGGCCCATGACCGTAATCCCGACACCGGGAAGCAACCCCATATCCCGGAGGCGCTGGGCACGTTCGCCCGCAGCGGCGATGGCAACGACAAAACCACTCTGCCCGTTTCTCAGGTGATGCAGCCTGCGGATCATTCCGTTCCCGCCTGCCCGTCAGCCGCCGCTTTCGGTTCCGACGCGGAAGTATCCAACAAGTCCCCAAGGTTGCGCAACAACCGCGGGATTTCCCGCCGTGCTTGACGCCAGTACCAGCTGATCCCCCTCGGCAGGGCCAACGACGCCACGACCACGGCAAGGAAAAGCACGGCCAACGCCTCAATAAAGGCGACGAGAGCCCGGACAAGCAGCGCCAATCCAAGCACGGACACGGCAACCAGCGTTAGTACCCGCGCACACCGTTTATACGAAAAAGTCAACTCGGCCTCCTGATGAACCATAATCCCCGAGAGGGGCAACGTGTGTGCAAGCCATCGCAGCAGCATTCTCTTTTGGCGGAGCTTATTGATTTTGAAATTTATTGTCAAATACAAAACTCACTTTTTACGGAACCGCTGCCGCATTCAGCCTTGCGGCCTGATGCGCCACGCACATCCGAACTGTCACACTCGCGTGGTGCATCTTGTCCACCTACCCACAGGTTTCGGCATATAAACGACCGATGCCAGTATTGTCGAAATCCACCCGGCCCAAAACGCCGCCCAGCAATAGCAACGGGAAAATGGAGGGGCACACAAACATGCGGCGGTATTGATATACACTGTCACGGAACCGTCCCCTTTTGAACTTCTTCGACCTCACGGCGGCCCGTTCCCCCTTTCCCTCGCCCCATGCATAGCCGGGCACCGTACCGCCCACCCAAAACGAAGCGGCATGAACGCCTGTCATGCCGCTTCGTTATCCAAATCCGAAAAGGAAGAACAGAAAAGGCCTCTGCTTCCTGATATTACCGCTTATCAAGCGCCCGGGCGCGGTCGAAGTCTCCCTGATACGTGAAGCCCGCGCACAGGAGCATGAGCGCGCCAAGCACAAAGACGAACTGCACATACACAATGGCGATATTCAGGCCGAACGCATCGGACAGGGCACCCACCAGCATGGGGCCAAAGAAGCCGAGCCCCTGGAGGAACGTCACATAGGTCCCGTAGGCCGACGCCTTGTAGCGGGCGGGAACAAGCTCCTGCGTAGCGATATGGATGCCGGTAACCGGGATGAGGAAGAGCATGACCCCAAGCGCGATGAGGGGGAAGCTCTTCAGCATAAACCCGAAGCCGAAACAGGCCGCCAACAGGACGAAACAGGGGACGCCGAGCCACGCACGGGTTTTGCGGCTCCACCGGCCGAGACGGTCGGAAATGATCCCGGACAAGGGCGTGATCACAATGCCGGTGAACAGGTATACCGGGCTCATGTACGCCCCCACTTCCGCGCTGGTCCAGCCCATTTCGCGGACGAGGAACATGGGAATCCACGCCACCATGCTGGAATAGACCATGTTGCCGAGGCCGACGCCGATACCGAGCATGACGAGCGTCTTGTTCTTCAAGGTAACGCCAAAGGCTTCCTTCAGGCTCACGTCGTCTTTTTTGGCGTTTTCAGGCTTGGCCGAAGTCTTCGGCAGAGCCATGGAAAGCACCATGAACAGCAGCGTCACCACGCCCATCACGATGAACGGCGCGCGCCAGCCGATGCTCTGCGCCAGAATGCCCGCTACGGCCGTCCCAGCGGCGAGTCCCACGGACATGGAGGAGTTGTACAGCCCGATCACCGAGCCCCAGCGGGACTTCTTGGTCCAGCTCGTCAGCATGGATACGGACACCGGAGCATAGCTGGCGTTGCCCATGCCGACCATGAACCGGCCAAGCAGAATGAGGAAGAAGTTCGAGACGAGCCCGCACAGCAGACAGCCGACTCCCCACAGGCCGGACATGAGGGTGATGGCTTTTTTCTTGGACGTTTTGTCCGCGATGAAGGAAAGCGGCAACACGAACAGGGTCATACCGCAGAGCACGGCGGAACCGGCCACGCCGATCTGGGAGTCGGTCAACCCGAGGGCTTTCTGCATGGCGGGGAACACGGAAGTCACGCCGAGGCGCGCCGAGAAGTCAAGCAGGAACAGCATGTACAAGACGACAAAGGCGAACATGAAACGGGGGCGGCTGACAGGAACGGCCGGTTCTTCCACGGGAGCCCCAATCGGGGTCGTCTGGGTGGCTTGGGACATGGGCGGATCCTCTTGTTCATGCGGGAGCGGAGCCCGCGGTTGAAGGAAGACGGCGCGGGCGGATGAGCACGCCCGCGCGTCAATCAGGCACGGGCGGAATACACGGTTTTCCCGCCTACAATGGTTTCCAGAATACCGATGTTGCGCAGATCGGCGGGATCGACTTCCAGCGGATTGGCGTCGAGGACCACAAGGTCGGCCAGCTTGCCGGGCTCGATGGAGCCTTTGGCGTTTTCCTGGAAATTCTGCCACGCGGGATTAAAGGTATGGGCGCGCAAGGCTTCGAGCACGGAAATGCGCTGATCCGGACCAAGAACCTGACCGGAGGATGTCAGGCGGTTGACGCTGACCCAAATGGACAGCAACGGATCGGCGGGGACGATGGGGGAGTCGCAGTGCGCGGTAATCACGAGGCCGCGATCCAGCGCGGAGCGCATGGGGTCCATCCGGGCGGCGCGTTCCGGGCCAAGGAACAGATCCCGGTGGCGGTCGCCCCAGTAATAGACATGGGCGGTGAAGAACGAAGGCGTGTAGCCCGCCGCTCCGAGGCGATCGAGCTGTTCCTCGCGGATCGTCTGGGCATGGATCAGGATGTGGCGGCAATCTTTGCGGGGATGTTTGGCCTGCGCGGCTTCAAGCGCATCAAGGGCGTCGTCGGTGGCGGCATCGCCGTTGGTATGGATGAGGAACTGCCCACGCCCATGCGCGGCTTCGACCAGCGCGAACAGATTCTCGCGGCTGTGCGTGGGATAGCCCCGCCATTCGGGGTCGCCCTGATACGGGGTGTGGTAGGGTTTGGTGAGGTAGCCGGTATAGCCCTGCAAAGAGCCGTCCGCGAGTAGCTTGACCCCGCCGATGGTCACATCCTTCCCATCGAACGCCAGCCGCGGATCGTCAGGATCAAGCAACGTAAAGGGATTGACGTGCACCCGGACCGCGAGGCGCCCCTGCTCCTGTACGGTGCGCAAAAGCTCCGCGTCGTCGTAGGAGAACAAGGCCGCGTCCACCGCCGTGGTGATGCCCCGCGCGGCATAATCCCGCGTGGTGGCGGCAAGGTCGTCGATCCGCTGCTCCCGCGTCTGCGTGGGCAGCAGCGGCATGATGGTTTCATAAACCGGGCTTTCCTCAAGCACGCCGTCCGGTTCGCCGTCCGCATCGCGCCGGATGATGCCCCCGGCGGGGTCCGGCGTATGGCGGTCAATCCCGGCCAGCTTCAGGGCCGCGCTGTTCAGGGCGCACAAATGGCCGGAAATGTGCTGTGCAAACACGGGATTGTGCGGAGCCGCCTCATCCAGTTCCCAACGGCTGGGGAACCGCTTTTCCGTCAGCAGCGTATCGTCGAGGCCGCAGGCAAGCACCCATTCGCCCTCGGGCGTTTCCGCCGCACGGGCCCGGATGGCGGCAAGGATGTCGCCGAGCGTCCGGCAGGTCCCAAGAGGCGGCGAATTGAGGTTTACGCGCCCGCGTCCTTGCGCGGTCATCAGAATATGCCCGTGGGCGTCGTAAAAGCCGGGGAGCACGGCAGCGCCCCCCATGTCCCTGCATTCCGTGTCCGGCCCGATGAGCGGAACCAGCCCGTCCCGATCGCCGACGGCAAGGATACGGTCGCCGTCCAGCGCGAGGGCCGAAGCCACGGCATCGTTTCCATCAAGAGTCAGGACCACGGCGTTGAACAACAACACACTGGCATATTGCATGAAGACATCCTCCTTGTGGCATTGGAATGCGCACCCTCCAGCGGGTACATGCGTTTAAAAGAGCAAGGGGGATGCCAAAAGGCTCAAGTCATGCAATCGAGCGTTTTTCAAGAAGTTCTTGACAGCATGATAAAATGCGAACTATCACTTGTCTAGAAAACGGGATGAACAGCGTCCAGAAATCAGGATGCGTCTAAAAAACAGGACGCCTCCCAAGGAGTCCGCGCCATGTCCACCCTCGCCTCCAGTGTCCCTCACGCTTCGCTCCTGCTCGCCCTCCAGCTTTCCGCACGCCCGCTCCACGAACGGGAACTCGCCGCCATCACCGGATTGCCCGAAATCCGTGTCCGCTCCGCGCTGAGGGAACTCTCCCTTCAAAAGCATGTCGCCGCCGCTCCCGCAGAGGGCTCCCCTGACGGCGGTTCCGGAGCCCCGGCATGGGCCATCACCCGCATCGAGCCGGATCTGCTGGAAGACATGGCCGAGACCCTGTGCAGCGCCTGTCCGGATACGGGCGTCCCCTATCACATGGGCGTACTCGGCGGAGACGCCACACTGGAAGACTGCGAAATCGTGGTCCGCTTCATCGACGACCGCCTCAAGGACAACGAACCTGCCGTATTCGCCTGTTTCGAAATGGTCGTGCAGTTCCTGCTCCGCTGGGGGCGCGCGCATATGGACGATGCAGGCCAGAAAAGCTGGCGGTACGCCGAACTCGTACTCGTGGTCCAGAGCATGTGTATTTTCTCACACCACTACCTCCAGCTCGCCACGGAACTCTCCCCGCTCGCCTACGAGCTTTCGGCCCGCAACGGCAGCGAACGCTTCATGCCCATGATCTGGATCTTCCGGCATTACCTGCAATTGTTCTCGGGCGGAGAGCCGCCGCTCACGGACCGCTTTTTCCACGGTTCGGAAAAGATGCGCCATTTCAAGGAACAGGACATGCAGGATCGCATCCCGGTCTTTGAAGGCATCGAGAACTTCCTCAAGGGCCATTTCCGTGAAACCCTGCAGTGTTATGCGCGCCGCCCCGCGCAGGATCACTGGTGGTACAAACGTTTTTTCGAGCCCCTTTCCTTCTGCGCCAGCCAGGCCGCCATGTACTTGCGCGAGTACCCTCTCGCCACCGGCATCATCGAATCCGCGCGCCAGACCGCCGAACTCGCCGGGGAACGCCTCGTCGCCGTGCTCTGGATCGCCCACCTGTGCTTCCTGCTCCTCCGTAAAGGCGCCCTGGACGAAGCGATTGTCAAAATCGACTACCTCCTCAACTGCGTCCCTCCCGAGCAAAACCATAAGGTCGCTTCCAGCGCCGTGCGCGCCCTCGCCGTCTACCACCATCTTTCGGGCCGCACCGACGCCGCCTACCGCGTCCTCCGCAACGAAACCCTGCGCGCCGCCGCGCGCGGGGTCCCCCATTCGCCTTTCCTCGATCCTCTCGTGCTGGATCTCCTCTACGTCTTCGAGCAACGGGGCTACCCGCCCATCCCGCGTTACGAGGTGGAAGCCACGATCGAAACCTTCCTCCGCCAGCCCAACCGCCAGCTCCGGGGCACGGCGCTGCGGGTCCATGCCCTGCGCCTCCGAGGGCGGGGCGCACCCGCCGAAGAAGTCGTCTCCCTCCTTCACGACAGCCTGCGCGAACTGGAACCCACCGGAGATCCCCGCGAACTCGTGCTCACCCATCACGAACTCGCCAACATGCTTGAAGCGATGGGCCAGCACCGTGAAGCCCACCAGCAGCGCAAGTCCGTCGCCGAGATCATCGGGCACCCGCTCGACGAAAACGCCTCCTACCGCACCGCCGCCATCGCGGCGACCGGGGAGGCGTTCCCGGCCCTCGTCCCCGCACCCGAGCCGGAGGCCGAGGACACGCCGGGCCGCATCCTTCTCGACCGCTGCCACGCCGCCTTCAACCGCGAACCGACCTCCTACCGGAGCGACGAGCTGTTCCAGCACCTGCTCGACATCGCGCAGCAGGAGCTCCAGTCCGAGCGCGCCGCGCTGTTCCGCCCCACCGACGACGGCAGGCCGGAGTTCGTGGCCTCGGTCAACCTCACCCGCATGGAGCTGGAAAGCGACGGGATGCGGAGCTGTATGGAGTGGCTGGAAAGCATCCTCCGCAATGCCGCCTCCACCCACAGTGAACACCAGCGGCTGTGCCTCGCGCTCGACGTCGGCGAGCCCTACCCGTGGCTCCTCTATATGGACAGCGCCTTCACCAGCGGCATGTTCCAACGCCTCTCCCCGGCCCTGCTCCGCGATCTCGCCCGGCTGTTCGCGGCTGAGGTCCGGTCCGGCCTGCGGCTTGAGCTCGTCCGTACCGAAGAAGCCAGCCAGCAACAGGATCGCCTCCTTGCCATTACCCGACAGAAAGACGGCGACATGATCCCGGTCGTCGGCGAGGGCCTGCGGGCCTCCCTCGAACAAGCCCTGCGGGTGGGAATAACCGACGCGCCCGTGCTCATCCTCGGCGAAACCGGCGTGGGCAAGGAAATCATGGCCCGGAACATCCACCAGATCAGCCTGCGGAGCGGGCCGTTCGTGGTGGTGCACCCGGCGAGTATGCCGGAATCCCTTTTCGAGAGCGAATTTTTCGGCTATGAGCGCGGCGCGTTCACCGGGGCCATCCGGCAGAAGATCGGCCTCTTCGAACTCGCCGACCAAGGCACGCTCTTCATCGACGAAGTGGGCGAGATCCCGCCGCTCATTCAAACCAAGCTTCTGCGCGTCCTGCAGGATCAGCGCTTCATGCGTCTGGGGGGCACTCGGGAGATCCTTTCCCGGTTCCGGCTCGTGGCCGCGACCAACCGCGATCTGTGGAAAGAAGTCAGGGAAGGGCGATTCCGCGAAGACCTGCTGTACCGCATCTCCGTCGTCCCCCTGACCATCCCGCCCCTGCGCGAACGCAAGCAGGACATCCCCGGCCTGGTACAGGCCTTCATCGAGCACTTCGCCCGGCGCCACGACAAGCACCCCCTGCCGCTCTCCCCGGAACAGCAGCGCCGCCTGTGCGAATACGACTGGCCCGGCAATGTGCGCGAACTCAAAAATGAGATTGAACGGGCGGTTATTCTGAACAATGCCGGGCAGCTCGACTTCGTGCTCGGGGCTTCGCCCGCAGCGCATCAGCCCGCCGATCGCCCTTCCCCATTTCTCGAAACCGTTGCGGACGTCCCGACGCTCTCCGAGCTTGAGGAGCGCTATCTGCGCCACATCATGGAGCGCACCGAAGGCCGCGTGCGCGGTCCCAGCGGCGCGGAGACCCTGCTCAGGATGAAGCGCTCCACCCTGTACGCCAAGCTCAAGAAGTACGGCATCCCCTGCGGCTCGGCGTAGGGGGATGCCCCCGGCGGCAAGGGACTGCCGTCCCTTGCCCCTGTCCGGGGTGCGAGCCGCACCCCGGACCCCGGCGTGAACGGACGCGCCGAAGGCATGGCTCTTTACAAAAAGCTAGGGCGACACCATAAACCGGTGTCGCCCTTTTGCGTAAGAATACTTGATAGATGTAACAGTCTCGCCCTTAACGGCTCCAGATTCCTTCAACACACATCTGTCCTACGGCAGAGTCCTGACCACAATCTTCTGCATGGCCGCCCGCCCGAGATTATCCACAACGCGCAACATCTGCGCGCCGTCGCCAGGGTGCCAGACCAACGGCTCGCCGGGTACGCCGCGCCCGATAAACCGATCCTTTACGAACCAGAACACGGCGCTGACGTCCGCATCCGTGCTCGCAACGAGCGGAATGCCGCTCCGTTCCGGATCGGACAACCGCCTCTGATACACAACTCCGTCCTTCGGAGTGATGATCCGGGGAGGACGCCCGGGCTGTACGCCGGCTTCCGGACCGCACTCCGGACTGAAAGGCGGTGGCGGCGGCTTCACTACGCCCGCCCGCAGGAACAACGCCTGCAAATCAGAAGGCCAGAATTCCCATACGCGCTCCTCGGTCCGGCCCGGAACCGGGCGGCAGGCGCGCAGCCCGGTTTCCGCATCAATGAGGATGGTGCGGAACACGCCCGAGGAACGCGTAGGGGAGCGTCCGGGGATGTACCACGTTTCGGTGGTGTCCCCGCACAGGGAGACATCGAGATCCCCGGTCGCCGTGCACACGGTTTCGCGGGTAATGTTCAGGCCTTCCTGTTGAACGGGAACGAGATCATCGAGCGGCCCGGCGTCGGACGCCAGCGCCTGCGCGATATCCGTGAACAAAGGAGCCGCCACATCGCCGCCCACAAGCAGCGGGTTCGGCGTATTGTCGAAATTCCCCACCCAGACCACCAGCACATAGGGGCCGACCACGCCCGCCGTCCACGCGTCGCGGAACCCGTTGGAGGTTCCGGTCTTGAAGCGCAGCGGGACAGGCCCTTCTTTCGACCTGACGAAATGGGCGTCATCCTCCAGCATACGCAGGGTTACGACGGCGGCCTCGGGCGACAGCAGAGGCACGGCGAAACCAGCCGCTTCCCCCTCGTACAGACGGGGATGCCGCCACACGCCCTTGTTCGCCAGCATAGCATACAGGCCGCCAAGCTCGCGCATGGAAACCTCCGCGCCGCCGAGTACGAGGCTGAGGCCGTAATGGTCCGCGCTGAACGGGAGATCCACCCCGGCACGCAGCAGAAAGCCATAAAAACCCGGGCGCAGCTGCGAGGCCAACAGAATCGCGGGCAGGTTACGGCTGGCGCGCAGAGCCTCATGAGCGGGCAAGGGGCCGCGGAACACCCGGTCGAAATTCTCTGGGTCATAGCCGCCAAAACTGCGCGGCGAATCGGGAAGCAACGTTTGCGGATGGATCAGCCCTTGATCCAGAGCCATGCCGTAAATGAAGGGCTTGAGCGTCGAGCCGGGCGAACGCCGGGCACGGGTTCCGTCCACCTGTCCGGATATGGCCGCGTCAGAAAAACCGGCCGACCCCACGAGCCCCCGGATCTCCATGCTCGGCCAATGGATGAGCAGCGCCGCCGCATTGTTCAGGCCATAACGCCTTCCCCGTGCCGCGAATCCGGCAACGGCCCTCTCCATAAGCCGCTGCAACCCGCTGTCGATACAGGTGCGCACAGGCTCCCCACCCCGCGACAACGGAAGCGTCTCGCTCGAAACGTGCGGAGCCCCGAACGGCAGCCGCGCCGGACCATACACCCGGAGCGGCGGCAGGGCCCTCCCCAAGGCGAAACCCGACGCGCCAAAAGAAGCAGTCGCCCCCTGCCCACCGCCCGGAGCGTCTTCGGCATCGGCAAGCATCTGCATCCGGGCACGGGCGGCCTCGAAATCCGGGCCGTTCAGCGGAGAGCGCCTGACCGGATTCTGCGGCACGACGGCAAGGGCAAGGCTTTCGGTCCGGGTAAGGCGTCCGGAGGTAGTGCGGAAATAAATGCGCGCCGCCGCGCCGACGCCTTCGATATTGCCGCCATAAGGCGCGAGGTTGAAATACGCCTCAAGGATTTCCCCCTTGCCATAATGGTATTCATATTGAAGGGCGCGGGCCATCTGCGCAAACTTGCCCGAAAGCGTAGTTGTGGACAGGCCGAGCCGGAGCCGGGCCACCTGCATGGTAATCGTGGAACCGCCCATACGCCGTGCCCCGCCGAGCATCCCCGCCGAAGCCCTGAGCAGGGACAACGGATTGACGCCGGGGTGCCGGTAGAAATGCCGATCCTCGTAAAGCAGCACCGCCCGCACCATCTCGGGGGCGACCTCGTTCAACCGGATACGGACACGGTATTTTTCATCTTCGGAAAGGCCCAGCCTGAGCAGATTCCCGTCCCGATCCAGCACCAGCGGCGAAAACGGCACGCCGTCCAGGAGCGGCGGTTTGGGACTCAGGACAAGCCAGCCCCAGAACGCCGCGATCGGCAACAGCAACGCCAGCACGAGGGCGAAAGCGATGGTTTTGCGCACATGAAATCCTTTGGGAAACGCCTCCGGCGACAAAGGGCTTCCACTCCTTGGCCCTGTTTGGGGGAATCGCTCTACGTGCGATGCCCGTAAACCTAACGGTCATGACTTTGCCGCCCTTTGGGTCTGATTTTTCCCCCAGCCATACTTCCTTATCATCCAACCACAATATAATCAGATATTATATCAAACATCCCGAGCGGTAACGCCGCTCGGGATGTCGAATACCGCCTCTGACCGCTGCACCACCGGTTTCGCCGGGGTCCGGGGGGCGGCTCGCCCCCGGGCGGGGTTGCCGCCGGAGGCTTCCTACTCGACGACCATGACCCCGCCCGCCGAGTGCGCCTGAAGGCTACGGTTGTACATCGCTTCGGCCTGCACAGGCGGAAGCGTGTACACGCCCTTGTTCACGGCGCGGATCTTATACGTAAACACGGAGGGCTCCACAGCCAGATCCGAAAACACAATCATCCGATCCTCGCGGCGATCGACGGACTTGTAGCCCGGCTCACCGCTTGGATTTTGGCCCTTGATGTCAGAATTGAGCACCATTTCGAACCCGCCGGGCAACAGATCCACAATGACCGCATCGGAAACGGACCCTCCATGCGAACGCGCGGAAATGGACACCGTCACCACATCGCCCTGCTTCACCGTCGTCACGGGCCGCCCTTCGGCATCAAGGTATTCACGCGACACTTCAAGCCCCTGTGCCAAGGCTTCGGACGGCGGCTTGCGGTCGAAACCCTGCGCCGAAACTTCCCAGTACAGAGGCTGGGAACCCGCGGGCATATCCAGCGCATACGCCGCACACCCCGGCGCGGAAAGCGTCAACATGCCTCCAAGATCCGCGGGCGCGGATTCCACGGGCTCGAACCCCGGCTGCATGGACGTGCAGCGCAAAGAAATGCCGGAAGGCATGTTCGCCGCGCCCCCCATGTCGAGCAGGGCGCGGACGCCAAGGGATGCGGAAAGGGTCACATACCGCCCGCCATTCAGCACATCGAGCAGTTCTTGTGCCAGTTCAGTGCGCTGCGTATCCAGCATATCAGGGAAATGCCGGGCCAGAACCGACGCCCGCAATGCCTGAACGCCCAACGCGTCGAGATAGCCGCGAGCCTGAAAATCGGGGCCCGGAGCTTGGTAAAGCGCAATCAGATGACGCGCGTCGTCGTTCATGCGCATGATCGCGCAGCTTCCCGCCAACAGCGTGGAAGCCACGTCCTTCCGCCACTCGGGGAACCTGTCCTCAAACTGCGAAACGAGCTGCTCCATCGCTTGCGTCGTGATGCGGCCTTCGCGGGTCAAGACCCACAGCCCATAGGCTTGGGCACGGCCTTCTTCCAGCGAATCCGGCACCCGATCCAGCGCATTCTCAAGCGCCCCGAAGACCTCGGCCAGCAAACCGCCGGGCAGAGCCGCCCCGGACTCCCGCATGGTCAGCAGGAAATCGGCGGCATAGGCCGTGACCAGCACGTCGGGTTCCCCGCCGGGCCAGAGGGACACGCCCCGCCAATTCAGCGCCGACTGGATGCCCTGCACGGCCTCGTCCATGCGTTCCCGGGCGAGCTTGCGCGCCGCGTCCGGCGCCCTGCCCGCATCGGCAAGCAGTTCGGGCCGATTCATGAGCAGCGCGTAAGGCATGGCCCGGCTGATGCGCTGTTCCGCACAAGTGTACGGATAGGCGTCAAGATAACGGATCAGCCCACGCAACGCGGGCAGGGGCAGCGCCGAAACGGAAGCGGAACCCTTGGCTTCATAGGGGTACAGCTCGCGCCCTGTCTTCAGAACCGTGGAGGCGGAGGCCGACCCGACGCTCAAACTTTCGCGCAGGGGCGAAGCCGGACGCACGGACAGCGTTGCGGAACGGACAGTCCGGTTTCCGGCGGCATCGGTCACGGCAAAACGCAGTTCCGCGTTGCCGGGCACATCCCCGACCTTGACGCGGAACGGAATCACCCTTTCGGAACCCGCGCCTACGGCTATTTCAACGGGCGGCGGGGAAACCACGCGCAGGGCCTCGTCAGGCGACAACGCCAGCGCAAAGGAAGCCGGCTGTCCCGTATTGTTGGCGACGGCAAGCGCGGCCTCGAACTCGTCGCCCGGCGAAGCCAGAACCGGAAGCTGCGGCGTCAGAACCACCGGGCCGCGCACCGTGGCGTCGGTTTCGGCGCGGCCCGCCGTATCCGGCGACGCCGCCACCGCCATGATGCGAACGCGGCCGTTGTAATAGCCGGGAACGGGGATGGAGACGGACGTCTCAGCCCCCACCTCCACGATGCCGGACCACCAGCTCAGGGGCGGTTCGGCCTTGCGCTTGAAAGGATTGTGGAACCGCCCGCCGGACAAGGCCATATCGCCGCCGAAGGCCGGGATGCGGAGCTGGCCGTGATCGGGCATGAGCAGATCGAACATCTGCCGCGTCTCCACTTCCAGCGCCCGGTCGTTGAGCAGATAACGCAGAGGATCGGGCGTGGCGAAGGCGGTGAGCTGAAGCACGCCCTCATCCACGGCGAAAATCAACGCCTTTCCCGGATGGCGGGCGGACAGGGATACCGAGAGAGCGCTACCGGGCAGCACCTGTTCCGGAGCCTTGAGCCTGAGCCCCATGTCCCGCCGCGCCACATTCACGGTGAGCGGAGCCACCGCGTAACTGTGCGGCTGCATGAACACGTCGGGCGAGGACAGGGAACGGGCCAGCGACACGTTGACATAGGCGCGGCCCTCGAAATCCTTGGGAACCGCGATTTCCTGCACGCTGTTCCCGGCGCGGACGCGGAACCAGCGGGAGGCCGCAACGCTGTCGCGCTCCAGCGTGATCAGGCCCATGCCGTCGTACGGCGAAGACAGGAACAACCGGATGGATTCGCCGGGCGCATAGTCCGCCTTGTCGATGTGCAGGCGCAGGTTGCCGGAGGGCAATTCGTCCCGCCCGGCGAGGCGCAGGTCGTCGTTGCCCGCCACCGTGAAGGGCACGAGGGCCATGATCTGGCCGGAGGCGTTCCGCACGCTGAGCAGGAATTCGCCGGGCTTGTCCGTGGGCACGGCCCACGCCAGATTGCCGGACGCGTCGAAAGACCGCTTTGAGGAAGCGATTTCCCGGTCGACCGGGGTTTCGTCGTAACGGTAACGCCCGTCCTTGTCCGTGACGAGGCTGGTCACGTACCGCCGCTCCGCCACGGAGAACGTCAGCTCGCCGGGATCGGCGCGGCCGAGATCCGGGCCGAGCGCCACAAATTCCAGCGTGGATTCGCTGCCCTTGGGGATGAAGCCGAGATTGCCCCCGGCCCCGGTGGGACGGTAGCCGAGCACGGCCTGAAGCGGAGAAACAAGGAAGTCGCGCACGGTCGTCACGGAACGCCCGCCGCCCGGCTCAAAGCCTTCGACAAGAAGGCGGCAATGGAGGGTTCCGCCGCGCAGCTTTTCCAGCGGCAGCGGCAGCACGGCACGGCCCTGCGCGTCGGTACGGACTTCGCCGAGATCCAGCGTCAGAGCCGACCCCCGATAGGGCATGGCATCGTGGAACGTGAAATCCTCATGACCGGGGAAAGACAGCGATGCGGGCCGCACCGAAAGCTGACCGCGCAGGCGGCGGTCCACGGCGGGCAGGCCATACAGATTCTTGAGGGCCGCGTCCGCCGAGGCCTGAGATGCGTTGAGCCAGCCCTTGCCGGGAGCGGGGTTGACCGTTGCGGACAGGCTCATGGTGTCGGGCTGGAATTCCTCCACCCGCACGGCCCCGGAACCGAGCACGACCGCAAAGCCGTCGGCATTGGGGGTCTGCACGTCGAGGCGATAGCGGCCCGTGGGCGCGCCTTCGGGGACGGTCCAGCTCAGCTCGGCAAGGCCGTCGGCCCCGACGACGAATTGCCGCCGCAGGATCGTCCGTTCCGAGGGATCGGACAGTTCCGCGAAGAAGGGCATGTCGGGCGGCAACGCCTTCCAGTCGCCCCGGCGCATGAGCATACCGAAACGCAGCGTCTCGCCGGGCCGGAAGATGCCGCGCTCGCTGAACACATAGGCGTTGATGCCGTCGGCGTTGCTGGTCTGCCCCTGCGTGGGGAAGCGCGAATAGTCCACGACGCGGGAGTAATCGTCGAGCGGCAGCCATGCCGCATCCTCGTCCGCGCCGCGCTTCACCGAAACGGTCACGGCGACGGGCCGCTTTTCGCGGTTCAGGCCGGATACGGAGGGCAAGGCCGCCCTGCCCCCGGCGTCGGTCACGGCTTCGGCCACGGGCAGGCCGTTGGTTCCGAGGATATGCACCGCTGCGCCGGATATGGGATTGCCTTCCGACAACGAACACACGAAGATATCGCGGCTTCCGTCGGCGTTCTTCTTCACAATCATCCCGAGATCCGTCACCAGCAGGAAACGGCTGGCGGAGGCGACTTCCTTGTCGCCGTCCATGCCCACCAGTTCAATGCGCATGAGCCCGCGCCCATCTTTGAACAGAGGAGCCACGTCGAGCACCGTAAACTGCGGCACGCCCGGATCGGTGCGCTTGAGCGCGATGACGCCTTCCTGCACGTCGCTGAGGGCGTCGAACGGAATATCCGTATTGGTAAACGGCTGCGGCTGCGTGGCAAGAAAGCCGAGATACGGCTTGAGGACGCGCGAAGCCCTCCAGCGGATGGCGGTCAGGCCGCTGGCGTGGAGATCCAGCTTGCGCTCGCCTCCGAGGGCAAGCACGTTGCCGGGCTGGAGGAAATCAAGCTCCGGCTGGAACGGGGCGGCATGGAAGACTTCCCGCCACGGCCCTGCCAGAGAAAAGGCGGGGCTTGGCCCGAACCCTTGGGGAAGATTCAGGAAAAGATAACTGTCCGACGGTACGGGCACCCTGAAGCGCAACGTGCCCGCAGGCTGATCGGCGGGCTGGAGCGGCTCGATCTTCACGGGCTTGGCACGGTTGAGGACCGTTTCGTCGACAACCGGGGCCTTGGTCCACGGGGTGGGCTCCACGGCTCCTTCCTCAAGCGCGCGGGGCAACTGGAGCGCGGTGACCGCCTTGGCAAAGGCGTCGGGCCGCACGAGCAGACTCGTCTCGACGGTCAGGCGGTATTCCCCGGCGAGCGAGGCGTCGCGGGACGTTTCGAGCGAGGCACTCTTGATACGGAACAGGGACGAGGTTCCCGGGGCCGTCACCTGCTGACGGGCCTCCATCTTGCCCTTGGGAATCTTCCAGTGCGTGCCGTCGCGCCGGACCTCCGCCGCCACGCCGGGCAACGAGAGCGTCACCGTGGCGGGCGTCTTGGCAAGGCTCAAAATCCGCGACTTGATGAGGCACGTCCCGTTTTCACCCCAGACGAACTCGGGTTTGGCAAGCATAAGGCTCTTGTCGGAAACCTTCAACGCGGCGTCGCGCTGCACCGTCTGACGATCCGGCTGCGTGGTGAACCTTACGTCAAACGAAACGGCCCGTTCACCGTTCAGATCGGGATCAATCCACAACCGGCCGTCCATCTCGAGCACGGCAAGCGGCGGCGTGGAGAAGGAAAGGCTTGGCGAAGCCAGCTTCATGCGCGACGGCAACGGCAGCTTCGCCAGAGAAAGCGTATAGGCCGTGGATTCCGGCCACGGATTCTTCGGACGGAACTCCATCGTATCCCGATCTG
>OMGU01001666.1_pt1 | contig 16066 bp, 10 predicted proteins | sample 1646121 | NCBI WGS metagenome assembly OMGU01 (sample SAMN05578581, study PRJEB25193) | human gut metagenome | biome: Human Microbiome; feature: human-associated habitat; material: feces | host: Homo sapiens | place: USA:Birmingham
AATGCAGAACAGTTTATGCGCACAGATTTTAAATGTGCCTGTCTCATTTAGATTTTTATCATCTTCCGTATTTCCGTACCATAACTAAAACCGCGATGGAAAGAATCGCAAGCGTTGCAACCGCTCCCGCCGCGGCGGCACTGTTCCCCTTTTTCAGGCTCATTCGTCGGACTCCTTTCACATAAACAATTGTCAATCCAATTTTTATTATTATAAGCCTTTTTGCCCTGCTACGCAATCTTGAATGTTCTGCATTTACTTCTTCAAAGTGTTTTCTCCTCTCCACAATAGAGCAAATCACATCAGTTCACCGCATTGCGGATCGACTCTGGCGCCTCGGACTCGGGAAGGAAAAAGATTGAATATCCCTTGCCCTCCTCAAATTCCGCAAGGACATAATATCCATCCGTATCCAAAAAATAATTCAGATAGGCATGCGACATGATCTCCTTAATCTGGGCCGGATCCCGGATCGCACAGGAAAATTGAAAGGCATCCAGAGTCGGTCCGCTGCCCACAAAGGCATTGTCGCTCGGAAAACCGACGCTTCCCCAGCCGCCGCTGAACTCTTGCCCCGAATAGTTGCATGATTGATAGGGGAAATTTCCAGATGTCATGATAACACGGGATTCAGGCGGCTTTGCACGGATTATAGAAAGCCTGCGAATTGCCGCATCCTCCTGCAAAAACGCTGTCCAGCCCTGCCGCTGCAAAAATGCGAGGGTTTTCGTCATATCGCGCGTAATCGGGAAACGGAGCTCATAAAAATCCCCCGACACCTCCCTGCCCTGACCTCTCAGCCCCTGCTGCTCGCCCTCTTCCCATTGTGAAAAAGCGATCGTACCCAGCGCCGGGGTAGATGGGTGGTACCGCTCCTGCGCGGGCTGCGTACAAAAATCCTCGCTAATGCACTGCAGCAGTTCCCTGCGCTGTCCGCTGGTCAGTTCGAGCTCCTGCTCGTTGGCCAACCACTGGCTGCCAAGAAGCACATGATCCTTTGTCTCAAGCACTTGCTTTATGCCAATGATCCGTTCAACCCTACCGCTGGCCTGCGTATCCGTCGCAGTAGTCAAAATTTCCCGCACCAGCTCATGGTAGCGGTCGCTGTCCTCCAGCTGGAGGAACTGCGTCAGCAAGGAGATGGGAATCCGCTCGTAATGCCGCCTTACCTGCCTGCCGTCTTTAAGCGTGTATACGAACTGGATCACCGTCCGAACGGTTCGATCCTTAAGCGACCCCTCTTCCCGCAGCTCCCGGCGCCCGCCTTCTGCCAGCTGGCGGTGGAGCTTCTCAATAAGCTGAAGATCGCGCTTTGTAGTAAAGCCCTCGATAGGCCCTCCTTGCCCCTGCAAAAGATAGATATCGCTCCCGTACGATCCCATATAGCCAGAGATCTGGAGGCTCTGGGCCGGCATCACCACATCCGCGCTCTGCACCTCAGATATTGCAGGGACATAGCTGCTGAAGCCGCAAAACCCGGTCACCACCAAAACGCTCAGCAGGGCCGCCGCGCTCAGATGCACCGGCAGGAAGCGCAGCTTTTTACGAAAGCGCTTCCCATCTCGCGTCAGCGCCAGATAAAAAACGCAATAAACGGCGGCATACGCCAAGATGCCCAGAATCACGGCGACAAAATCGGGCAGCGGTGCGCTCACCTTAAAAACCGCGCCAAAGCACAAAAAGCCGGCTGACACAACCCCCAACACATTGAGCACCCTGTTTTTACCCAAAAAGCCGCAGATTTCCGCTTTTCTCCGCTGAAACAGGAATGCCCCCAGCGCTACGATCCCAACGGTGAGCAACGCCCAAAGCAGCAGCGAGGAGCCGTTGGGCGCCGTCCACTTCTCATTCATAGGCAGCTGGCAGACCTGGCCGCAGCTTGCTTTCAGCAAAAAGACCGGCTGAACTTGCTGAAAATTGAGAAGCAGAGAATATATTTTTCTTCCAAAATCCATTGTTTCAAAGGTAGTGCCAAACGGGCTGCCCCAGACGCGGCTCATCAGCCCGTCCGCCCCGGCGAGCAGAATGGAGGGCGAAAAAAGCGAAAGGACGGAATAGACGACGCCTTCGCTCACCGTGCCCACGCAGCTGAACACCGCCGCCGTTACGGCAAAGCTCAGGGAAGACATAACAATCAAGGCTGCCAAAATAGCGGCAGCCGAAATCCACAGCTCTCTACAGGAGCCGAAAAAGGCAAGGTTTAAAATCAGATTCGCCGCCACCGGAAGCAGGGAGGCAAGCAGCAACAAAAGTTGGCCGGCCAGATACCGGGTCATAAAAAGCGAGCGCCTTGTTAGCCCCAGGCTATAAAAAACGTTGACGGTTCGCTTGTTTGCCATAAAGCGGAACAGGACGAACCCCAGGAGAACCGGCATTAAAATCGCAAAAAGCTGGAGCGGAAGAAACCCCATCTCCGTATTGAACAGAATATAGCGGTACAGCGACTGTAAAGTCGGGACTGGCTCTCCCGCGCTGATATACTGCTGCGCATCTTGCGCGATTCTGCTGTCATAACCAAGAATATCGATAAAAGTTGATAGGGTGAACAACAGCAGGATTGAAATAAAATAAGGTAAAGCCGCTGGCAGGGCGGTAGCCAACGCCCGCCTAAACGAAGTAGCCGCCAAGGAAGTAGGCTGCGCCTTTCTCTTCATATCACTACATCCCCTTTTTTATAAAACCCCAGAATGATTCATTGAAAAATCTCGGAATAGTCGTGCTCCTCGCCCTCCATCTCATCCATAAAAATTTCCTCCAGTGAGAGCGGGAAGCTTTCGAGCAGGATCGGATTCATGGCGCGCAGCCGCTCTTCCTGCTCCTGAATATCCCCTTGCGCCGTAAAGGTAATCAGACGGCCATCCTTGATAAAGCGCTTGAAAGTAAAACCACTGAAATCAGCACGGTTCATTTCACGGTCAAACGCCACGCGGAATTTGCAGCGGCTCGCGCTGATGTCGTCCACAGCACAGTCTAGCATGAGCCTACGCCCGTCCAAAAGGCCGACATGATCACACAGATCCTCCAGCTCGTGCAGATTGTGTGAGGAAATGATCACGGATGCGCCGCATTCCGCAACATACTCGATCAGCAGCTTTTTGGCAACATTCCGTTTAGCAGGATCAAGCCCGTCGAAGGACTCATCCAGCAGGAGAAAGTCCGGATGCGTGGAGAGGCAGAGCACCAGCTCCGCCTGCCGCCGCATTCCCTTGGAAAAGCTGTTGATCTTCTTATTGGGATCCAGAGCGAAAATCTTCGTCAGCTCCTGAAAGGTCTTTTCCCTAAAATTGGGATAGTAGCTTTTATAAAAATGCGCCATGCGCCTGAGCGTTGCATAGGCCTGAAAATAGAGCTCGTCCGGCATATAAAAAAGGTGTTGTTTCATTTTGGCATTGTCAAAAATATTTTCCGCATTCACACGCACAATTCCCTTTTCTGGGCGGTAAATGCCCGCAATTGTTTTGAGCAGGGTCGTTTTGCCCGCTCCGTTAAATCCCACAAGGCCGTAGATTGACGCCTGATGGACCGTCAAGGAAAGATCGCTGATGGCGGTAAAGCGGCCAAATTTTTTTGTTACGTCAATCACATCGATCATCGGCCATTCCCCCTTGCGTAAATTTCTTTTACCAAATCAATGATTTCCTCCTGTGTAACCCCTTTGGACTGCCCGGAAGAGATCGCGGTGCGTATTTCCTCCAGCGCCTTTTCCTTGATCCGCGTATTGGCAAATGCATTTTCGTTGACATAGCTGCCTTTGCCTGGCATGGAATAAATCACGCCGTCTGCTTCCAGATCCATAAAGGCGTGTTTCACCGTATTGATATTCAGATTCAGCTCACGGGAAAGCGTACGGATGGACGGCAGCTGCTCATGCGGGCGGAACACACCGAGCTGAATTAAGCGCATGATCTGTTCTTTAATCTGCTCATAGATCGGTGTGCGGCTTCGCAGGTCGATGTTGATCACGGCGATTTTCCTCCCTCCATATCAAAGTCCGAAAAGCCCGCTCCCGCTGGTCGCTGATCGCATCCGGCGGGACGGGCTGCAAAGCGAATTCAGGCGTTTGATACCTGAAAACGATTGCCAAGGTTATTTACTTGACTGCGTCTTTGACATACTGCGGCGCAACGGACTCGGGCAGGAACATGCAGGTGTATCCCTTGCCATCCGCCAGCTTTGCCCGGACGAAATAGCCGTCCACTCCATAGAAATAGGCAATATGGGAGAGGGAGACCACTTCCTGCGCCTGCTTGGCGTCTTTGATCTTTATCGCGTTTTTAAACGGAGCATTCGGATTGTAGCCTTGCTCCTGTGCGTTCGCTTCTTCCTCTTCAAAGGATTTGAGAGACCTCCAGGAGCCTAAGAAATAGAAGGAATCATATATTAGATCATATCCATAATAATTGTCATTGGTATCTTTCGCGCGGATTACTTCCACACTTTCGGCCTTCGCAGGCTGCCCGATCTGATCATACAGCCCATTTGCCTTTAAGAATTGAATGGTTTTTGGCATATCCTCCGTTAAATAAACTGTATAGCCCCAATCCGTAGAGGTCGTCAAAGATAAAACGGAACTGTTACCGTCAAGATAACCCATACCTCTTTCCGTATCCTGAATCATGATCAGGCCAAGCAATGCCTTCGTGGGGAAATAGCGCTCAGCCGCTTTCTGCGACGTCAGATCGTCGGCAACGCATTGAAGCATCACCTTTCGCTGCAATTCAGACAGCGTAATGGACGTTGCCTGATCCAAGGTTGGGTTCACAAGAGTCACCGATCCCGTTTTCTGAACGACTTCAGCAGTCCGGTCATCATATTTATTTTGATCAAACGGTTTGGTCAGAAACTTCTGAATCTGCGCACGGCCAGCTTTGGTATCCTCAATGTTCAGAAGCTGATTCACGGCCTTCATCGGAACATGATTATAGCTGCGCATTAATTTCTTCCCGTTTTTCAGCTCGTAAACGACCTGGACCGTGCTTCCAACGGTTTGATCTTCGCGGTGAATTCCCTTATCATTGGCCGTGATCTTCTGATCGCCGCTTTTGATAATTTCTTCATGGATCTGCCGGACAAGGCGGAGATCCTCTTCGTCCGTAATCCCATTCAGCATCTGACCCAGCGCCCCCCAGGCATAATCGTAAGCGCCCACGGAGTAACCGCCGCCGCCAACGCCAAGGAAGGTATCGGACGGCACGGTAATTGCAGCACTCTTAATTTCCGAAAGCTCCGGAATCCGGCTACTGAATCCAAACAGGCCCGTCGCAAAAATGACGCCTATGATTAGCGTTATGCCCAGATGGACCGGCAGCTTTACTAAGCCGCGCAGAAACTCCTTCCCGTTGCGGATCAGTGCGAAATCGACAATACAATAAATCACGGTGAATACAAGCAGGCCAATCAGGATGGCGAGCGCCATAGAGAGCTTTTCCGCCGCGAAATGGATCACAAGCCCAAATCCGAAGAAGCCCAGCAGGAATGTGATCAGGAAATTTAATACCGGGTTGACGCCAAGGAACCCGCAGATTTCCGCTTTGCGCCTACGGAACAGATACATTCCCAGGAACATAACGGCGACAATTGCGACCGTCCAGAAAACCAGCGGAAGGAAATCCGGCTTTGCCCAGGGAGTCCCCTCGCCATATGTGCTTGGCACCAGCTTTCCCTCTGCATCAAGCGCGGAGAGATTGGAAATGCCGTCATAGAGAAACAAAAGGGGATTGAAGGACTTAAAGGCGGTTGGCAGGTCGACTGAACGATAGCCCATCAGATAATGACCGTAGGGATTGCCGTAAAGCGTCTCCATCAGGTATTGCAAACAGTACAGGATGATCATCGGAGAGCCCAGAATCACAAACGGGAAGAAGCACCCCTCCGCCACCGTGCCAACGCAGCTGAACACAGCCGCCGTCACCGTGAAGGCAAAGCAGGCCAAGATGGAAAAGCTCCAGAAATAATAGGCCGTTGCGCTCCAAAGCTGCCAGGAGGAGCCCAAATAGGAGAAATTCAAGATCAGGTTAAACAACAGTGGCAAAGCGACGGAAACGACCAGCATCAGAATACCGGCCAGATATTTAGAAACAAAAAGAGATTTTCGCGTAATGCCGAGACTATAGAAAACATTAACCGTTTTTTTACTTGCGATAAAACGAAAAATCATAACGCCCAGCAGAACGGAACAAACGACAGTGGACAAAATTGCCAGGATGGAATATTCCGTTCCTCCCATAAGCATGACATACTTGTAGGTCTCTTTCAGCGTAGCGGCAGCTTTCCCCTGTTCCATAGAAGCAGAATCGTTAAATGCAGTAATCTTAACCAGATTGAGCACAGGGATCACAAAGGTCAGTACCAGGGCGTTCAGAAGCGGTGGCAAAAAATTGGAACTGAGAGCCGTCCGGAATGTATAAAGGCGTGGATTAGCTGAAGATTTCTGAGAAGTCATAATCGGTTCCCTCCATTTCATCCAGGAATATTTCCTCCAGTGAAAGCGGCATGTGCTCCAGCACCAGCGGATGCATTGCCCGAAGCTTCGCCTCGACCGCATCTTTTTCTCCCACTGCTGTTAAGGCGATGAGGCTGCCGTCCTTTCGGAATCGCTTGATTTCCAGTTCCGGGAAATCCTTTTCCGTCATATCACGGTCAAACGCCAGACGGAATTTACAGCGGTTTTTGCTAATTTCTTTGATGGAGCAGTTCATCGCGAGCTTTTGTCCATTGATCAAGCCCACATGGTCGCAAAGGTCCTCCACCTCGTGCAGATTATGTGAAGAGACGATGATGGAAACCTCTTTCTCCGCCATGTATTCCGCCAGAAGCTGCTTGGTCAGACTCCGCTTTGCAGGATCAAGGCCGTCGAAGGACTCGTCCAGCAGCAAAACATCGGGATGCGCCGACATGCCCAGCACCAGCTCTGCCTGCCGCTGCATGCCCTTGGAGAATCCATTGATACGCTTAGTCGCCTCCAGGCCAAATACCTTCGTCAGATTCTGAAACGTTTTTTCGCTGAATTTCGGATAATAGCCTTTATAGAAACGGGCCATTTTTTCCATACTCGCATAGGGTTGGAAGTAGAGATCATCCGGCACATAAAATAAGCGCTGCTTCATCTTGGCATTGTCAAAAATATGCTCGCCGCCAATCCGTACCTCTCCCCCTTCCGGCTTATACACGCCGGAAATCGTCTTCAGAAGCGTGGTTTTACCCGCCCCATTGTAGCCCACCAATCCGTAGATGGAAGAACGCCCCACGGAAAAGGTCAGTCCACTCAGGGCGGTGAATTTCCCGAACCGCTTCGTTACATTGATGATATCAATCAACACAAGCCCTCCTCTGCACGTAATAAAGCGATATGTGTGTTAGTACGCATATCACATTTAGAAGAATAACACAAAAAAATGGTAACGTCAACTTCCTTTTTGAAACGTAATGCATTTGTAATGGACTTGTAACTTTTGGATTGACCACAAAAAATTGCCATCAGGCATACTTTTTACCTGATGGCAATTGGATGCTGATCGGAAAAGGCAGAAGATGGATCCTGCTATTTGCAAAACGCTGTTATAAGATCATGACAAATGTCCCCGCGCTCTTTTCTCCTTTCTTTTCGATTCGCAAGATATGATTTCCCCCTTTATAGAATTGTTTCCAATTTTATGTGTTGCATCTCGTCACGCTTGACCGGCATGTCGGCTTATGCTATGATGGAGCTGTTGTTTTTTTGTTCGGGAATCGCGTATAAAACGCTTTTGTGCTCCTGGGCGTTCTTCACGCTCATATGGTAATAGGGGGAAATTGAGAATGCGGCAGGCCTTGGTGGTAGTGGATTTTCAAACAGATTTTGTGGATGGCAGTCTCGGTTTTGAACAGGCCCCTTCCCTGGAGCGTGCAATCTGCGCCAAAATCAATGCATATCACGAGCAAAATCAGACTGTTATTTTTACTTTTGATACACATTCGGAAAATTATCTGCAGACGCAGGAAGGAAAAAAGCTCCCTGTGATGCATTGCCTAAAGGATTCACCCGGCTGGAAGCTCTATGGCCATGCTGCGGATTTATGCAGGCCGGGAGATGTCCTCATTGAAAAGCCCGGATTCGGTTCTCTTGAGCTTGCCGAATATCTCCGCCGCGCTGGATTTGACAGGATTGAATTGGTCGGCCTGGTCTCCAATATCTGCGTCATTTCCAATGCTGTTCTGGCCAAGGCCGCTCTGCCGGAGGCGGAAATTATCGTGGATGCGGCCTGCACCGGGAGCGCAGACCCAAGTCTCCATGAAAAAGCGCTTGATGTCATGGAGGGCCTGCAGATATCGGTCAAAAACAGAACAAGCAGACCGGAATAATTCACCCTCCCGAATGCGTATGAATGAATACTAAAATAAGTGGGGTTACCATTAATATGCAATATGTCGTTATGGATCTCGAATGGAATAACGTATACAGCATCAAACGCAGCGGATTCATGAACGAAGTCATTGAAATTGGTGCCGTCCGTCTGGACGAGCAGCTTCGTGAAATCGACACGTTTTCTCATCTGATCAAATCGCAAATCGGCAAACGGCTGCGCGGACATGTTAGGGAATTGACCCATTTGACCAATGAGGACCTACAAAGTGGCACGCCCTTTACCCAGACCATGGCGCAATTTCGAAAATGGATTGGCAATGGCCCGGTTACGGTATTGACTTGGGGCGATACGGATATTCGCGTTCTGATCGAAAATTTCAAATTATTCAATGGCTTTGATACGCTGCCCTTCCTTACGTATTATGCCGATTTGCAAAAAATAGTACAAGCGGCGCTGCATCTCTCCACGACGCAGCAGACGGGCCTGAGCGCTGCTGCCGCCATGCTGGGAATTGGCGAGGATGGGCTCTCCCTGCATCGTGCGCTGGATGACAGCCTTCTCTCGGCAGAATGTCTGCGCCGCGTCTTTTCTGAGAATCTGGTAGAGCAACTCACATTGCCGTGCGGCGAAGAATTTTACGAACGGCTGCGTTTTAAGGCATATATCATCAGCGATATCCACAACCCAAATGTAGACCCGGAGAGAATGCGCTGCTTCTGCGATCAGTGCGGCCGGGAAGCGCAGCAGAAAAGCGATTGGATCTTTACCTGCAGGGCTTTTCGTGCCAAATTTTTCTGTCCACACTGCAAGCGGCCCCTGCAGCATACTGTCCGGTTCAAGCAATATTATGACCGGCTCGATATACACAGCAAAACCGTTTATCTGGAACCACCTAAGGAAGAAGAGCAGGCTTCCAAAAATGCTCCGCCCCGCATGGAAACAGCCATGAAATTGTAAACGTGTAATGGAAGGCCGTCCGGATTTGGACGGCTCTTTTTGATGATAACGATCAGATGGTCCTGATCAAAGTCCGCATCGCAACCATGTGATAGGTATTCCCAAAATTCGTTTCAAAGATTTTCATATAAGGTAAAAATATACTTTTATGTTTTGTTGCATCAGACTTACGACCTACCTTCAACCAAAATTTCCTCATTTCTCGCGGCTCTGCTCTTTTCTCCTTGGACAGTAAAAGGAACCTGTGGTATACTATAAAACAATTTATGTTTCAAACATGAAAGGAGCGCATGTGATGAAAATGAGTCACCTTTTGGGAGAGCGGTTTAAAGAAACGCCCTCCGACTGTCAGATTGCAAGCCACGCCCTCATGATGCGCGGCGGTTATATGCGCCAGCTATGCAACGGTATCTATTCGCTCTATCCTCCTGCGCGCCGGATCACCCGCAAGATCGAGCAGATTATCCGCGAGGAGATGGATGCGATCGGCGGGCAGGAAGTGCTGTTCCCCGTGGTCATGCCCGCCTCCCTCTGGCAGGAATCCGGCCGTTATGAGAGCATCGGCAGCGAGATGGCCCGCTTTCAGGATAGAAGCGGGAGCGACGTTGTGCTCGGTATGACGCATGAGGAGGCGGCCGTACAGCTCGCACGCGGCGCGGCAAAATCCCACGCCAATTATCCCTTCATGATTTATCAGATCCAAACGAAATTCCGCGACGAGCCGCGCTGCCGTGGCGGGCTGATCCGCGTGCGGGAATTCACGATGAAGGATGCCTACTCCTTCCACACCTCGCAGGAGGACCTGGAGCGCTATTATGAAAAATGCTATGAGGCCTATCGGCGCATTTTCGCCCGCGTTGGCGTGCCGGAGGTGGTAGCGGTCAAGTCCGACTCCGGTATGATGGGTGGAAGCATCGCCCATGAATTCATGCTGCTGACGGAAATCGGCGAGGATTCCATTGTCCTGTGCGACAGCTGCGGCTACCGCTCCAACATGGAGGCCGCACAATGCATTGTCAAGAATCCGGTGACAGAGCAGGCTCAGCTGAAAAAAGTCTCCACCCCCGGCGTGAAAACGATCGAAGACCTCTGCGCCTTCCTCCATCTTCAGCCGGAGCAGACCTGCAAGGCCGTGGTGTACCAGAAAAATGAGGACGATGGCTATGTGGTCGTGTTTATCCGGGGCGATCTGGAAGTCAATGAAACCAAGCTGCGCAATCTCCTGAAAACGGAGATTCATCCGGCCGCGCAGATCGCGGAGGACAGCGGGCTTGTCCCCGGCTCCATCGGCGCGGTGGGCCTGAACGACAAGGTACAGGCGGTCTTTGACCGCTCCATGGAGGGCATCCGCTGCACGGTATGCGGTGCAAATGAGGACGGTTACCACCTCACCGGCGTTTCGCTCGAGCGCGACCTCAAACAGAAGCCGGAATTCTTCGACGTGGCAAAGGCATTCGAGGGCGGTATCTGCCCGGTCTGCGGCAAGCCGCATCTGCGCATCAGCCGCGGTATCGAGGTGGGCAATATCTTCCAGCTGGGCGATAAATACACCCGTTCCATGGGGATGCAGTATCTCGACCGGGACGGCAAGCTGCAATACCCGATCATGGGCTGCTACGGCATCGGCGTGGGCAGGCTTGCCGCCGCCGTATGTGAGGTGCGGCATGATAATTACGGCCCGATCTGGCCGATGGCGATCGCGCCCTGGCAGGTGCACATTTGCGCGCTCAAAGCAGTCGATCCGCAGGTAAAAGAGACGGCGGAAACGCTCTATGAGGAGCTGACCAAGGCAGGTGTGGAGGTGCTCTTTGACGACCGTCCGGTGAGCGCGGGCGTGATGTTCTCGGATGCGGATTTATTGGGCGTGCCGCTGCGGATTGTGGTGAGCCCCAAGACCTGCGCGAAAGGGATTGTAGAATTTTCCGCGCGGGATAAGTCGTTCAAGGAGGAGCTTGCGCCAGAGGCGGTTGTTGATGCGATAAGGGAGAGAATACAGCAGCTGCTTGCTGATTAAACAAGATTTTTGAAATGCTGCAAGCCCGCAGGCCTAAAATGTGAGGTCTGCGGGCTTTTGTGCTTAAAATTAAAATGTGCTCTTACCGGGCGGGCTGCAGGATATGGCAGCTTTGTACAGGGGTTCGATGAGACGAGTTCATTTTCTTGACCTATTTTAAATTTCTGCATGATCAAGTTGCGTTTGCGCTCGTGCCGCGGGGCACTTCCTTTTCCGTTCGGCCGGAAAAGGAAGCAAAAGGGGCCGTTTTGCACGGCACTTCGGCAGCGGGGGTCGTGGGGGATACTCCCCCACGCGTGTTTCTCTTGCTTCGTTCTCTTTGCATCGAGCAAAGAGAATGAAGTCGCGTCAGCGATACCTGCATCACAACTTATCGTTGCGTTAGAACCATTTCGTAAACCATTACGTTTGCTTTTTCTGATTGCCTTGACAAGGGAAGAAGAAATTGGAATGCGCGCGAACCCTTCCTTCTCAACAAACCTGATTGCCTTATTTGAGTGCCAGCTGCTCACCCTCGTCCTCTGCGCTGGGCAGCGCGCCTGCGGCAGGTAAATTCTTTGTGCGATAGCGGTGTGGCTTTGCAAACTCCCCTTCTCGATAATCCCGCACGCGCAGCAGCTTCTGGCCACGCTTGAGCGTCATCACGGCCACACCGATGGTATCCTTCGTCGTCTTTGGAGCAATCGCTCCCGTATGCAGCAGCAGCATACGCCCCGCGCTCGACTGGAGCACCAGCTCGCAATCCTCCGCGATGAAGCGGGCGGCCACCAGCGGCGCTTTGTCGGAATAGGCCTTGACGAGCTTTTTGCGGTTCGTCTTCGTCTCATAGGCGGAGAGTTCCACCTTGGCAACCTTGCCGTTTTCAAAGAAGAAGAGCATAAAGCCGCTGTAATCCTTCGTTACGGCCATGTAGACGACGCTCTCCCCCTCCTCCATCCCCAGCTTTGCGGGAATGAAATCGCCGAGCACGCTCGCCTTTGTATCATCAAAATCCGCAATCTTCGCCTTATAAACCTGGCAGCGGTTTGTAAAGAATAAAAGCTCGCGGCTGTTCGTTGACTCCATCGTCTGGGTGATCTCATCGCCATCCTTGCGCTTCTGCTCCCCGCTCATGCGAAGGGATAAGGGTGTAATCTTCTTGAAATAGCCGTCACGCGTCAGGAACAGATGCACCGGGTAATCCGGCGTCTCCTCCTCTTCCTCCTCGACGACCACATCCGCCGCGTAGATCAGCTCGCTGCGGCGGGGCTGGCTGTATTTCTCGATGACGTCCCTCAGCTCGCCGATGATGATCTGCTGGATCTTCCGGCGGTGGGCCAGAATATCCTCCATCTCGGCAATCTCTTTTTCCAGGCGGTCGATATCCTCTGTCCGCTTCAAAATATACTCACGGTTTAAGTGGCGCAGCTTGATCTCCGCCACATATTCCGCCTGCGTCTCGTCGATCCCGAAGCCGATCATCAGGTTGGGGACAACTTCGCTCTCCTCCTCCGTCTGGCGGATAATCTGGATTGCCTTGTCGATATCCAGTAGGATTTTGGCAAGGCCCTGCAAGAGATGGAGCTTATCCTTGCTCTTGGTCAGGTCGTAGAAAGTGCGCCGCCTTACACATTCCACACGGAAGGCAATCCACTCGTTGAGCAGCTCCTTCACACCGAGCACACGTGGCACGCCAGCGATCAGCACATTGAAGTTGCAGGAGAAGGTATCCTCCAGAGGCGTGATCCGAAAGAGCTTCTGCATGAGCTTCTCCGGGTCTACGCCGCGCTTGAGATCGATGGTCAGCTTCATTCCGGAAAGGCCGGTTTCATCGCGCACATCGCTGATCTCGCGAATCACGCTGGCCTTGACGCGATCGATGATCTTATCGATGATCGCCTCGATCGTGGTTGTCGGCGGGATCTGGGTGACGTCGATGCAGTTGTTGGCTTTGTCGTACGCATATTTTGCGCGCACGCGGATGCCGCCGCGCCCGGTGCGGTAAATATTCTCCATCTCCGCGCGATCGTAGAGGATCAGGCCTCCGCCTGTGAAATCCGGCGCCTTGAGCGTATCAGCCACGTCATGCTCCTCATTCTGCATGAGCGCAATCGTCGTCTCGCAGACCTCCTTGAGGTTAAAGGGGCAGATAGAGCTCGCCATACCGACGGCGATGCCCGTATTCGCGTTGACCAGAATCGACGGGAAGGTAACCGGAAGCAGCGTCGGCTCCTTGAGCTTGCCGTCGTAATTATCGACGAAATCAACCGTATCCTTGTCGATATCGCGAAACAGCTCGTTACAAATCGGGTCGAGCTTCGCCTCTGTGTAACGGGAAGCGGCCCACTGCATATCGCGGGAATACGCCTTACCGAAATTGCCCTTGGAATCGACATACGGGTGCAGAAGCGCCTCATACCCGCGGGAGAGGCGGACCATGGTATCGTAGATCGCTGCATCGCCGTGCGGGTTGAGCTTCATCGTGCTGCCGACGATATTGGCCGATTTGGTCCGGGCACCGGTCAAAAGCCCCATCTTATACATCGTGTATAGAATTTTGCGGTGAGATGGCTTAAAGCCGTCGATCTCCGGGATCGCGCGGGATAAAATCACGCTCATCGCATAGGGCATGTAGTTTGTCTCCAGTGTCTCTGTAATGCGCTGGTTGACCACCTCACCCGCGCCCAGAATATGGGCGTTGACATTGACCTCTGGTTTTTTCTCAGTATTCTTGTTACCTTTTCTAGGAGCCATATGAAATGTCCATCCTTTCGCAGCCGGAAAGAAAGCGAACGATCTTGTCTACAGGATTGCCTGTTGCGTTAGCTTACGTCCGTCAAATCCAGATACAGGTGTCCGTTATCCGCAATATGCGTTTTGCGTGCCGCCAGATTGTTGCCCAGCAGCATATCGAACATCCGGGAAGTCTCCTCTGCCGCGTCCGGCTCGATTTTGATGAGCCTTCGCGTGGCGGGGTTCATCGTGGTGAGGTTCATCATGTCCGCGTCGTTTTCGCCAAGGCCCTTGGAGCGCTGGATATCCGGCTTGGGGCGGCAGTCGCCCAGTTCCGTGAGCACATCGGATTTCTCCTTCTCCGTATAGGCAAACCAGGTCTGCCCTTTATGATTGATCTCATACAGGGGCGATTCCGCGATGAATACTTTCCCCTCGTCGATGAGCGTCGGCATCAGGCGGTAGATCATCGTGAGCACCAGGGTACGGATTTGGAAGCCGTCCACATCGGCATCCGTGCAGATGATGACCTTGTTCCACCGTAGCAGGTCGAGATTGAAGGAGGAAAGCTCCTTGCTCGCCTTACTTCTGACCTCTACGCCGCAGCCGAGGATCTTAATCAAATCCGTAATGATCTCGCTTTTGAAAATCTTATCATATTCGCATTTCAGGCAGTTGAGGATTTTGCCGCGCAGCGGGATGATCGCCTGAAAATCGGGGTCGCGCGCCTGCTTGCAGGAGCCGAGCGCCGAATCGCCCTCCACGATGAAAAGCTCCCGCTGCGCAACGTCCTTACTGCGGCAGTCGACGAACTTTGCCACGCGGTTGGTCATATCGTTGGAGCTTTGAAGCGTTTTTTTGAGATTTTGCCTTGTTGTCTCCGCCTTGATGCGGCTTCGCATATTGATGAGCACCTGCTCGGCGATCTTATCGGCTTCCAGGCGGTTCTCGATAAAATAGACCTCCAGCTGATGGCGCAGGAACTCCGTCATGGCCTCCTGGATGAATTTGTTGGTGATGGCCTTCTTCGTCTGGTTCTCATAGGAGGTCTGTGTGGAGAAGGAAGAAATGACGAGGATCAAGCAGTCCTCAACATCCTGAAAGCTTACCTTGCTGTCGCTCTTGAGATACTTGCCGTTTTGCTTGAGATAGGCGTCGATCTGGGAAACGAATGCGCTGCGCGCGGCCTTTTCCGGCGCACCGCCGTGCTCCAGAAAGCTCGAATTGTGAAAATATTCCTTAAGCTGCTTTTTATTAGAGAAGCAGAGCGCAGCGTTTATTTTCACTTTATAATCGGGCTTGTCCGCGCGATCGCGGCCCTTGCGCTCCGTCTGCCAGTACTGCACGCTGCTGAAGGCGTCTTCCCCGGCGAATTCCTTCACATAATCGAAAATGCCGTTTTCATAGAAATACTCGTAGGTATCAAAGCCCTTCTCCGTCTGATCCCGCAATACGAAGCGCACCCCGGCATTCACGACAGACTGCCGCTTGATCGTTTCCTGATAATACTCCAGCGGCACGTTGATATCCGTGAAGACCTTCAAATCTGGCCGCCAACGGATGGTGGAGCCGGTATCTTTCTTTTGATACGGCTCCTTGACGAGCTCTCCTGCGGGCTCGCCATGCTCAAAATGTATTTGATAGCACCAGCCGTCCCGGTGCACCTCCGCATCCATATACTCCGAGGAATACTGCGTGGCGCAAAGCCCCAGGCCGTTAAGGCCGAGCGAATATTCATAGCTGCCGTCGCTGTCGTTGGTGTTGTATTTGCCGCCCGCATAGAGCTCGCAGAAAACGAGCTCCCAGTTGAACTTGCCTTCATTCTCATTGTAATCCATCGGAATGCCGCGGCCGAAATCCTGCACCTCGATGGAGCCGTTGATATAGCGGGTCACCACGATCTTGTCGCCGAAGCCCTCGCGTGCCTCGTCAATGGAGTTGGAGAGAATTTCGAAGATCGAGTGCTCGCAGCCCTCCATTGACGAGATCGGAAGAGCACACGTCTGAACTCCAGTCACTAGCTTATCTCGTATGCCGT
>OMGU01001689.1_pt1 | contig 15859 bp, 8 predicted proteins | sample 1646121 | NCBI WGS metagenome assembly OMGU01 (sample SAMN05578581, study PRJEB25193) | human gut metagenome | biome: Human Microbiome; feature: human-associated habitat; material: feces | host: Homo sapiens | place: USA:Birmingham
ACCAGTCCATAAAAGAATACCTTGATTATCTAAGTTGATATGAAGCAGGAATGAAACATGAAAAAGAAACAGGTTGAGAAAGAACAGAATAATGAGAAACAGCTTCCAGACAGGAAACGACACTGGGAGAAGATATCTTTCAGCTGTTATTGAAAAAGGAAATGGAACAGCAGAAAAACTGACTTTCACAAATAATCAGGCAGCCTTTACATTGAAAAAAGATGAATCTGTAGATATCAGTTGCTTACCGACAGGATGGACATATACCGTTACGGAGACAGCACCGGGAACAAACTTCGAGGTGTCATACTCGATAAATGGTGGATCGAAAACCGTTGGAGAAGCAGCATCATTTACAATGGCAGCAACAGGAACGGAAGATATCCAATTTACAAATACATCAACCGTGGCACCGCCCGTAACCGGAAGAAATATTCAGAATAATAGCTGGATTATGATGCTGATTGTGGTTTTACTGATTGGCATTGGAAGCAAGGTATTTTTCAGAAAAGTAAAAAGAAAATATCATTAAGGCAAAAAGGAAGAATTGTGCTTGTGAAGTGAAGAACCTGAAAGTATGATTCTTCCTTTTTACAATGAAAGAAACAAGAAAAATGTTCAGGATAAAAATCATTATTGGGGACGGATAGAGAGGGTGACATTATGCAGCTTACAAATACAACGGATTATGCCATTAGAATCGTATGTTATCTAGCATCAGAAAATAAGGTAATAACTACAGCAGAACTATCTCGTGAATTAAATATTCCGGCAAGTTACATTCCTAAAATAACAAAGCAATTAAAAGAAAAAGAAATTGTTAAAGCGGCAGAGGGATCGAATGGAGGCTATATGCTGGAAAAACGACCGGAAGAAATTTCTCTTATGGACGTTATTAACTGTACAGAGTCAACAATGGCAATTAGCAGATGTCTGGAGAAGGACGGATACTGTTCCAGAAATTATTCAGATTGCTGCAAGGTACATAAGGTGTTACTGGATCTGCAGAACACTTATAATAACAGGCTGGAAAATGTGAAAATATCAGATATTATTCAACCGGGCAAAGATGAATATTTTGGACGTTTTTATGTAGTTATAAAATTGAATTTAAAGGATCAAACATATGAATGTATTTATTCCCACGTACATGAAGTCTATGATAAAGTAAGTGATTCAGCTACCTATGATGAGTTTATAAGGAAGTACACAGAACAATATGTATATGAACAGGATCGCCAGAAGTTAAGACGATTTTTGACAAGCGAAAAGCTTACGGAACACTTAGTAGACGGCTGTATGGAAGATGATATGTCCTACCGTAGAATATGTGATAATGAAGCAGAGTCTTATATTTGGATGGAAGCAAAAAGATATGTAGATGAGACGGAGAATATTGCCATTCTCACATTCCATAATGCGAAGGTCATTCCAGATACGATTGTTAATATGGAACAGGAATTGCGGAAGAAAGAAAAGAATATCACGAAACAGTATTGGGATATGGTTTCTTTGCTTGTTGCGGTATTGAATCATAATAATCTGGTGGAAACGGAACATCAGGATGATATTAGTTTTTATACGGAGCAGGTTTATCGTCAACTACAGAAAAATTATCCGGAATATGGAATTACCGAAGAAGAGATTGAAAATGTATCACACCTGGCACCAATCCATGATATTGGTAAAATCCGGGTACCGATAGAAATATTGAATAAAAATGGGAAATTAACGATAGACGAGATGGAAGTCGTGAAGCAGCATCCAATTACCGGTGCAGAGATGACATTGAGATTTCCGAATGGTATGACAACAGAGAAATTGAATAAGTACAGCTATGAAATCTGCCGACATCACCATGAGAGATTTGATGGCTCTGGATATCCGGACGGTTTAAAGGGAGATCAGATTCCGCTTTGTGCTCAGGTGGTCGGTTTGGTGGATGCCTATGATGCTTTGGTCAGTGAGCGACCATATAAACGAAAACTGAAACATGCCGAGGCGGTAAGGATGATTGTAAATGCTGAATGTGGAGCGTTTTCCATGAAATTGCTTCAATGTTTTTTTGCTGCGGCTATGCAAAAAGAGTGGGTGCAGAAAGTAGAATCAAACAGAGAAGAGTAAGGAAAAAGCTCAGTAGGTATTTGATGAAAATGAAAGAAATTTTAACGGATATTATAATAAAATTAGTTATTTTATGCTAAAAAATCATTCTAGATATTAGAATGCAATATTGAGTAAATGGTAGGAATTTTTATTCCGATTAGAGGTCCAGATATGAAGAAAAAAAGAAGGATAGAGAACAGAATTATCGCAGTAATACTATGTATGGCTATCTTATTTTCTCAAGTGAATATTGCGGATGCGGCAGACGTAAATCCATCGGGTACCAACACTAGTCAAGTGACACTTTCTGATGATGCCAATAAGAGTAATGGTGAAGTATTAACCGAGTCCACAGTTTCAGATGAAATAAATGGCACCACGGAATCCGAATCTAAGATATCGGAGGAAACAAGTGAAAACTCGAAAAATGACGAATCGGAATCGTTCGGTGGAAATGTTAAATCGGAATCAACAGATAACATAGATGCTTATTATAAGGATAGTAAAATATGCATTTATAATTATGAACAATTAAAACAGATTGGTTCAGATGCTTATATTTACACAGGCGATAAGGAAGGACAGATTGGTTCTGGAGAAGTAGTAAAGAGTGAAGGCACAGAGCTGAAATACGGTGCAGATGCTCAGTACATTTTGATGAATGACATCCAGATGAACTCGGAACAGATGTGGTTAGTACCGGATTCCTTTACCGGAACTATCACAGGTACGAAACTAGAAGAAAACGAAACACCAACGCTGTATGATAAGGAAACGGATACAATCTACATATATAATCCATATCAGTTAATGGTACTTGCACAGGAAGAATCTGAAACAGAACCTGTTATGACATTAGATTATGATGCACCACAGTTTGGTATGGGACAGGTGATCTATCCGGATGGAGAAGATCAGGAGTATCTGACTTATAGTAAGTCTCATAATTATGTGTTATCGCAGAAGTTTAATTCGGATAAGCCAGAACTGGTTGCAGATCAATTGACAGAAAAATCAGCGAATGGAGTTCAGTGGCTAGATGGTGAACATGCAGATGGAAGAACAAAACCGGGACAATTATATGTAGAAGTTTCCGGGAAGAAATATATTCTGATCGGAAATGAGTCACAGTTGCGGGCGATTGGAAGCAATAAGAGCGTAACTCCGAGACTGTATGTTTATTACCGTCAGGGGTTAGTAAGCGGATTACTTGGCGGAAAGCCTTTCTACACACCATACTATCCAGGCGATGCGGATCTTGGACTTGATGCTGTTGCTGCAGAAGGGGCAACTACCCATCTTTCTGGATTCCAACAAAAGCCAGATACAGTGAAAGGTGATAACTCGTATCTATATTATAAAGATAATGGTAAGTATAAGCTGGCAGATGTCGATTTGACAAGCGATGATATTGTTACGGGTCTGTTGAAGGGAGTAGGTGGACTGTTAGGGACATTATTGGGTGGTCTTACAGTAGGAACTGGTAGTTTATGTGGCGTTAACGACCAAGGGTTACCTGACAATGAAACAGCGAGTCTGATGAAGTTAAAGCAAGAATATGGTGGTTTAAAATATTCATCCAATGCAAATTACATCATTTTCCGAGATATTGACTTATCAAAGGATGGTGTGAATTCAAATCAAGAAGATGATCTTTGGACGCCACTTATGGTATCTGGAGATATTGTCGGTGCCAAGCTTTCCGGCGGCGAGACGAAGTTAGCAGATGAGAACAGTATTCTGGCAACAGGAAGACCGGTGATTTCTAATATCAATGTAAACCAGACAGAAAAAATGGATGGTACAAAGTATATTGGTATTGGTTTCTTCGGAACGGTTACGAATGAAGTGAATGTACATGACATCGGAGTCAGCGCCGGAACGGTTACTGTGTCCAATCTGGAACTTCGCAATGTAGATGTAAAAAATAATACAAATGAACATAAAAACACACAGACTCTTATCAGTGGATTGACATCGGGGCTTGGATGGCTTGTAGGTGGTGTAGTTGATTTATTAGTAGGAGTTTTAACATTTGGAAACGTAAACCTGAATTTAAAAGATACATTATCAGCACTTTTAAATGCAAGAGCAAAGGATCCGACGATTTATGCAACAGGTGCATTTGCCGGAAGGCTAGTGGGCGATGTTTCCATTGAAAACTGTGATGTGACAGGAACAGTCAGTGTTTCGAATATTAATGATCGCACTGGTGGATTTGTCGGGTATACAGAAGGTGTGACACAGTATGACGGATTGTCAAAAGCTCTTGGAGTAACGGTGGATGCATTATCATCATTGTTAAATGCAATTCCGGGACTTGGACTTGGAGATTTGATTACAATTCTTCTGGACAATGCATTGCCGATTGGTAGTTTAATTCCTACTGGATATAAAAATGTAAATATCAAAAACTGTCATGTAGAGAATCTGGCAGGAACTATCGGAGCTGCGGATAAAGATTATGCCGGTGGTTTCGTAGGACAGCAGGTAGGAACAAGAATCTTTGACTGCTCCGTGAAAAACAGTAGTTATTCTGTAACGGCAAAAGAATACGGCGGAGGATTTGCAGGAATCAGCAGAGATGCGGAAATCCGAGGTTTGTTAAGTGATGTAGGTGTTGAACTTATTCGAGTAATGCAGCCACAGAGTATCTTGTTAAATTGCAATCTGACAGGATGTAATGTCTCAGTATCTGGTGAAAATTATCAAGGTGGTATTGTAGGAGCACAGACAAACAGCTATGCAGTCAATTGCGGAGCGAGCGGAAGCATTGCAGTTAAAGCAAGCGGAAGTTATGCCGGTGGTGTGAGTGGTATTTCAACAGTTGGATGGATTACAAACCTTGGAAATAAAGAAGTCAAGGATGCAAGCCTTTTAACAACAGTGAAAGACTTGTTGACAGGTCTTTTGTCGAGTGATCCGGAAAAAGCAGGTATGCTCTTGTCACTTGTAGGAATTGCACCATCAGCAATCTTGGGATGTAACATGGATTGTTCATCAGTTTCAGTTGAGGCTGGTAAGAGCTATTCCGGTGGTATTCTTGGTGGCGGTGATGGCGTCTATATTGCAGAATCCAGTACAGAGTATCTAAATAAACTTCCTTATTGGAAACATGGTGGAGTAGATGCAAGTAGCGTAGCACAAAGAGATAATGTGCTTACAGGATTAAAAACAGTTACGGCAGGTGAAAATCGTGCCGGAGGTATTGCCGGAAGTGTAACAACAGCAAATGTCACAGGACTTTTAAATAATACGCTTGGAATCGGAAACTTCCTTGGATTTACTGTGCATCATGTAACAGTGACGGGAGTAAATGATGGATATACAGTAGAAGCAAAAGAAAACTACGCCGGCGGAGCGATTGGTGAAGCTGTCGGTGGAGATGTGGATACTGTAACATTGAATCAGGTAAAATCCGTTAGAGCGAAGAATAGAGTCGGTGGTTTTGCCGGTTGTGCAGGTCCGGGAGATCTGGCAGGTGGAAACGGGCTGACTTTGAATCTGTTAGGACTGAACAACTTGCTGAAAGTTGAAAATCTGCTTTCTGTGGCAGAAGGTGTCAGAGTTAAAATCAACGAAGCTCATGTAAATGGCATCACAGGAGGCATGACTGTACAAGCAACAGGTACAAATTCCAACGGCGAAGTAGTGGATTATACAGCTGGTGGTTTCATCGGAAAGAGTAACAGCTGTGAAATCATTAAGTCAGATGTGAAAAAATTAAAAGAAGTAACTGCAAATGATAAAGACGGTTTTGCCGGAGGATTTGTAGGTTCTTCACAGACTGGAGGTCTTGCAGATGTAGCTGGTGAAGCGGATGTCAAAGCTTTGTTAAATGCAAATAAGTTGTTAGGTGCTGTCAAGTACTTGCTTCCTTCTTATACAGAGTGCACGGTTACTTATGTTGATAAAGGCGGAGTTACTGCAGATACAGCAGGCGGTTTTGCCGGAAACTTCCAGAGTGGAACGGTTAACAACCAGGGTGCAGGAGAAGGTAACTATTATTCTGTATATAATCTGGATCATGTAAACGGGCAGTCTTATGCCGGAGGCTTTGGTGGAAATGTTTACTCCGGAGCATTGGCAGATGCTGGAGGTGGAATCAGCATTCTCGGAGGAATCAAAGGTCTGAATATAAATGTTGGAGATCTGCTTAATCTGATCAATGCCTACATTCCATATGTGCAGTATGCCGGAGTCAAGTCAGACAACGGATTTACTGTTACTGCCAACAAGACGAAGTCAGAGGACAGTCATTCCGGAAGTGCCGGAGGATTTATCGGTTACGGAAGCGGTGTACAGGTAAGCTACTGTGATGTTACGAATCTGAAGCACACTACTGTAAAGGAACCGAAGGATCTGGAAGCAGATGAAGCACCAACATACTATGATGAAAATGAAAGCACATATGCAGTAACTGGTGCCAGATATGCAGGTGGATATATCGGATATATGGATATCGGTTCTGCAGCTTCCGTTGGAAAAGGTTTGGGTGTACTTGGCAACTCGATAGAAATCAATCATGTGCTGGATGCATTGAATGTTGTTGTTTCTACAATAGAACATTCTGATGTTACAGGAAATGTTGGAGGTTTTGCAGTAAAAGCGACCTGGAAAAATAAAGCATCTGATGCATCGGCAAATGACATACTTGGTGATGCAGGTGGTTTTGCCGGAAAGATTTCCGGTGGACACATTCAGGATTCCAACGCAAATAACTTTTCCTATATCATCGGTCAGATTACAGCCGGTGGTTACGTGGGAGATCTGGAACCGGGAAATGTGGCAAATGTACTTGGCGATACGGGTATCTTAGGTGGTCTTGTTGATGTGTCAGATACATTGGCATCACTGGCGGAGGACTTTGTGCCGACAATCAGAAACAGCTCTACGACTTGTGTTCCTTGTGGTGGTGCAGTTCGTGCGGATGCGGATTCAACAACACAAGTACAACGAGGTATGGCCGGAGGTTATGCAGGGCATAATGAAGGCGGTCATATCTGGGGAAACAATACAAAGAATTGGAAAGGGAAAGCTTATACTAGACCAACAAGTGTCTGCAAAGCAGTCCGGATCCGATCAGTATACGGAAAAGAAATCGCAGGTGGTTTCACAGGATTTATGGAGTCAGCCGATACGGCAAGTACCGGAAACCTGTCCTTATTATGGGGATTGGTAAAGGTAGATAACATCCTGGGAGCACTTAGCGTTGTTTATCCAACAGAAGAAAATACGGCAGTTTACGGACCACTTGCCTTGATGGATTATGAAACCTGGAATAAATGGGTGGAGTTTGTCGGAAAAAAGGGTGGTTACGGAAGTGATCTTGCGGAGCATGGAACAGTAAGTAATCAGGCTGAACTGGATGCAATCATCGGAAAGTATGCTTACGGATACAATGTTGTAGCAGGAAGAGTCAATTACCGAGATGAGACAAAACTGGCAAATGGCGGAGCAGCCGGTGGCTATGTCGGATCAATGCAGACCGGAACTATTACAAATGGACAGGCTTATCAGGCGAAGACAATTAAAGGGCTTCGATGCGCCGGCGGTTTTGCAGGAGAAATGATAAACGGCGGAGCAGCAAAGCTTGGAGGAGTTGATATCCTCGGTCTTAATCTGCAATTAGGACAAATGCTGCAGGTACTTAATGTCTTTGTGCCAGTAATCAAGAAATCTTCGGTAGAGGGTTATCAGAGTGGACTGATTGTCCAGTCAGAAGGTGTAGATGACAAAGATACCTGTGGTTATGCCGGAGGTTATGTAGGAAAACTGATCGGTGGGCAGATCTGGGGCGAAAATGATGCACGCTGCAAGGTCACAAAGCTGAGACGAGTTGACGGAAGAAGCTATGTCGGAGGATTTGTCGGAAGCTCCAGACCAGGAAGTGTAGCAACAGTGGATCCTACTGCAGGAGAAGGATTACTTAGCCAGCTTCTGAATAAACTGTTAAGTACACCGACAGATTTGATAAAAGTATTAAATGCCACAGTCGCAACTATCCGTTATGCGGATGTGGAATCCTGGGATGACTGGGGAATCATCGTAAATGGTGCTTATGCAAGTAGAAGTAATAACACTTCTTATGCAAAAGCAGCCGGAGGATTTGCCGGAAATCTGGAAGGAACTGTACTCGGTGAGAAGGGTACGAAAGAGGCAGGAGTTTCTGTACAGAATATCCGTTCCGTAGTCGCAGGTGAATATGCCGGAGGATGCTTTGGTGTTGCTGACGTGGCCGGAGTTGCCAATATCAGTGCAGGAAATGAGACCTCGCTCCTTGATAAATTATTAGAGCTTGGAAGAACCGATGTGCTGGATGCGTTTAGAAGTTATGTATATTACGGAACTGTAAGTGGAAGTAAGGATGCTGGCTTAAGTGTCAGCGCAAACATAGCGATAAAATCCGGACAGAACAATCAGGTTACCTATAGTGGAACAGCCGGAGGTTTTGGCGGCTCATTGCTAAATGGTTCTGTGAAAAACAGTAAAGTAACAGAATTAAGTAATGTAAGAGGTTTAAATAGTGTCGGAGGATTTGTCGGCTATTCTGGAAAGAGCGGAGTAGTTAAGGCAGACAAGATAGACGTTATTGGAGACAATACAGGACAGTTACTGGGTGGAGCTCTTGGAGTTATGGACATTTTTGGTTCTCACATTGATGACTGTGCAGTTACAGAAACTGATGATGGTTACACTGTGCAGAGTACAAATGGAGATGAGCAGATTGCCGGAGGATTTATCGGATATGCAAATCTTGCAAGAATGTCGAATTGTACAGCAGGTGACAAGACAAACCAGAAAATTGGACTGAAACAGGTAGCGTCAGGTGGAACAGCCGGTGGATTTGCAGGACGAACAAGTTTCGCTTATCTTGCAGATTTGAAGTTGGATTCAGGAGCAGTGAATGTAATATTCTCAGTTGTTAATCAACTTGTAAAAGCACTATATCTGGATAAAATCCAGGATTCCGATCTTCTGAAGATTAATCTTGGAATCATCAAAGTGGATGCGCTGTATGATGGCAAACTGCTTCATGTAAATCTGCTTGGACTGGATATTTCTGTAGGACTTTCAAAAAAGTCAACGGATAACAATCAACAGACAGACCTTGCAATTATTACGATTGGAGATTCATCCATCAAACTTCCATGCGATGAAAATGGACTTTTGAATGATAATGATGCCAAATCCAATATCAGTGTGAGTCTGATCAAGGCGAATCGAACAAAAATCACAGATAGTAATGTCTACGGTGTCAGTCAAGGATATGATGTCTATGCCGGTGGAGCCGGAAATAACAATGATGGTGATGCTAAAGACGGACGAAGTGGTGGCTTTGTTGGATTCAACGATGAAGGACTTTTGAAGAACAACAACATGTATTACTGTGATGTGGTTCGGGGAACAAAAGATCTTGTTGGACCATTTAGTGGAAAAAGTGAACTGGATACGGTATATGACTTCAATAGCCAGGAAAAGGTGGAAGGCGAAAAGAACAATTATCGTATTTATAGAAAACTGGATCAATCATTAGATCAAATTGAAAAGAATAACAGTATCTTGAACAGCAGTCATGAAAAGGATGATGCAAGCGGATGGGATATTTATACAATAGGACACATGAATCCGGTAAAGACCTTTGAGACTTTAAAGAATGCTGTTCTGGCAAGCAAGAGTGATTCAGTGAAAGCAGATCTTAATGCCTATGAATCACCAGCAAAAGCAGTATTGATGGCAGATACTAAAACAACATTGAACACGGGAGATAGTGATACACCGGAACCATCCGAGTCACAGGATCCATGTGATGAGAACATCAAGCTGACGATCAATAAAGTTTGGAAAGATTTAAACAATTTTGATCATTCAAGACCAAACAGTATTACGGTAACAATATCACGTACTTGGAAAGATAAGGCAGGAAATGAAACGACAGAACCAGTACCAGGTTACGAGAGTTACAAAATAGAAGGTTCTATCGATAAATCTAAATGGCAGGAGGTGATAAAGGAACTCCCGGCATACAAGACAGATGGAGATGAAATTTATTATTACACGTATTCCATCACAGAAGCAAAGGTGGATGGTTATACAACAACGATAGATAAATCGCCAGATGGATTTACCTTCACAATAACTAATAGACATTTCCCAGGTCTTCCGGATACCGGAGGATACGGAAGCTATTTGATTTACCTGATAGCTGTTCTGCTTTTCCTGATATATTTCGTAATGAGATATAAAAAATGCAAGGAAAATAAAAAAGCAGAAAAACTATAAAAGAAAAATTCTCAAGAAAAGGAGACAATAGTTATGAAGAGAATGAAAAAAATCATGGCATTAATGCTGGTAGCGATTATGATGATGGCTATGTCTGTCACAGCATTTGCCGCAGAAGGAGCAGTAGGAACACACACACTTACAGTTAATGTGAAAACAGGAGAGGGTGTTCCAGCACAGACACTTAAAGATCAGACAATTTATCTGTATAAATTGTTTGATGTGACAGAGTCTGGTACAACAGAATCAAAGAACTATGCATATACAGTGAATGCAGCAACTGGGTATAAAGATGTATTGGTAGCTGCATTAAATAATAAAGCAATTACAGCATCTTCTACAGATGAGGACATTGCAAATGCTGTAAGAAATATTGGTAACAGTGATACTAAAGAAGTACAGGATTTTGCGAACGCTTTTACAACGAAGGCATTAACTACGAGTCCCAAATTAGAAGCTACAGCAAAATCTGAAAAACTTGGAGATGTAACATCTTATACATTTAATGATTTAGCAGCTGGTTACTATCTTGTATATGTAACAGGTGGAAAAGAGATTCAGTCTTCTTTAGTTACAGTTGATGAGACAACAACTACAGTAAACTTAAAAACAGAAGCGCCAAGTATTACAAAAACAGCAGATAAAGAAACAGCTGAAATTGGCAAGGTAGTAACATATACAGTAACAGGTGTTATTCCGGATACAACAGGATATGCTGAATATGTATATAAAATCCATGATGAATTATCGGCAGGTCTTGATTTTGTAAACGATGCAAATGGAGCAGCTCTTGAAACAGGTGCTACAAAAGTTAAAGTAGCAGTAGCATTTAAAGATGCAACAGATGCTAGTACAGCACCAATAGAAGCAACACTTGATTCTAAAAACAACAAAAAGATGAGTCTTGATCTGTCTGCATGGGTAAAAGCAAATCAGACAAATAAAGGAAAAGAATTCATAGTTACATATTATGCAAAAGTAAATAAAAACGCAGTTGTAACAGAAAAGAACAAGGCTCAGTTAGAGTACGGAAACAAGCCAGGTGATACAACAACTACAACACCAAGTGAAGCAAAGACACCGACATATCCATTAGATATCAAAAAGATTAACAAGAATACGAGTGGACTGTTAGCAGGCGCAAAATTTAGCTTATATAGAACTGCACAGGATGCTAAAGGTAAAACAAATGCTATCACAGTTTCTGGAAGCAACGGAAGTTATGTCGTAGACGCTGATTCGAAAAATACTGTATTTGAATCAGTAGCAACAGAGGTAGGAAATGGATATAACCTCCACCTTAACGGTCTTGCAGCGGGCGATTACTGGTTAGTAGAGACACAGGCTCCAGAAGGATTCAACAAATTGACAGATCCAATCAAAGTTACAATTACAAAAACTGGCGATGCAGAATGGACTGTTCAGAAAAATGATGCACCAGAAACTGACAAGATTATTGATGTTGAAAACAGCACAGGTTCCCTTCTTCCATCTACTGGTGGACGTGGAGCAATTGCATTTGCTGTAATCGCAGCTCTTCTTGTATTCGGTGTAGCAGTAAGCTTCATCCGTGACAAAAGAAAAGAAGCATAATAATTTTACCAGAGATATAAGATAATATTTAAGGAATTGGCGGTTATCTTCCACGGAAGGTAACCGCAATTCCAAGTATAACAACAGGGAGAATGAAATGAAGAGTAAGAAGAAAAAAAAGAAGGTAACAATAAAAGATATTATTCGTCTGATTGTGCTTTTGGTTGCATTCTCCGTATTGTTATATCCAACGTTTAGTAGTTATTTGAATGAAAAGAATGGTTCCAAAGTTGTATCCTATTATGATGAGGAAAGCGTAAAGTTAAGTAAGGCAGAAAAAGAGCAAATGCTGGAAGATGCGAGAGCATACAATAAGGAAATGCTGGGAAATATTGATTTGATTGATCCATTTTCGCAGGAAGATGTGGAAATAGATGCTCGCTATGAGAGCCTGTTAAACGTAGATGGTTCTGGAATGATGGGATACATTCGCATTCCTAAGATTAATGTAGAACTTCCAATCTATCATGGAACAAGTGAAGCTGTGTTACAGGCAGGTGTCGGACATTTCTGGGGTACATCTCTTCCGGTTGGTGGAGAAAGTACACATACAGTTCTGACTGGACATAGAGGTCTTCCGACAAAAACACTATTTACCAATATGGATAAACTGGAAGTAGGGGATATTTTTTACATTAAAGTCTTAGATGAAACACTGGCATATCAGATTGATCAGATATTAACGGTTTTGCCACAAGAGACAGATAGCTTGTCCATTGAACCAGGTAAGGATTATGCAACACTTGTTACTTGTACACCATTTGCAATCAACACACATAGACTTTTAGTTCGTGGAGAGAGAATACCTTATGAAGAGGCAACAAAGCAAGAGCCTGATACAAATATAAAACCAGAGTTGTCTTTTACTGCTAAAGTGCTGATTGTAACAATTATAGTAATTTTTATAGGGCTGATGATAGCTATAATTTATAGTATACGAGATAGAAAAAGGAGGAAAGTAAGGTGAGAAAGAAGATAAGAAGTATTCACATTATTTTATTCGTTATGCTTTTTCTTGTCGGTAGTTTTATAGATATTTCAACAATCCATGCTGAAGCAGGAAGCAGAACAGGAAGCATTCAAATTATTTACAAGGGGAGAAATAGTTCGGATAAAGAAGTGACTCTTTCCGGAGCAAAGTTCTCGATAATTCCAATTCAATATATGAAAAATGATGAGCTGGTCTTGGAAAATGGTTTTAAAGATTCAGGGATATCATTGCAAGATACCAGTGCAGAAGCAAGAGAAAAACAAGCAAAACAATTGTATGCATTTGCGAAGGGAAATGATATTTCCGGCTTAATACAAGAAACAGATAGTTCAGGATGCACGAGTTTTGGAGAATTGGATGAAGGAATTTATCTGATCGCACAGATTGGAAATGTGGAAAGTGGTACAGATAAATTTGAATCTGCGCCATTCCTTGTTAATATTCCATCTGAAATTAATGGGAATGTAGAATATAATGTAACGATAGAGCCAAAAGCTGAATGGGTTTCACCAGAAACACCATCGAACAATCCAGATAAGCCAAAGGATCCGGCACCTTCAAAACCTGACAAGCCAAATACTATTCAGAAAATAATAAATACGGTAAAAACCGGAGATACAACAAATATAGTTGCATGGTTTTTAATAGCGATTGTTAGTCTTGGTTTGATTATAGGATTCTATAAAAAGAGAAAAATGAACTAGCCATTATTTAAAGAAAACTGATCCATTGCGGTGGAATCAGTTTTCTTGTGTTATATGGTTTAAAACGTTTCTAATATTAATGTTGAAGTGGTGGTGCAACGGTACGATTGATATCGTTGTTTGATATTTGAGGAGCATTGAGCAGTGCTGTGAAATTCTGCTGGATGATATCTAGTGTCTTCTGTTTTTTCTGCAATTCCTGTTTTTCTCGGACAGTAGCAACCTGTTCAGATTCAAGATTTTCTATTCTATTCTGGATTTTATTAGAGCTTGGGATTTTGGTAACACCGAGATCCTGAAGCTCTTTTTTTATATATTAGGAAAGTCCTTTGTTTAAAGCAGAGGTAAAAAAATGCTTCATAAAAAAAGAGGCATAGGAAATAGACGATTGTTAGAAAAGATAAAAGCCTTCTTCACCAAAATCGTCATCATCATCAAATTCATGAAGAAAATAGTCCATATCCAAAAGGTCATTGTCACTCATGAGTTTGATATCATGGGCACTCATACCTTCAGGATGATTTTCATCAATCCCCGTTAATTCACGGAGAAGATGGGCACAGCAGACTGCATGCTGAATATCTGAATAATTCCAGTAGGAAGCTCAGCAGTCATGCATGGCAATCCCTTTGAATTCCGGGAGAACACCGCATTGTTCCATGCCTGCACTTCCACGTTTGGGACTGATATCAAGATAGGTGTATTCACAGTTTGAGGCATCATGAACTCACCAGAGTTTTTTATCCACTCTGGTTTCTGTTTCATCGAAATGTCCAAGTGCGGAACCAATCAAAAGTTATATTCAGAGTATGCAGACACTACTTTATTATTCATATTTAGAGAGAAAAAGTCAGATGTATATGACTATTATGAAGTAAGATACGGAAAAAATAATTTTATGCATTTGGCAGGAATAAAAAGTAAAACATTGAGTATAGTTGATTTTTATACGGCTTGTGAGAAACAAATAATAAAAAAGGAAGATTGCAATCCACGAAGAAATGCAAATACTATGTATGCAAAAATAGCTGTTATGGAACAAATGTTGGATTTGAGAAATAGCAAGTGCTATAAGATAGGTACAAAAGATTTAATTACGATATAGTATATTACAAGAGTGTGATATTAATTTCTCTAGCATAAACTGGTAAAGAAAAAATAGGATGAATAAAAAAGAAAAAGAGGTCACAACCGAACTAACTCTGTTGTGACCATCCTATCATTCCCCGAAAAGATAGCATGTTACTATAGAAGATGACTATTGTTTAATTCAGATCTGCTGTCATTTCTGCAACCATGACTAGATTATCGTTCGTACTCTGATCCATATCTACAACCTGCACATGAATCTGATCTGTATCCGTCTGCTCAAACTGCATCTTGATCTGGTACACTCCATTTTCCGGATCTGTAAAAGTACCTCCGAATTTCTCGAGTGCATTTCCATCTGCATCCGTAATAATCATCTGTACATTTTCATATGTTTCCGGCACCTCAAGATAAAGGTAGGTGGATGCTGGCACTTTTACAATCTTACTCACTTTGAATCCATTATTCTCCGCATTTACTTCATATGTCTGGTTGTTGCTGGCATCCGTATTCACTGTGAATTTGAGATTCCACTCTCCGCTGATCAGATTCTCGCCCTCCACATACTTGGTTGTGCTCAGCTCATTTTCTCCCTTTCCATAGAGCTGGGTAAACTGTATGTCTACCGTTGACTGATCTGAAAATTCCTTTTTCTTCAGAAAATCTGCACTGATGTGTCCAAGACCTACAAAGCTTCCGTCCTCCGCTTTTTCCAGACAAAGTTCTGCACCGCATTCCACTCCGTCAACCTGCACTCTTTGACTTTTATCCGGCAGCAGATATTTCTTCTGATTGATCTGCTCATTGTCTGTAGTAGCTGTCATCGTAAAATACATTTCATATCCATCACAGTATGCATCGGATACCGTTACTGTCACGCCGTTATCTTCTGCTTCTGATCCCGGAGTCTGCACATTTACAGAATGATCTTCAATCTTTTCATAGGCGGTCTTATCTTTCCCTGCATACGGATCCTTCGCCCTGTTTTCCTGCATTTTTGCAAAGACATCTCCGATCACCGGGATATTCTTCGCCAGTACCGGATAAAAAGAGCAGCTCCCGTAACCCACATCACCTCCGTTACCGTATCATA
>OMGU01001805.1_pt1 | contig 14721 bp, 19 predicted proteins | sample 1646121 | NCBI WGS metagenome assembly OMGU01 (sample SAMN05578581, study PRJEB25193) | human gut metagenome | biome: Human Microbiome; feature: human-associated habitat; material: feces | host: Homo sapiens | place: USA:Birmingham
CCATGCTTTTTTGTACACTTTTTTCTCCTCTTAGACTTGATCGACAAGCTGAGAGGCTGTCGTAGAATGCAGAGTATGCATTCTATGATAGCCTCTGTCTTATGTACGGGCGGGAAGCCTCCCGCCCAAAGTTAGGATGGACTCAGTCGCAGCCACAGCCGCAGCCACGTCCGCCGAACGTCGAACCGTTGCAGCCACAGTTATTGCAGCCGAAACCGTCATTGCAGAACAGTACGATGAGGATCAGGATGATGATCCAGGAATTGCAACCACCAAAACAGTTCATCTAAGCTTCCTCCTTTCCTTGTTTACACTCCCATATTATGTGCGCGGCGCGAATGTGTGACTGCCGTGAAAAACTTCTTTTGAATACGATGCAGGGAAAAGGCATAAACTATTGGTTGCATCCGGTTGAAGAAAAATGGATGGGAGGTATAGCGTCAATGGAAAGCTTTGGCGGAAAAAAACCGTATTTGTCCGATTTTGAGATCGCGGATGATTTGACACCGGACCCATTTTCAGAAGAACCCCTGCATACCGTTCGGCATGTGGGGCGGGAGTCGCTGCGGGCGGAAAACCTAAAGAAGAGAAAAAAGGGCCCAAAGCAGGGGCTGCCCCGGACAGCAGCAGGCACGGATGCGGAGGAAGTCTAAACCGGACGGCAAAAGGATGGGAGAGCAAGGCTTATGTATAAATTCACCGGCTTTACGGAAAAGGCAAACACAGCGCTCAATATTGCCGTGGAAACAGCGGAGGATTTGGGCCACACCTATATAGGCAGCGAGCATCTTTTGATCGGGTTGCTGCGGGATACAGGCGGTGTGGCGTGCGTCGCCCTGGCCGGGCGGGGTGTTACCGCCGCACAGGTGGAGGATCTGATGCGGAAAACCATTGGCGTCGGCGCGCCGACTGTTCTGTCACCAGCCGATTTTACGCCGCGCTGCAAGCGGATTATCGAGCTGGCGATTCTGGAAGCGCGCGGCCTTGGCCATAATTATGTCGGCACGGAGCATCTGCTGATCGCCATGATTCAGGAGGGGGGAAGCTTCGCCGTCCATTTTCTCAATCAGCTCGACGTTTCCCCGCAGGATTTGCTGGCGGACCTAACTCGCGCGGTGGGTGGCAATCTTCCATCGGGTGCCGCAGCGCAGACAACGGCCAAAAAGGCCAAAAGCAACACCCCTACCCTTGACCAATACGGCCGCGACCTCACCCTGCTTGCTGCGCAAAACCTGATTGATCCGGTCATCGGCAGGCAAACGGAGATCGAGCGGGTGATGCAGATTCTCAGCCGCCGGACAAAAAACAACCCCTGTTTAATCGGGGAACCCGGCGTGGGAAAGACTGCTGTGGCAGAAGGGCTGGCCCTGCAGATTGCGCGGGGCGAGGCGGCTGAGATGCTGCGGGATAAACGCGTCGTCTCCCTTGACCTCACCGCCATGGTGGCGGGCACCAAATACCGGGGTGATTTTGAGGAGCGGGTCAAGTCCGCCCTGGAGGAAGTCCGCAAGGCTGGCGATGTGATTCTCTTTATCGATGAGATGCATAATCTCATCGGCGCGGGCGCGGCGGAAGGGGCGGTCGACGCAGCCAATATTCTAAAGCCTACGCTTGCACGCGGGGAAATTCAGATCATCGGGGCGACGACGCTGGAGGAATACCGGCGTCATATTGAAAAGGACGCGGCGCTCGAACGCCGGTTCCAGCCGATTACCGTGGCAGAGCCCTCACAGGAGGAGGCAATTGAGATTCTGAAGGGGCTACGGGATAAATATGAAGCGCACCATAAGGTGCGTATTACGGACGAGGCGATTCAGGCTGCAGTGAAGCTGTCCTCCCGTTATATTGCCGACCGGTTTCTTCCAGACAAGGCGATCGACCTGATCGACGAGGCTGCTTCCCATGTACGCATGCATGCGTACAAAGCGCCGCCGGATCTGAAAGAGCTGGAGGACCGGCTAGAAATGCTCCAGAAGGAGAAGGAAGCCGCCGTTAACGCACAGGAATTCGAGCGGGCGGCAAGCCTGCGGGATGAGGAAAAGCAGCTGCGAACTGCTCTAACGCGTGATAAAAGCGCATGGCAGGAGCGCTCTTCCCATACGGTGGACGAGGTGACCGGCGGAGAGATCGCACAGATTGTGTCCATGTGGACGGGGATTCCGGCACAGGAGCTCACCGCACAGGAGGGGAAGCGCTTGCTTCATCTCGAGGATGAGCTTCACAGGCGGATCGTCGGGCAGGAGGAAGCGGTGCATGCGGTGGCGCGCGCCATGCGGCGATCCCGTGTTGGACTGCGCGATCCGGAACGCCCACTCGGCTCCTTTTTGTTTCTGGGCCCCACAGGCGTTGGAAAGACAGAGCTGAGCAAAGCGCTGGCCCAGACCATGTTCAGCGACGAAAATGCGATGATCCGGCTGGATATGTCCGAATATATGGAAAAGCACACCGTCTCCAGGCTGGTGGGCTCTCCCCCCGGCTATGTCGGCTATGACGAGGGCGGGCAACTCACGCAGAAGGTGCGCAGGAAGCCCTATTCCGTCCTGCTCTTTGACGAGGTTGAAAAAGCACATCCCGATGTTTTCAACATGCTGCTGCAAATTTTGGAGGATGGCCATCTGACAGATGCACAGGGCCGAAAGGTGAGCTTTAAAAATTGTGTCATCATCATGACCTCCAATATTGGCGCAACGCTGATTTCCAACCGGCGAAGCAGTTTGGGGTTTTCTGGAGATTCCGGTGCGCAGGGAGAGGAAAAGCATATCCGCGACGCGGTTATGGGGGAACTGAAAAGAACCTTCCGGCCGGAATTCCTGAACCGTGTGGATGATATCATCATTTTCCATCAGCTGACAAAAGCGGAGATTCAGGAGATTGCGCGCCGGATGCTCGCCAAGGTCTCACAGCGAATCCGGGAAAAGGACATTGTGCTGGACTTCAGCGAAGAGGCTGTCCAGAAAATATCCGATGCGGGATTTGACCCAGTTTATGGCGCGCGGCCACTGCGGCGCGCAGTACAGTCCCAGATTGAGGATTTACTCAGTGAGGAATTGCTCAGCGGCAGGATGACGGAAGAGGCGGAATATCTCTGTACGGTCCGGGAGGGACAATTTGTTTTTCTGCGGGAAGAGCTGCCGGAAGAGATCCTCGCTTGTCCAGGAGCAGAGAAAAATAATTTTGATTCTCGGCTTGCAACCGATGAACGAGGGTGATATAATAAACTCGATTTAGATTTTTTAATATGATATCATGGAATCCTGGTCAGGTTCTAGATGATACGGAAAGCGGCGGCTCCCAAAGACGCGGGAGCTGCCGCTTTCTTCGATGATCTATTTCAGGTCAGAAAGTGTGGGAGACAAGCGCGGCGCCAGAGACGCCCACCTCCCAAATGCAGTGCAGCGTCACGGGGAGGAGCGCCGCAGCGCCAAGAAGCAGGCTCCTGACCAAATCCACATTTTTTTGCTCAATCAGCCAATAGCTGCCGCCCGTCTGAAGGTGGAGACCATCCGGCTCGCCCAAGACGAGGTGGACTCGGGCAGCCTCTTCGTCAAAGCTGATGGCTCTTGTATTCAACTGTGCGCATACAGCGCCCCAGATAAGCGCTGTGATACACAGGCCGATGATCAAAAACAATGCATACGCGCGTAAGCTCTTTTGCAATCCCGTTTTAGACGGCATTTCAACATCCCTCTTATTCTTTTACAACGTAATTTTCCAGGAGCTGGGCGAGTGCTTTTCCGAGCATCCTGCCGGAATAGGCCGCTTCGTCCAGCGTGTTGGAGTCGCTCCCCATCTCCAGTAAAAGGGAGCAATGCGATTTATGCATATTGTACTGCCGGTTACAGAAATAGAGCGGGCGCATCAATCCCGGATAGCTTTCCTCGCAGACCTTTTGTAGCTGGGTCGCAAACCGCAGGTTGTACCGCCAGTCTGGGAAATTCGTCACGCCGCCGCCCTCGCAGCCGGAAATAATCATGATCTGAGCGGCCTTTTTGCCGTTGATCGTGGCGACTGGCTTGATGCGGGTGGTATCGTTGGTTTGGATCGCATCCCGGTGGATATCGAGCAGCACTTGGAGCTGCGGATATTTTTTCTGATAGGCCTCAATTGCATCCTCGGATCGGTAGTAGGCCCCATTATAGGTGGCGTCATAAATCTTGGTGTCATGGATCACGGCAAACCCGGCAGCCTCCAGCTGCTTGACGATTTCGTCACCCACACGCACCATATTGCGCGTGGCGAGATTGCTGCGGGTTTGATAGCTCTTGGTAAACCAGTCGGTATCCAGCATTTGATAGCTTTCGGTAGTATGCGTATGATAGATCAGTACGCTGGGCTTTGACTTATCCGTGATTTTGAGATCTACCGGCTCTGACAGAACCTTTTTAATATCCATGGATTGGCTGGTCCGGTTTTGAACAGCTACCTTTCCATAGGTCGTTGTCGCGCCGGAATTGTCATACTTGCGGGAGATGATTTTTCCGTCGTGGGAGGCGTTGGCCAGCTGCTTTTTTGCTTCCTCGATGAGCTTTTGAATATCGTCGGGCGTTTTTGTCAGATCATCGTCCGCCGGCTGTTTTGTATTGGAGGGCTGCGCCTGTGTGGCCGTACGCGTGGCGTTGGAGGAGGTTGCGGACGCAGACAGCTCGTTTTGCGGCAGCTCTCCCGTTTTGATCTCCTCTATTTGGCCTCGCAATAGGCTTGAGCCCCCCTCCGGAAGGGCAAGTCCCGCACTTGCCAATACCACAGGAAGCACTTTTTCCCCGATTTTAGGGGCTGTAACCGCCGAGGCCGCCACAAGGGAGAAGGACAGAATGCAGATTCCAATTCCTTTCGCGGAGCGCATCGCGGCTCCGCCTTTTTTTCGATCAAGATGCGTCGTTTTCAAGATTTGTTCCTCCGTGCTCCGAGAGTATGCCAAAGGCCGCTTTCGCGGGCGCTGCATGCCCTGTATCGGAGGAGGTTTTTCCGCTTCCTCCGTATTTCATTGCTATGCGGGGAACGCATCGTTTATACGTATCTCTAGCTGGTGATGGAAAGGATGTCCTCCGCCGACAGGGAGGGCTGGAGCGCACAATTGACGCCGAGTGCAACCAGGCGGGCGGCGCGCTCCACAAGCAGGTCGATCTCGCGCGGCGTCACCATCATCGCCGTGCCGCGCGGCTCCATAAGCTCCCGCAGCTTTGCCTCATCCTCTTCGGCTTTTCCCTCTCCCAGCAGGTCGATTGCAAGGGTGGCCGCGTCTACAACGGTCGGTACGCCGATTGCAATCACCGGCACGCCGACCGTTTCCCGGTTCAATGCTGTGCGCGCATTTCCTACGCCGGAGCCAGGCGTAATTCCCGTATCGCTCATCTGAATGGTGCAGCCCAGCCGGGACAGCCTGCGGGCGGCGAGCGCGTCGATCGTAATCACTGCCACGGGCTTTATGGCCCGGACAACACCGGCGATGATCTCCCCTGTCTCGATTCCCGTCTGCCCCAACACACCTGGGAGCAGCCCTGCGACGGGGCGCAGATGCTCCATCCCGATCGATTTGGCGAGCTCGTGTCCGATATGGCGGGTTGCCAGAATCCGTTCTCCGGAGAGCGGGCCCAGAGCGTCCGGCGTAATATGGTCGTTTCCAATGCCTGCCACCAGTACGAGGCCTTCCTCCGGCAATAGGGCGCGCAGCTCATCTGCAACCGCAGTGAGCCTTCCGTCAAGCAGCTCCGCATCGGCAGAGAAAGGAGGAACCTCTACCGTTACATATTTGCCCACCGGCTTTCCGATCGCCTGTACCCCCTGCTCCGTCTGTACTTCAATTGCCGTTACGTGCGCATTGCCTGTTTGGCTGGTGCGGGATTTTACGCCCGGGATCTCTGCATCGGTGAAAAGCTCGCGGCGCTCGAGCGCCAGGTCTGTTCGAAAATCCATTTTGCATCAGGGCATGCGCCCTCTTCCCCCTTTTCAACAGTCAAATGGGATCTTTTCCGATTTAGTATGTGCTTTTCATCATTCAATTATCACCAGAGCATCAAATGGGCACGTTTTTGTAAAAAATATCTTGCATTTTATTTTGGTTCATGCTATCATAATTACCTGCATGACAAGCTAAAGGAGGTGTGACGATGCCTAACATCAAGTCAGCAAAAAAGCGCGTTCTCGTCAATCGGACCAAGGCGCAGCGCAATAAGTCCCGCAATTCCGCTCTGAAAACCGCGATTAAGAAGGCCAACGCGGCGATTGAAACCAACGCGGCGGATAAGGAGCAGGTAGTACAGGTCGCCGTAAAGAAGATTGATCAGGCGGCAGCGAAAGGCCTGATTCATAAAAACAATGCTGCGCGCAAAAAGTCCGCTCTTGCTTGTAAGCTCAATGCCTCCAAATAAGTATTTGCGAACGTTGCAAACCCGCCAGCCATCCGAGGCAGGGCGGGTTTTCGATTTGGTTTGAATTTGGCGGAAGATCTGTGGCAAATGTTCAAATTAATTTCATTGACTTTTGATACAGAGGCGGTTATAATTTAAGTCATACGGAATGCCTAAATTTTTATACGGAGGTGCTCTAAAAATGAAAGTTTTGAAGAAAATTCTGAAGGTATTTGCGATTATCGCAGCAATTTCCGGCGCGGCGGCAGCGATTTACTTTGCGATTCAGAAGTTGACGGCTGGTAAGAATGCGGCTGCGGAAGACGATTTTGAAAATTATGTCTCCTGCTCCTGCTGCGATGATGACTTCATCTCCGAGACGGTTGCATAAGCTCATTTTTTAACGAATGTAAATGGACGAGGCTGTTTTTCTGTCATCAGGCGGAAAAACAGCCTTTTTTATTACGAAGTAACAAAGCAAAGGCCGTCGCTCCCAGATCAATCAAAGGGATTCACACAGCTTGATCATACGAAGAAGCTTGCGGCTATTTTTCAGAACAGATTGTGAAAAGGTTGACAACTTTTAAAGACATGCTATAATAACGATAAAATGTATCAATTGAGACATTTTTGAGGAGGGCACTGATGAAAAGGGATCAGGTGGAAGCGGCCTCTGCTCTGCTGGCGCGCAGTCCGATCTTCTGGGGAGCCGACCCCGGCAGCTTGAAGCAATTCCTGCTGCGATCCGGTGCATCCTTTCAGCCTTTTGAGCGGGGAGAATCGATCTGCCTGCCTGGAACGCATAACGACAGCCTCGGCATGCTCGTGGAGGGCAGTGCGCAGGTCAGCAAGGGTGGTGCAAGCCATCATGTCCTGATGAGCACTCTGCAGGAGGGCGATTTGTTTGGCGCGGTCACCTTATATGGAACGCATGATTATTTCGTTACGCGTATTACCGCGCGCGCTTGCTGTACTGCGCTTTTTTTGGCCAAGGCTTTGGTCGATGAGATGATTTTGCAGAATCCCCGGTTTGCCCGGCAATATATTGCCTATCTCTCGGATCGCATTTATTTCCTGAACAGTAAAATCGACGCCTTCACCGGCGGTTCAGCGGAAAGCCGTCTTGCCGCCTACCTGATCGCCAATCTCGTGCAGGATAGGGACAAAACCTATGTCCGCATGCACACCAGCATGAATCAGCTGACACAATCGCTCGATATCGCCCGTGCCTCTCTGTACCGCGCCTTTGAGCAGCTGGAGGAAGCGGGGGCTATCCGGCGCGAGGGCAGGATGGTTTCCATCCTGAATTTACAAAAGCTGCGTGAGTGCTGTGAAGGCTGAATGATGCGTTAACCCCGTTTTCCGCCCCAAAAAGCGGAAAGCGATGGAATTAAGTTTTATACATATGAAAGAGGGATCCCAAATGAAAAAGAGCACCAAGCTTCTCTCCCTGCTGCTGGCACTTTCCATGCTGTTTGCACTGGCTGCCTGCGGTACCACTGGCACAGATGATCCATCATCAACGGGCGCCGCTTCCGGAGCGCAGAGTACCGCGCCTGCCGCGCAGGATGTCACGCTCAATGTGGCAACGCTCAAGGGGCCGACGGGGATCGGCATGGTAAAATTGATGAAGGACGCCAAAGACGGCTCCACGGCTAACAAATACAACTTTACCCTCGCTGGCGCGCCGGATGAAATTACGGCAAAATTTATGAAAGGCGAGTTTGATATCGCTGCGGTTCCGGTCAACCTGGCGGCAACGCTTTACAACAAGATGAAGGGCAATGTGCAGGTGATGGCGGTCAACACGCTGGGCGTCCTCTATATCCTCGAAAACGGCAATTCGATCCACTCGATCTCCGATCTCAAGGGAAAAACGATTTATGCAACCGGCAAGGGCGCTACGCCGGAATATATTCTAAACTACCTGCTGGAACAGAACGGTATCGACCCGGAGAAAGACGTTACGATCGAATACAAATCCGAGCACGCGGAGCTTGCCACGCTGATGGCTTCCGGCAAAGCGGAGATCTGCATGCTTCCGGAGCCGAATGTTACGAGCGTCCTGCGGGAGAATAAGGACGTCCACCGCGCGCTGAATCTGACGACGGAATGGGATAAAGCTACGGAAAAAGCCGGCAAGAAGAGCACGCTTGCGCAGGGCTGTATTATCGTCAATAAAGAATTTGCGCAGAAAAATAAGGGTGCTGTGGACAAATTCCTCACAGAATACAAGGCTTCCGTTGACTATGTCACCGCCAGCGCAGTGGATGCTTCCCAGCTGGTGGAGGAGTTCGGCATCATGCCCAAGGCTCTGATCGCGGAGCTCGCCATCCCGAACTGCAACATCATCTTCCTGGAAGGGGATACAATGAAATCGACCATGCAGGCGAATCTGAACGTCCTGTTCCAGGCGAACGCGAAATCCATCGGAGGAGCAATGCCCGGTGACGACTTCTACTACAGCCACTGACAAAAAAAAGCTTGTCTCTCTTCTGAAAAAAATCGCGGCGATCCTTTTCTGGATCGCCGCATGGCAAATTGTATCGCTGTGCGTAGGGCAGGAGCTGCTGGTTCCATCTCCCGCGCAGGTTTTAGTCCGCCTCTCGCAGCTTCTGCAGGAGACGGGCTTCTGGCATATTGCCGCCGGCTCGCTGCTGCGGATTATGGCGGGGTATCTTGCGGCTGTTGTGTCGGCGGTTCTGCTGGCGGCTCTGACCAGCTCGTTTTCGTTTCTGCATACGCTGGTCAGCCCCCTGCTCGGCATCATCAAGGCGACGCCTGTGGCCTCCTTCATCATTCTGGCGCTGGTCTGGCTGCGCGGCAGCCAGATTCCTCCTTTTGCCGCTTTTCTCATGGTGCTCCCCATCGTTTGGGCCAATGTCAGCGAGGGCATCTGCCATACAGATGCGCAGCTGCTTGAGATGGCTCGAATGTTCCGGTTTGGCCGATGGAAAACCGTCTGGCAGATTTATGTGCCCAGCATTCTGCCCTATTTTATGGCTGGCTGTACGACCGGCCTCGGCCTTGCCTGGAAGGCGGGCGTGGCAGCGGAGGTGCTCGCCATGCCGCGCGATTCGATCGGGTTGCAGCTCTATAACGCCAAGGTTTATCTGGAAATACCGGATCTGTTTGCCTGGACGCTGGTCATCATCGTCCTGAGCATGCTGCTGGAGAAGCTTTTGGTGAGCATCATGCACCGCCTCAGCAGCCGCTTTGTCCGCCGCATACCAGAGAAGAAGGGGGATCTATCGTGAGAATCGAGGCATGCCACGTGAAGAAGTCCTATGGCAGACAGCTTGTCGTGTCGGATTTTTCCCTGTCTCTCCCTTCGCAGGGCGTCATCGCCCTGTGTGGCCCTTCCGGCTGCGGGAAGACGACTCTTATGCGGCTGATTGCCGGATTGGAAAAAGCAGATGGCGGCACGGTTTCGGGCATCGACGGCGCACAAATCTCTATAATTTTTCAGGAGGACCGGCTGCTGCCCTGGTGCACTGCGGAACAAAATATCGCCGTTGCCGCGCCAAAGGCAGATGCGGCATACTGGCTGGAGCAGGTGGGCCTAGGGGATGCCCGGCAAAAGCTGCCGGGAGAGCTCAGCGGCGGCATGCGCAGGCGGGTGGCGATTGCACGGGCACTGGCCTATGGGGGGGATCTTTTTTTACTGGACGAACCTTTCAAGGCGCTCGACGATGCCACCCGCATGAAAATCATCGGATGTACGATGCGGGCGATGCAGGGAAAGCCGGCTGTGCTGGTCACGCATGAGCTAACGGAGGCGGCAACAATGGCAGATACGGTCCTGCTGCTGGATGGCCCCCCCTTGCGGGTGGTGCACACCGTCGCCTTCCCCGTCCCGTTTTCCGGCCGAGATTCGGAACAAATTCGGAAATACCGGCTGCAGTTAGAGGAGGAACGTCGGCGCTGATCTGATCGCTAGGGTTCCAGGGAGAAAAGACTGCTGCAAAATGCATGTTTTTGCATTTTGCAGCAGTCTTTTTTTATGGGGCAACGACCAGTGGAGGGGAAAAAGCCTTCAGATATACAGTCCGATCAAGGCGTTATTTCTATTTGCCCTGAGGCAAGCGTCTGGACTTCCATTTTATTTTTCCTTTTCTACCGTTTGACATGCTAAAATTACCCGTCACCGCATATTTTGTTAATCATAATATTCCCATTGATGTGAATATCATCGCATTTAATATACGATAATGATTATTAAAAGTAACGTTTTATCGTAATACAATAAACGAAACGTTACAAAGTGGTGATTGTATGGCGCATGTTTTGGAAACCATTACAAAATATCGGCTTGCACATGGATGGACGGAATATGAGCTGTCCGTCAAGGCAGGATTGCCGCAGTCCACGATTTCCTCATGGTATCGCAAAGATATGACGCCCTCTATTTCTTCTCTGGAGAAAATTTGTGCAGCGTTCGACTTAACACTTGCGCAATTTTTTGCAGAGGGTGAGACGTTTTCCGTTCTGACACCGGATCAGACGCAGCTTCTGGAAAAGTGGAGCGTCCTGTCGTCGGAGGAAAAACACCTTTTGCTGCAGCTGATCGGCCACATGAAATAATCCGCCGTATGAGGAAACGATCAAAAGTGCGCTGCAAAATGCAAGCAGACATTTTGCAGCGCGTTCTTTCGGTTTTCAGAGGAAGAAAGGTTTTATTCCGCTTTCCGGTTCCTTCATAAATGTGTGATCAGCGTTGCAACCGCAGCGCCGATGCTCGCCGCGGCAGTCAGCTTGGCGGCGGAAAGCAGAGGCCTGCGCTTCGCTTTTGTGGGAGGCGGGGCGCCTGTGGCCTGTGCGATCTGCTCCACGCGTTCCCGTACCTTTCCCTCGCTGACCGTCGCATATTCCGGTTTTACAATAAACAAAATCCGCTCAAAGTATTCGCTACCCGTATCGCTCACTTCCACAACCTGGCGGTTGACCCCCTTGATCATGGCGCATCCTCCCTTTTCACTGTTCAGTTCCTGTCCTATTTTGGTCGATCCCAAGAAGCTTTATACGGCAGAGGGTGGAAAAAGAACTGGTAAAAGCTGCTTTATACGACTTGTATAGTTGAAAATTAGTGCAAAAGTGTGGAAAACTCGGTGGAAAGTGTGGATAACCGGAGCGTTTTTTAAAGAACAAGGCGGGTTGGATTGGAAAATCCAAAATGTGGAGAAAGATTGTTAGCTAATTATCATATACAAGGGGTTTTATCCGCTTTACGATACGTTTTTTTCGGCAACAAAAGACAACGCCGGATTTTCATCCGGCGCCGCTTTTGATATGGAGGGGAACGGGAAGAAAAAGGCTCTCCCCGGATGTGGGCTTTTTAAACGGCCAGCATGGCGGCCGGCGTGACGTCATTAAAAAGCAGAGCAATGACGACCGCTGAAAGGAAAAGGAATGCGACGATAGACAGGGAGATAATCATCGTTTTTTTGCTTTGGATATAAGCTTTCATGTGGCTCCGCTCCTTTATCGTTTGATCTTGTCTTTATTATAAGGTGGAACCGCTGGGAAATAAACACGATTTTGATTACAGTTTGGTACACTTTTGTAACGCTTTGAGGCCAATGATTACAAATTGTAATTTTTTCTGAAAACGGTTACAGAGAAATAACAAATCCATTCCAGCCACCCCGCCCTCCTGTTGATTGTATTTTGATGGTCCTTATGATATCATCGCCCTCAGAACCGTTGTTGCCCCTGTTCACCGATGCTATAAAAAGAAGCCAAGGGGGGATTTTGCGTGATGCGTCTGGTGCTCCTCCCAGCGGAGGAATCCTGGCAGAATCAAATCCTCGCCTATCGCACGGAGTTCCAGCAAAGAGGGGAGGTTCTGCACGGCTGTGCGGGGCTGGGTCAGGCCCCATCCTTTGCTGCCTGGCTGCAGGCCGTGCGGGATAACAGCAGGGAGGAAACTGTTGGGGACGGCCTTGTCCCCGCCTCCAACTTCCTGGCCGTCCGGCAGGCGGACAACCGCCTGATCGGCTTCATCGACATCCGCCGCCGGCTCAATGAATCCCTCTTCCAGTTCGGCGGGCATATCGGCTTCAGTGTGCGTCCCTGCGAGCGCAGGCAGGGCTATGCAAAGGAGATGCTCTCGCTCGCCCTGTCAAAATGCCGGGCATACGGCTTACGCCGCGTTTTGATCACCTGCAGGAAGGAGAATATCGCTTCCGCCCGCACCATTCAGAGCTGCGGCGGGATTTTGGAGAACGAGGTTTTCAAGGAAGGCGAGCTTTACCAGCGCTACTGGATTACGCTGTAAACCCGCCCAATTTCATCTTAATCAAGGAGCAGCCCCATGCCGCTCTCCCTGCGGCACGGGGCTGCCGTTTTCCGTTTTGCCGCGCTCGCGCGCAGCGGTCAATACTGCGTGGGGAGGCCCTTCTCGCGCTTAACCGGAATCGGCCCATATTTGCGCTCGAACTGCACAAGGTCCCTTTCGATCATCCGGCGAATTTCATGCGATTTCGGGCATCCATAAAATTCCGACACATAACTCAGCCGCTCGAAAAGGCTCTTGTCGATGCACACAGTAAAACGGACACAATCTTGCTTCATTGGAAAACCACCATCCTTTTTGCTTGTCAAAATATATAATATCATATCATATATTGAAGGATAGAGGACCTTAAAATGATGATAACGATAAAATATCTCCCTTTTGACCATGTTATTGTAAATTTTTTGCACAAGTTAATGAATCAGGAGAGATTCTTTGGTAAGATGGATACAAATGCATAAAGAAGATAAAAAGTAGAAACCCTGTGGAGCATTCTAAAGTGCTCCACAGGGTTTCCTAATTCATTCCGATCCACGCATCCTCAGCGGATGCGACATGAATGTCGGAAAATGCTTATCCGGCAGTTGATTAAGCTTTTATGTTATAACAACAAGTAGTCTTAGATAACGGTCAAGTAAGGTTTCCATACTTATCACAGGTTAGGGTGAGGGTCTTTTGTACGGTTTCAACGGGAAGCAACAACATATATCTCCGCAATTCTGCTGATCCTACGGCTTGATTTCCTGATTTATTTGCGGATTGCGAAAGAACTTTCCAAACATTATTTGTTATATCAACTTTTATTGTTGCCTGAGTACATACAGAACTAACCCCGCTATTTACACTGAATTCACCATGAAGTGTAATTTTATATTGCTCATTTCCATTTGCATCTTGATAGGTATATACCTTATTAGCAGATTTATTATAAACTGTACCCCGGGTTACTGGGCCGGTTGTGTCCTCAATGGTAATCGTAGCATAGCTTCCATCACTAAAGTATTCAATATTTTCATCTGTGGTTGCCGCAGTGGCGGCGCTTACGTTAACCATGAAGCATAATAATAAAATTCCGCAAATCAATGAGGCCATGAGTCTTTTTTTCATTTTAATCCCCTTCCTCTAATTGCACAATTTCTGTTACTACATCTTGAATTGATTCTTCACCAGAACCGCCCGATATTACATGATTTTCGATCAATGCACTCGCATACACAATACAGACAATTACAACAACAATGATTGCCGCAATCAAAATGATCTTACGAAATGTCATCCGTTTCCTAATCTTTTCCGGAGTTTCTGATGTGGCTGTTTCCAAAAGGTCATTTGCCACAGTTTTCGGATCGCCGATCTCCCGCAGAATATCCTCAATCGTCGCGTCCGGATTTTCATCAATAAAAACGAGGATACCATTACGAATCTTATCGATATAAAATTCTTTTTCTGCCTTTGGACATGTTAATGAACGGTTGACATCCTTCAGATATTTGTTAATTTGATCCATGAATTCTGGAGAAATTTCTACTTTTACGGCTTCTTCCTGCTTTCGACTCATCTTCCTTGCCCCCTTTTCCTCGCGAATCAGCGTTTTGCTATTTTCATGCTTTTCTGATCCGTTAATCTCAGGGTTGTGATCCACTACTTTTTCATCCGGACTACTGCTTATTTTCCTCTCCCTCCATCCTATCAGCAAAGTATGACCGTATAGAACGAATTTCCATAAATTACAATGTAATAATAGCATACTCTTTGTCGAAAGTAAATAGCTACAGTAAATATAGGCAAAAAAATTTGTCTATGCAGCCGCTATTTGCAACATAATTCCCAATTTTGTGAAAAAAAAAGTGATTTTTTAGCGAATCAATTTTCCACTGTGAAAAAGAAAAATGTTTATTTATACAATTTTTCCCATATAAAAGATAGGGGGGATTGCCTGACAGACCTCACAAATTTTACGAAATTGTTCTTTCTTTCGGGGGAATTCAGTCTGATTACTTTCATTGTGCTACAGGTTTCGCTGGCGCGACTTCATTCTCTTTGCTCGATGCAAAGAGAACGAAGCAAGAGAAACACGCG
>OMGU01001806.1_pt1 | contig 14718 bp, 15 predicted proteins | sample 1646121 | NCBI WGS metagenome assembly OMGU01 (sample SAMN05578581, study PRJEB25193) | human gut metagenome | biome: Human Microbiome; feature: human-associated habitat; material: feces | host: Homo sapiens | place: USA:Birmingham
AATAATCTTTCATCATGTTTGCAGTTAGCACAACGATAGCAATTCTTAGTTTTCATGAAATAGTAGTGAGTACAGCCACACTTTTCGCAATAGTAGCCAGTAGGCCATTTGATGTCGTAGAAAAATTTACGACAAGCATCTAAATTTGTGTAATATTGAATAATGAAATCAGAAGTAGACATATAGTCTCCACGACCACTAACAGACAAACGTTTATTATTTCTTTTGTAATACATAACGAGCACCATCCTTTGTACAAGGATATAGTACCTGTTATATTGACGATATCGATGTCTATTTAGTGCATGGAGTCGTTAGATGGGTACTCACATTAAACATTATAGGAAATGTATTCTTCATCTTTACCCTAAGCTTAGGCGTAGCCGGAGCTGCCCTATCTACATTACTATCAATAATCATCAGTGCCCTTATTATCCTGATCCTTTTAAAACAGCCCAAACAAGATTTATATATTGATTCCTATTTAAGTATCCGACCAGAAATTGAAACAATCACAAAAATATTAAAAACAGGTATTCCAACCGGCATTGAAAATGGTATGTTTCAATTTGGGAAACTCGTCATTCAATCCACTGTATCCACAATGGGATCAACCGCCATTGCCGCCCAAGTCATGGTGGCCATGCTAGAAAGTTTTGCATGTCAAGCAAGCATCGGTATTGGACTTGGTATGATGACTGTCGTAGGAAAATGTGTAGGTGCTAAAGAATACAAACAAGCGAAACACTATACAATCTTACTCACAAAATATGCATGGATAGCCTGCATTATATGTTGTGCAATAATCATGTTTCCAATTCAACAAATCACTAGTCTTGCTAGAATGGAGCCAGAAAGCGCCAAACTAGCCATTTGGTTAACACGCATTGTCTTCACATACAAAATGATATTCTGGACACCCTCATTCTTACCAGACTATGGCCTAAGAGCTGCTGGTGATGTCAAATTTAGTATGATCACATCCACTCTATCTATGTGGATCTGCAGAGTTGTAGTCACAATCTTTTTAGTCCATCAATTCCATATGGGCCCATTAGCTGTATGGATTGGTATGGGATCTGATTGAACAGTACGCTCATTTATTTTCTTAGCTCGTTTTAAATCAAATAAGTGGCTAGAACATAAGGTCATCTATCACAAAAAGAGTAGTTCACGCTACTCCTTTAAAAATCTAATTGTTCACAAACAGAAGCATAAATATCTTGTTGCGTTAAAAGAGTGTCAATCAAATAATTTCTTTCAAAATCATATTCATCTGAATCATCATTTCTTTTGATAATGGTTCATTCACTGTTTTTAACATATAATCAAACAACCGAAAATGATTTTGTGTTTCGAGTGCATCATCTGAATCCATTGTTAAATCGTTCGTTTCAAATATTCTTATTGTTTGATCCTTTGACAATTTAGAGCCTTCAATTTTATTAGGATGATACGCAAAGTTGATTTGTGTCCACACATACAAATTCGAATGTGAAATCAACTCGTTTTTAATATTAGTCATACTTTCTTAAATATTTGTCCCATAAAATACTGTAGCTGTATCTTCCACCAAGGCCAATCATGATAGACATCATAACCCCAGAAATCACACCAAGCCTTGATTTGTTGATCATATAGAATGGTGCTGATTTGTCTTAATGATTCAACGCATTCTTGTTCCCAATTGCCTTGTCCTACACAAAAAATCAATTTGGATTGTCTATACAATTCCATATAGGGATGATCTAAAGCCATATTTTTCATGTAGGCACATGGATTATTATGGTACGTATTTTCATCATGATAATCTCCATAGAATATTTCTGTATCATAAATGCCAGATAAGGCTAATAAGGCATCGAATTGATTTGGGAAACGGAAAATTAAATTAGCGGCATGCGTTGCACCTAGGCTTGCCCCTGCAACCATCCACTTATCATGATTGTTCATCTTTTCTTGTACACTAGGAATTAATTCTGAAAGAATATATTCAAACCAAAGTTCATGTTTCAACATACGCACCTTTGTATTATAAGGATAAGACCAAGTTTCTGTATCCAAAGTATCACACGTTACGATCGTTAATTGATTGGCTTCAATCCATTTAGAAACTTCATGAATCATACCACGATCTTCCCATTCAAAAAAACGTCCATTTTGGCTTGGAATAGCTAGACACAACTTACCGCCTTGGCCATAGATTTTATATTCCATTTCACGATCCAAACAATTTGAATACTCTTTTATATATTGCACTTGCATGGTGTTACCCCTTTCATAAAAATTTTGTTTTATTATAGCACATTTTATTGAGTTTTAAGGTTTCTTGCTTTATAATTGTACTGTTTTTGACAGGAAAGTGAGTGACAGTATGTCCAATAAAGAAAAAATTCTTAACATTGCCGTTATCGCCCACGTTGATGCCGGTAAAAGTACGTTAGTAGATGCGTTTTTAAGACAGAGTGATGTTTTCCGTGACAACGAAGAAGTTGTTAACTGCATCATGGACTCAAACGATCTAGAACGTGAACGTGGAATTACTATTTATTCTAAAAACTGTTCCGTTATTCATAACGGTGTAAAAATTAATATTGTAGATACGCCAGGTCACGCCGACTTCTCAAGTGAAGTTGAACGTATTATCCGTACCGTAGATACAGTTATCTTATTAGTTGATGCGAGTGAAGGTCCAATGCCTCAGACTCGTTTCGTATTGTCAAAAGCTTTGGAAATTGGTTTAAAACCTATTCTATTGATCAACAAGATCGATAAGAAAGACCAAAGAGCTGAAGAAGTTGTCGATGAAGTTTACGAATTGTTCTTAGACTTAAATGCCAACGACGAACAATTAGACTTCCCTATCCTTTATGGTGTAGCTAGAGAAGGACGTGTTCAATATGACCTTAAAACACCTAGCGACAACATCGACCCATTATTCGATACAATCTTAAAACATTGTGATGTATATCCAGATATGGATGAAGAACCTCTTCAAATGCAAGTATCTGCCTTGGCATACGATGAATACATTGGTCGTTTAGGAATTGGACGTTTATATTCAGGTGTTTTAAAACAAGGTCAACAATATATTCGTTGTAACCAATCTGGATTGAATGCCAAAGAAAGCTTATCTAAATTATTCGTATACAAAGGATTATCTAGAACAAGCGTTCCAGAAGCACATTCAGGAGATATCGTTGTTATTGCGGGTATGCCAGATATTAGTATTGGTGATACAATCTGTACAGCTGATCATGTTGAACCAATGGAACACATTGAAATTGAAGAACCAACTCTATCAATGAACTTCCATGTTAACTCAAGTCCATTTGCCGGACAAAGTGGTAAGTATGTGACAAGTCGTAACTTAAAAGAAAGACTTGAAAAAGAACTAGAAGTAAACGTTGGATTAAAGGTTGAACCAACCGATTCAGCCGATTGCTTCAAAGTAAGTGGACGTGGTGAATTGCATATTTCTGTATTGATTGAAAATATGCGTCGAGAAGGTTATGAACTAGCTGTTTCTAAGCCAGAGGTTATCCTACACAAAGACGAAAATGGACACAAAGTAGAACCAATCGAAGAAGTTGTATGTTTAGCTCCAGAAGAATATTCAGGAACAATTATCAACAAATTAAATCTTCGTAAGGGTGTTATGCAAGATATGTCTGAAGAAAATGGATATGTTAAGATCGTGTATACAGCACCTACTCGTGGCTTATTAGGTTTCCGTTCAGAATTTATCAATGATACACACGGTGAAGGTACATTAGTACGTCGTATTAGTGGTTATGAACCATATAAAGGAGAAATCGCACAACGTATGGAAGGTGCTATGATTTCAACTGAAACTGGTGAAGCTATGACTTACGCCCTATGGAACCTTCAAGAACGTGGTCAATTATTCATTTCTCCACAAACACCTGTTTATGAAGGTATGATCATTGGTCAAAGTTCTAAAAACATCGATTTGGATGTTAACCCATTAAAGAACAAGAAGTTAACAGCCATCCGTTCAAGTGGTCGTGATGAAGCTATGCTATTAACACCACCAAAAATCTTCTCACTAGAAGAAGCATTAGAATGGATCAATGATGATGAATTAGTAGAAGTTACACCAGATGCGATTCGTATCCGTAAAAAAGGTTTAACGGCTCTAGATCGTCGTAACTTGTATCGCCAAAAGATGAATGCTCAATAAGGCTTGGATAATTCCAAGTCTTTTTATTCAGCCCACTCTATTGCTTATTTTATGATAATAAACATGTACGAAATATGTATTAGGGTGAATGGCACGTGTACTATAGGTAGGCCTCTACGCCTACCCATTTCTTTTTATATGGAATACGAAAAAGGTAGGTACACAACACCTACCAAGTTACGTGGGCTCATCACCCTAATACTTATCTATTACCAGCTTCCGCCGCCTCCGCCACCGGCGCCTCCACCAGAGAAGCCACCAAAGCTAGAGCCCATGCTATCGGCTGTACTTTTCATTTGTTCTGTTTGATAATCCATTAAATTCTCATGAATCGGTTCATACATATTTCTTGTCAACATTCTGTAATAGAAATAAGAAGAGTATGGATCTGAATAATAAGAATCATACCAATCTGGTTGTGCCAAAGGAATCGTACTAAATTTCTTTGTCCACATTTCAGATAATCCAAATACCATCGCATATGGAATGACATCATAATAATAAGATGGATTTTCTAAAGATAATCTTTCCAATTGTGGTACTTCTGCCTTTTCAACAAAGTCTTTAAAACCTAATAGTTCAGGAGCTACACTTTTAAAGTATTCACTCACCACATTAAATTTAGAAATCAAAAGTATTGGTAGTGAAACAACCACAATGCCTATCATCATAAATTCAAATGGTACAATACTTAGAATCGAATCGCATTGTCTATAAATAAAGTATGCTAGAATCAAAATAAACGCAATACTTAATACTTTCTTTAATACAACTAGTTTATTCTTGTTAAATACATTTGTTGCTGCTGCAGAATAATTTAAAACCATCATAAGCACAAAGCTAAATGTCGCAAAAATGGTTTCAATCAAATTATCTACAATACTATATCGAGTATTGAATAAGATACATACAATCATACAAATCGTGGCTAGAATAATCGTCGCAAAGCCATGATCAATTGTTGATAAATTCTTATCTCCACTAAATTCATCATTCAAAGCTTCTTTGGCATCATCCATAGCCTTACCAAACTTACTTGATAATTTTGATAATTTCACACTATTTTTAGTTTTAAACAATCCGTTATAAATCTTCTTTTGATGCTTTAAAATCGGTGGTTCATGATTCTCTACCTTTGTAAGTACTAAATCATCCTCTTTTTCAGAAATGGTTAAATATCCCTTACTAGCCCAATATGGAATCAATGCCACTAAATCTTCTTGATCCACGGACTCATCTACAATCGTTCCAACCATAGCTGGATCCATATCTTTTAGTGGATAGAAATTCACAATTGGTGTAATATGCGTTTTCTTTAATAAGAATGCACGAATCAAACTATATAAGCCAAATAGAATAGCTAACCCTAAAAAGACAAATGGAGTCTTTGAAGTTGTTTGTTTGGCACCTACAAAATAGTTCTTTCTTAACTTACCAAAGATGGTAATGGCTTGTTTTACACCAATATCATAGGCATCTCCACTAATAGAATTCGAAGTAATGATTGGAGTTACATTTAAATCATTCGATTGATTTCCTAGACTTCCACTAAAGACTTTAATATTAGACATCTCATCTTCTGTCAAAGCCTTCTCAAATTGAATATCAAAATTAAAATGAGAAATGGTTGTATCCCAATTGTTTCCAAGTACAGAATAATAAATAAAATCTAAATCTGAATGATAATCTTCTGGAATCACAATCTTGTATGTCAACGTATAGGTGTGGGGGCCAATGATTGTATAGTCTGCACTTCCAATTTGAATCACACGATTCCCAGAATCACTATCTACATCATACTCATCATTTAATACGTTGATATCTTTAATTTTTAACTTATACTTTTCATCACGATTGATATACATCGTTTCTGGAATATTACGATAAATACCATGACGATAACTTGAAAAGTTCACATCAATCACTTCTTTAACATCAATTGTATTATCCGAATTGTATGTGGCATTCACCGTATAATTATCAATTGTATATCCTCCATCATCAGCATATATGTCGATACATCCAAAACAAAGTACAAATGCGAATAAGAAGGCAAAGACCTTCTTAAAATTTAACTTGAACATTTTCTCTTTCTGAAGCATTGGCCACTTCAAACATTGTTTTCTTTTCGAAATGGAATAAAGATGCCACAATATTTGTCGGAACACTCATGATCACATCATTATATTCACGAACTAAAGCATTATAGTATTTACGAGAATTTGCGATATCCTCCTCGACCTTCTTCAATTGGTTTTGAAGATCCATAAAATTTGTGTTGGCCTTTAAATCCGGATATTGTTCTGCCACCGCAAAAATACCCTGAATCGCATTTGTGATCTTATTTTCACTATCCATAACATCCTTTGATGTTTTTGCCATATTTCTTTGTGCAATCACTGAACTCAATGTATCCGCCTCATGTTTCGCATATCCCTTCACTGTTTCTACTAAGTTAGGAATCAAATCAAAACGCTTCTTCAAATACACATCCATTGTAGAAAACCCTTCATCTACCTTATTTGATAAACGAACAAGTTTATTGTAGCTAGACATTAAGAATAGTACTAATAAAACTAAAACAACAATAACAATAACTAGAATCATAATTAAATCCTCCTAGATTGATTATACTCTATTTTTGATAAAATGAGAAATATAGAAAGGAATCGTCATTATGTACAAAACTATTTTAAAATGGATCTAACCCATTCTTATTTGTTTATCAAGTTTTTATATGGTTGCACAAAAAACATCAACACCCGAATTTCATGAGCAATCCATTCAATATTTAGACGAAAAAAGAAATACGGTCATGACACTAGCCGTATCGAGTGCTGCCATCTCTACATCCATTACCATTTTACCAGGAGATACAGGAACTCCCATTGCGAATGACTTAGCGGATTTAAGTTCAAAATTCTTATTAGTTCTAGGAGCCATCTATTTAGAAAAATACGCTTTGACACTCACATGCATGGTCATCTTTAAATACATCATTCCAATACTTTGTTTGGCATGGCTAGTCAACAACGTCATAAAATGGGATTAGTTAAGAATTGTATGTATTAAGATTGGCATTATGGCAGTAGCGACGTGCCTAATCATGCCTTGTAGTGTAAAATTATCTAAAACAATTAAAGCCACCTATGAAACAAGTATTCAAGAAACGATTAATAACGCGAACAACATCCAGAAAAATATACCAGGATAAAGAAAATAAAAACTTCTTCGGAAAAGCAGCTGAAGCATTTTCTTCAACAGCACAAAAATATACGAAGACGTTTAACAAGTCATTAAACAATTTCATGGAAGCTACAGCCATCATGATCGTAACATCTTGTGTTATACCCATCCTTGTAATTCTATTCTTCTTATGGTTTATCCAAACCATCAGTGGCATGACAATCAACACAAAATGACTAACAACATTCAATCCTGTTTCTAAAGTACAAAAACAATTATTAAATCCAAAAGAATAATGAATTTGGCATCTTCGGATGCCATTTTTTAATGGAAAACAAAAAAAGTAGAAGCACATGACTTCTACTTCACACTCATATATATTACCAGTCTGTCGCAATATCTAATTGAGTATCTGAATTTTGCGTAAAACTTCCAGTATCACAGACGATTCCTTTTCCTAATGAAGTTTCTACAATTGTACCTCTAGGATATTTATTTAAATCGGCCGCAACAATAATATAATCCCCCAACATTTTCGCACCATCTTCACGAACCCAATATGCATCATTATTTCCCATACCACGCATAATGTCGACTACTCCTGACATATTTAAATTATAGTATGTTTCTTTACCACTAGGTCCATAATAAATACCACCAGAGGCAGTAAGTGCATTCACATTACTAATGTATTGTGAAAGTGATGGTTGCGAGTAAACGATTTGTGTAACAGCATTGTAGTTATTTTGAATGAACTGCATATCATTCAATAAATCTGGCTGTTCCATACTCATTTCTTCAACGCTCTTCGACTCTTCTTGTTTCTTGCTAGATTCTTCCTCGATATTTTGAATCTGTTCTTCGAATTTCTCTTTTAATTCTTCAGTTCCATTTTTTGTATCAACACGCATTAAGATATTTTCATCTGTGCCATTTGACTTGGCATAGACCTTACTTTCTTCCCCAATAACTGATGATGTTGTTAGTAATGTTAATGTAAGTGTCGACATCAATAAACCTGAAACTAACCCTTTTCTTAATAAACTACTCTCTAAATTTTCTTCTTTTATAAAGTTCAAAACACCCTCCAATCTTCCCCTTAAACCTCATAAAATACGAGGCAAATGTTGTCAAATAATTGAAAACAACAATTAATACTATACACAATTCTAAAAAAAATGCAAATTTTGACCTAAAAAAAAGGCCGTTTCATGCCAAAAGTGGCGAGAACGACCCAATTTTTTAAAATTTAATGTAGAAAATAATCATACAATAAAATAATCATACAATAATCGTAACTCCAACTTTCCATATCTGATTCAAAAAGTGCAAATTCAACGTTGCCAAACGATTATGCTTATCATACTTCACAATATAATCATCCATATTCTTTAGTGGACCTTGAGTCACATGAATCTTTTTATTCACTAATTTACCATACGACATTCTTAGAACCTTTTCATCATCCAACAACATATTCAAAATACGAATCTCCTCATCCGTTAAAGCTGAAACTTCCTCTTCATATTTCAATTCATGAATAAAAACACTCTGCAAAGGAAACTTTCTAAAAATGCGATCCACTTCTACCTGTGACAATTTACTCACCACAAATACATAGCCACCGAATAAAGTTCGCAATTGGATCTGTTTAGAAACCCTATGATAAAACTCCATCTTAGGACTAAACGCAAAAATACCCTCGTTTTCATTCAAGTATTTACATACTTCCTCTTCCTTAGAACGTATGGTCAATAATACATACCAATGTTCATCCAAATTCATACATAAAACCCTTTCATTTCATATACTAAAAGTATAAAGTGGTTAGTTAGCTATGTCAAATCGATTAAAACGGTAAATCAATTTCTGGTTCTTCTTCAAAAGTCGGTAAGTTCTCTAAATCTAATTCTTCAAATCTTTCATAATCAAAATAAGGTTCATCGATGAACGGATTCCAATTCATACAATAACTATATACATAATCCTTTTGTTTGTCTGTTAAACCACTTAGTAGTTCATCAATCGCTTCTTCCTCACGCAACCCAAACAACCACTGTAAATCATACGCACTATTCCCTCTATCTACCCACCAATGAAGTCTCTCCTTCTCTTTCTTTGTGAGTTTATTTTCCTTTAAAATTTTTCTTAATTCATTCTTACGAATTCTATATTTACCTTTACTCTTCTTTTTCATAAACAAAAAATAAGGATATGCACATGGCATACCCTAATATCTTTTATAAACTTTTTAATTCTTCTGTGATCGCATTGATTGCTTCATCAACCTTAGAAGCATCCTTACCACCGGCTTGAGCCATATCTGGCTTTCCACCACCATTACCAGAACAGATTTGAGCCGCTTTCTTAACCAATTGACCGGCATGTACACCAGCCTTAACAGCCTCTTTACCTGCACCAGACACAAAGACAGCCTTTTCACCATTTGTATTCACAAAGAATACAACCATCTTGTCATCACTAGCCTTTAAGTTAGAAACAATATCCTTCAATGCACCTGCATCCATTCCAGAAACAGACTTGATCAATACATTGACTTTTCCAAAATCTTTAGCTTCAGTAGCCCACTCTTTAGACTTCAAAGTAAAGATTTGGTTTTTCAAGTTATCGATTTCCTTCTGCATATCACGCATAGTCTTATATGCAGCTTCAACCTTTGTATCAATATTCTTAATACCCTTTTGTTTAGCACTATCCGCAATATTCTCTAACATATTGTGTTCTTGTGCAAAATCTTGGTAAGCCGCAAACTTAGTCTTAGCCGTAATACGACGAGAATCCGAACCAATACTTTCCTCACTAATGATCTTACATAGACCAATCTGAGCTGTGTTTTCTACATGACATCCAGCACAGAATTCCTTAGATACATCACCCATTGTTACAACACGAACTGTATCTCCATACTTTTCATCAAATAATGCAGTGGCACCAGATCTCTTAGCCTCTTCAATAGGCATTACTTCTTTCGTTACTGGATATGCCGCACTAATATATTCATTCACAATACGTTCTACTTCAGCCAATTGTTCAGCCGTAACCTTTTCATAATGATTGAAGTCAAAACGTAAATATTCAGGACAATTATAAGAGCCAGCCTGGTGAATATGATCACCCAATACCTTAACTAAAGCCGACTGCAACAAGTGCGTACAAGAGTGGTTCGCTGTAGTTGCCAAACGATCTTTGACATTCACTTCACCATATAAAGACATACCTTTTTCTAATACACCACTATTGATTTTAACTGTGTGAATATGCTGTTTATTACGAGTCTTTTGAACATCCAATACTTCTACTTCTACACCATCAGCCGTAAACACTCCCTTATCGGCAACCTGTCCACCACTTTCTGCATAGAAACAAGTTTCATCTAAAATGATCATACCTTCATCTTCTAAAGAATCAACCATCTTACCCTCTGCATTAAATAACGCAATGATCTTACCATCACAAGATAAGTGATCATAACCAATAAATTCACTAGGCTCATTGAAGTTCATCAATTCTTCATTTTGAGACGCAAAAGAATCCTTTACATTACGCGCATTACGAGCACGCTCTTTTTGTTTATTCATCTCTGCATCAAACTCATCACGACTTACACTGATTCCACTTTCCTCGGCAATTTCTTGCGTCAATTCAAATGGGAATCCATATGTATCATATAATTTGAAGACAACTTCACCACTAAGCTTTCCATCCTTAGCCTTACTGATCTCTTCATCCAATAAAGCCTGACCAACCTTTAAAGTCTTCTTGAAAGTTTCTTCTTCAACCTTAATCAATTTTTGATTGAACACTACATGCTCTTGTAAGTATGGATAAAAATCCTTCATTAAATCTGCAACAACAGGAACTAATTTATATAAGAATGGTTCATCCAAACCTAATTTTAAACCATAACGAACAGCACGACGAAGTACACGACGAAGCACATAACCACGACCACTATTTGAGAAGTTAGCACCATCACTCAACGCAAAAGTAACTGTACGAACGTGGTCCGCAATAACACGGTAAGCCATCTTATATTCACCTTCATAAGGATGTTTCGCCATAGCTTCTGTTGCACGAATAATAGGTAAGAATAAATCCGTATCAAAGTTTGTTTCTCCATCCTGAACTAAGGCAACCAAACGCTCAAGACCCATACCTGTATCAATGTTCTTCTGAGGAAGTTCCTTATAATCTTTACGATCTATACTTGGATCACAATCATATTGAGAGAATACGACATTCCATACTTCTACATAACGATCATTTTCCATTTCATCAAAGAATAATTTTTCTCCCAATCCCTCAGGATCATATTTTTCTCCACGATCAAAGAAAATTTCACTGTCAGGTCCACCAGGTCCCTTACCAATTTCCCAGAAGTTATCATCTGTCTTTAAAATATGACTAGGGTCTACGCCACAAATTGTAGTCCATACTTCATAAGCACGCGCATCATCTGTATATACAGACACATACAATCTGTCCTTATCAATCCCCATCCATTCTTCGCTTGTTAAAAATTCCCATGCAAACTGAATTGCCTCATCTTTGAAATAATCTCCAATTGAGAAGTTTCCTAACATTTCAAAGAATGTGTGGTGACGAGCTGTACGACCCACATTTTCAATATCATTCGTACGAATTGATTTCTGCGCATTCGCAATACGATTTGAAGCCGGTTTTTCACTACCATCAAAATATTTTTTCAAAGCCGCAACACCCGCATTGATCCATAATAACGTTGGGTCATTGTGCGGAATCAAACTTGCGCCCGGCTCAATCATATGCCCTTTAGATTTAAAATAATCCAAGAACATCTGACGAATCTGATTACCAGTTAATTGTTTCATCTTTTCTCCTCCAATAAAAAAACGCTCCTATTTCTAGGAACGTATAATTACGCGGTACCATCCTAGTTCATTTTTCAAAATTGAAAAATGCCCTCAATTCACTCGTTAACGCCGACTACGTTTCAACTCCAAAGTAGCTTCAAATTAAAAGACTCGAAGAGCTTTCACCAAACGCCCTCTCTCTATGCACAAGAACTTTTAATCCTACTTATCTTCTTCACTGTCGAATCGATAAAATTTTAACACTCTTTCCATATTTCTGCAAGACGAATCACACCATCTAACATCAATTCTTTACTCATACACGCAAAAGACAATCCTACACGCCCATTCGAAATACTAATTGCGACACTATTCGATTCACACAAATCCCTAAAGCGTGATATATCCACATCTAAATTTAACCAATACGCCATATATGTCTCATCCAAAATATACGAACAACCCATATGTGCATCAATCAATTTTTTTAAATACAAATGCTTCTCCTTATACTCACGAACAAGCTTTCTTAAATGTTTCTGCAAATACCCATCCACAATATATTGCGTAAAAGCCACCTGCTCAATTTTACTCGTCGTTGGACCAAAATAAGAAGCACTATACTTATGCATATACTCCTCATTTAAAATCATATACCCAATACGAAGACTCGGTAATAATAGTCTTGAAAACGAAGAAAAATAAATCACATTCTTACTTTTCGAACACAACGAAGTCTTGATTTTAGAAGCATACACAAGCTCCCCATTATAATCATCCTCAAGAATCAAAACATTCTCTAAAGAAACGAATTCTTCACGAACCCTTTCACTCATAGACTGCCTATCAGGCGTAAAACAAGTCGTATTCACATAGACAACATCCACATTCAACCTTTTAATATCCCTCACAATAGAATTTGGATTTAAATATTCAACATGAAAACCATACGACAAAAACACCTGCTTAGCCTGATTATCCACCAAAGTCGATAAACCAACCACCTTATTCTTATCTAACATCCCACAAAATATATACAACAAAGACTGATAGTTTGAACCAATCACCATCTGCTCTGGAAAACACAAAATATTCCGATTCTGATACACATACTTACATAGAGCCTGTCTTAATCCATACTCACCCTGTGCTAGACCATAACTTGACATCAAACGTTTATCATTCAAAACACCCTTCATATATCTTTTCCAAATCGTCGTTTCAAACGAATCAAAAGAAACCGACTGAATCCGAAAATCATAATCATACGATTTTTCTTTGTGACTCGAACTATAATCCAATATCTCCTGATGCAGTAAGATACGCTCCGAATTCATACTCACCACATAACCCACTTTTTCCTTACTCGAAATAAACCCATCCAACACCAACTTATTATATGCATTTTCCACCGTAGTTTTAGACACATTCATCTTCTTTACACATTCACGAATCGAATCCACACGATCCCCATATTTTAAGATTCCAGAAAGAATGGATTCCTTATACAAATCATAAATCACCTGATATTTCTTCATACAACTGTCCCCTATTTATTTTTTATAATTGTATATTTTTTTATATACAGAAACAAGTATAATAGTCACTAAGTTACAGAAAGAAGGAAAGATTATGAAAAACAAACAAACATATGAAATCGTACTAACCGGACTAGGTATGGCACTCGTATTTGTCGCAACCATGTTCATCAAAATACCAAACACATTAGACGGATACTTCAATCTAGGAGACGGATTCATCCTATTATTCGCAAGCTTTTTAAATCCATTTGAAAGCTTCTTGATTGGAGGCTTAGGAAGCGCACTAGCCGATGTAGCCGGAGGATACGGACACTACTTCTTCTTTACCATAATCATCAAAGGACTAGAAGGAATCGTAGTATCCCTACCTATGAAAAACTACTCTAAACCGAAACAAATCTCAAGCTACGTATTAGGATCTGTCATTATGGTATTTGGATACTTTATTGCCAAATACATATTAAAAGGAAGCTGGATCGTAGCCGCAAGTGAAATTCCAGCCAACGTAGTCCAAGGAGCTGCAGGTATTGTGATTGCACTTATTGTATATCCAATGGTAAAGAAAATCGTACAAGATAAATTAAATAGGGTAGAGGGATAAAATAAAATTGTCGTCCCTCCCGTTGAACCATACGTACGGGTCTCGTATACGGCTCTACATTTATATCGTAATCACAAACTCTTAAGATAGTAATCTAGGGGATGGACTAATCCAGGTCTATCTCCTATTTTATTGCCTAGAACAGTTGGTGATAATATGAAGTTCACTACATCTAGTCCACTTCTTCTATACCATCCTAATCTTGAATTAGCACATTTAAAGATATCTTCATGGTTAAATCTACATTTACCTGAATTATTCATGAAAATATAAAAATTCGTAGAATGTTCCTAATTTAAAGGAAATCTACGAATTTTTCTTATCACCCATTGG
>OMGU01001858.1_pt1 | contig 14180 bp, 5 predicted proteins | sample 1646121 | NCBI WGS metagenome assembly OMGU01 (sample SAMN05578581, study PRJEB25193) | human gut metagenome | biome: Human Microbiome; feature: human-associated habitat; material: feces | host: Homo sapiens | place: USA:Birmingham
ACGGCAAGTCCGACTTGGTGAGGGTGTCGCCCAATTTCGGCGGAGAGGCTTTCGAACTGGACGCCCGCCTCTCCTTCAAGAAGGACGGCGAGGGCAATGTCAGCCTTGTGCCGCACTTCATCCGCAAGGAGCAGAAGCTCGACGAGTATAAGGAACACAAGTTCTCCGACGATGACCGGAAGAACCTGCGCGAAACGGGCAACCTCGGCAGGGTCGTGGACCTCGTGGACAGGGGAACGGGCGAGATCATCCCCTCGTTCGTCAGCATCGACCGCAAGACGAACGAAATCACAGATGTCCCGGCAAACAAGGTGCGCATACCGGAGCGCATCGGCAAGACGGAAATCACCAAGCAGGAGCAGGACATGCTGCGTGCCGGGCTGCCTGTGCGCGACAAACTCATCGAGCGCAAAGACGGCAGGAAGTTCGTCACCACCCTGCAAGTGAACGTGGAGCAGCGCGGCGTGGAGTTCGTGCCGGGAACCGGCAGGTCGCCCCGTGCCGTCCAGACGCAGGAAACGAAGAACAACCCCGCACAGGGACAGGCGCAGGGTACGGAGAATGCCGCCAACACGCAGAAGGAGCAACGCCGCAACACGTGGACTAACGCCGACGGCAGCATCCGACCCATCAGCAAATGGAGCGGCGTGGACTTCACCGAGCAGCAGAAAGCCGACTACGTGGCTGGCAAAGCCGTGAAATTAGAGAACGTGACCGACAAGCAAGGCTTCCACGCCACGATGTACATCAAGTTCAATCCGGAGAAGGGACGCCCGTACCGCTACGACACCAACCCCGACAACGCTCAGAAGGTCGCCCCGTCCAACGAGAGCCGCACGCAGGTGGCGGTGAACAGCGAGGGCAAGACCAACGAGGCTACCAAGAACCTGAAGGAGCCGTTGCGGAAGGGACAGACCGCCCCGAAGGACACCGCACAGCAACAGCAGCAGGAGAAGCCGCAAAAGAAAAACAATAAGGGCATGAAGATGTAATCCGGTGTCCGCCACTAAATCCGAAGTAACATTTGTAAAATTCAAAACGACAGAAAAATATGAAGACAATCATTGCAGAAAAGCCGTCTGTGGCACGTGAGATCGCCCGTATCGTGGGCGCGACAAAGAGAGAGGAAGGATATTTCGAGGGAGGCGGCTACGCCGTGACATGGGCGTTCGGACACCTCGTGCAGCTTGCCATGCCCGACGGCTACGGCATACGCGGCTTCGTCCGTGACAACCTGCCCGTCATCCCCGACACCTTCACGCTCGTCCCCCGCCAGACCAAGACGGAGAAGGGTTACAAGCCTGACAGCGGTGTGGCGGCGCAGATAAAGGTTATCGCCACCCTGTTCAACAGGAGCGAACAAATCATCGTGGCGACCGATGCAGGGCGTGAGGGTGAGCTTATCTTCCGATACCTCTACCATTATATCGGATGCACCACCCCGTTTGTGCGCCTTTGGATAAGCTCGCTTACCGACAAGGCTATCCGCGAGGGGCTGCGCAACCTCGAAGCGGGCGGCAAATACGACAATCTCTATCTTGCCGCCAAAGCGCGGAGCGAATCAGACTGGCTCGTGGGCATCAACGGCACGCAGGCACTCTCCATCGCCGCCGGACACGGCACATATTCCATCGGACGGGTGCAGACACCTACATTGGCAATGGTGTGCGCACGCTATTGGGAGAACCGCCGCTTCACACCCGAAGCCTTTTGGCAGCTCCATATCGCAACGGACGGCTGCGACGAAGGAACAGTGAAGTTTTCCTCTTCCGAAAAGTGGAAAGAGAAAGAGCCTGCGACGGAACTGTATGATAAGGTGAAGTCGGCAGGCACAGCCACCGTCACGAAAGCCGAACGCAAGGAGAAGACGGAGGAAACACCGCTCCTGTACGACCTGACGACGCTCCAGAAGGAAGCCAACGCCAAGCACGGCTTCACGGCGGAACAGACGCTTGAAATCGCGCAGAAGCTCTATGAGAAGAAGCTCATCACCTATCCGCGAACCGGAAGCCGCTACATACCCGAAGACATGTTCGCTGAAATCCCCAAGCTGCTCGCCTTCATCGGGGCTTTGCCCGAATGGAAAGGCAAGGTGCAGCCGAAAGCGCAGCCGACACGCCGCAGTGTGGACGGCGGCAAGGTGACGGACCACCACGCCCTGCTCGTCACTGGCGAGAAGCCGCTGTTCCTCTCCAAAGAGGACAGCACCATTTATCAGATGGTTGCCGGGCGCATGATTGAGGCTTTCTCCGAGAAATGCGTCAAGGACACCGCCACCGTCACGGCGGAATGTGCCGGAGTGGAGTTCACGGTGAAAGGCAGCATCATCAGGCAAGCCGGATGGCGTGCCGTCTATGGCGGGGAGGACAAGGAAGAAACCGCCATCCCCGATTGGCGGGAAGGCGACACGCTGACGCTGAAAGGCTGCTCCATCACGGAGGGCAAGACCAAACCCAAACCGCTGCATACCGAAGCGACACTGTTGTCGGCAATGGAAACGGCGGGCAAGGACATAGAGGACGACGCATTGCGTCAGGCGTTGAAGGACTGCGGCATCGGCACGCCCGCCACCCGTGCGGCGATTATCGAAACGCTCTTCAAACGCGGCTACATGGAACGCTGCAAGAAATCGCTTGTGCCGACAGAAAAAGGGCTTGCCCTCTACTCGGTCGTGAAGACGATGCGCATCGCCGACGTAGCCATGACGGGCGAATGGGAGAAGAATCTGGCACGCATCGAGCGCGGGGAACTGCCCGCTGACACCTTCCGCAGGGAGATAGAGGCGTACACACGTGAAATCACCTCCGAACTGCTCTCGTGCGACAAACTGTTCTCCCGCAGGGATTCCGGCTGCAAGTGTCCCAAGTGCGGGACGGGCAGCATGCAGTTCTACGGCAAGGTGGTACGCTGCGACAACGCGGAGTGCGGGCTGCCCGTGTTCCGCCTGAAGGCGAACCGCACCCTTTCCGACGACGAGATCAAAGAGCTGCTCACCGACGGGCATACGAAGCTGCTCAAAGGCTTCAAAAGCAAACAGGGCAAGAGCTTTGATGCCATAGTCGCCTTTGACGGGGACTATAACACGACTTTCGTGTTCCCCGAAAGGAAAACGAGCAGGAAATTTTCAGGACGGAAGAAATAGTATTACCTTTGCCACTGGTTCAGAGTAATGAATTGTTCTTCGATACCGGATTACACTCATACTTTGGATTTAGTGGTGGCACTCGGAGGGATACCGAGTGCCTTTTTTCTTCCTTCCTCAAATATGATTATCCCATTCATTCATCCACTAAATTCCAAAGTAATGAACAACAAGAAGAAAAACGAGGGTCAGACCGACTTTTCCTATTACGGTCTGTACCTGCTGGACTACCTCCGCACGAACAGGTTTGAACAGGCTTCCGATGATGCCTTCATCCGGGAGCGTGCCGACCGTGCCGCCGAAACGTATGAGCGTGTGCGGCTCGAAGGCTATCCGCCCGAAGGGGCGCAGGAGTTGGCGATGGACACGCTCCTGCGGGGGCTTCGCTATTCCAAGTACGCCATCCTCCGCGAAGTCGTGGAAAACGAGTTTGCCAACGAAGTGCCGGAAAAGAAACGCGAAGCCTTCATCCGAAAGCTGCTGCCGCCTGTCGGTAATGTATTCTCCGCCTATGACCTTTCGGACGACAACTTCGCCCTGTCGCCCGAATACGACCTGCTCTACACGGAGCTGACGGGAGCCGCCGTCCTTTATATCGACGAGTATGGCGTTTAACCGCAAACAACGGCTGCGGGACAACATCGAGGCGATACGGACGGCATTCATCCTTGACAGGGAACGGAGGACGGCAACCGCCGAGGAACAAGCCATACTTCGGAAGTATTGCGGTTTCGGCGGATTGAAGTGCATACTGAACCCGGCAAAGGAACTGACGGATGCCGTGCATTGGGCGAAATCGGACCTCGAACTGTTTGCCCCTACGGTGGAGCTGCACAGGCTGGTGCGTGAAAACAGCAAGGACGATACGGAGTACAAGCGGTACGTGGATGCCATGAAGCAGTCCGTGCTGACCGCTTTCTACACCCCGCCGGAGATAACCGGCACTATCGCGGATGTACTGCATGAACACGGCATACGTCCCGATCGCGTATTGGAGCCGTCGGCGGGCGTGGGCGCATTCGTGGATGCCGTGCTGGAAAACAAGCCGGACGCGGATATCATGGCTTTCGAGAAAGACCTGATGACGGGCAAAATATTGGGATACCTGCATCCAGACCAAAAGGTAAGGGTGCAGGGATTCGAGAAGATAGAGAAGCCATTCACGGACTATTTCGACCTTGCTATCTCGAACATCCCGTTCGGCGACGTGGCTGTGTTCGACCCGGAGTTCACGGGCAGCCAAGACCCGGCAAGGCGTTCCGCACCGAAGGCAATACACAACTACTTCTTCCTGAAAAGCCTTGACGCGGTGCGTGAGGGCGGCATCGTGGCGTTCATCACCTCTCAAGGGGTACTGGACGCACCGTCCAACGCGCCCATACGCGAGTATATGATGCGTAATGCCAATCTGGTGGGAGTCGCACGCCTGCCGAACAACCTCTTCACGGACAACGCGGGTACGGAAGTGGGTAGCGACCTGATTATCCTGCAAAAGAACAGCGGCAAGAAACGGGAGCTGTACGATTATGAAGAGTTGTTCGTGCAGACGGAAAAGACACCGATAGGTAGTTTCCAGAACGGGTATGTCGGCAGCATCGGCATGATTCCCCACTCGGATCTGATAAGCGGCACAGACCCTTACGGGAAACCAGCCTATAAAGTCATGCACCGGGACGGCATCGAGCAAATGGCGGAGGATTTGCGGGAACATATGGATATTGAGCTGTATAAGTTGGACAAAAAGCTGTATGAAATGCACAGCCTGCATCCGGCACAGGGGAAAAGCACGGTGACAGAAACCATTTCCACACCGGTTGTCACTCCTGAGATACAGCCACGTCATGAAATGGCAGTGAAGCCCGAAGCGGCAACACCGCAGCCGGAGGAAGAAAAGTCGGAGATAGAGCCGCGCCGCCCCGATTATTCGGAGGGCGTGCAGCTCTCCCTGCTCGACCTCTGGGGCATGACGGAGGAAGTACGCAAGCAGGAAGCACCCGCCAAGAAGAAAAAGACGGCGAAAAAGGAAAGCCCGGCAAGGCGCATGCCTCCCAAACCGCAGGCGCAGGTTACGCCGAAGGTTACGACCGCACCGCCACAGCCGTCTGCCGCACCGCCGACGGAAAGCAGGGACAGCCATGAAACAAAGCCGGTGAGTGTCGCAGCCAAAGCCGATCCGGATGATATTTACGCTACTTTGGATTGGGACACCAATCCGCCCATCAACGGCTTCTATGAAATGATGATGGACCTCACGCCGGAGCGACGCAAGGAACTTCGCAGGCTGGCGGCACAGCATCAGGAGAAACGGCAGCATGTCCCGGACGTGAAAGCCGCGCCGGAGCAGGAAACACGGCAACCCGAAACACAGCCGGAAGTTGCCGCCATTCCTGTCGCTCCCGCAACGGAAGCGGCTGCAACCTCCCTTTTTCCCGAAATGGAAGCGGAAAAACCGAAAGAGGAAGCTCCCGACCTGTCGCCGCGTCCCTACCACCGCACGCCGGAAATGCACTTGCGTGAAGGCTCGTTAGTGGCTGACAGTGGGCGTCGTAACATCGGTTATCTGAAAGACATCACGCCTTACGGCGCGACATTCCAGCCGCTTGGACTGACAGGCTATCAGAAAGAGAAGGCGTTGCTGTATGTGTCGCTCCGTGACGCATACGAGCGTCTGTACCGTTATGAATCGAACAGGCGCGAGGAAAACCCGCAGTGGCGTGAGCATCTGAACACCTGCTATGACGAGTTTGTCATGCGCTACGGCAACCTCAACGCCAAGCAGAACGTGAAACTGGTGGTGATGGATGCAGGAGGACGCGACATCCTTTCGCTGGAACGTGCGGAGGACGGCAGGTTCGTCAAGGCGGACATTTTCGAGCGTCCCGTTTCCTTCTCGGTAGAGAGCCATGCCAACGTAAGCTCTCCCGAAGAGGCACTCTCCGCATCGCTCAACAAGTTCGGCACGGTCAATCTCGACTATATGCGGGAGATAACCGACAGTACGGAGGAGGGATTGCTTGACGCCCTCAAAGGACGCATCTTCTACAACCCGCTCGTAACCGGTTACGAGATAAAGGACAGGTTCATCGCCGGGAACGTGATAGAGAAGGCGGAACGCATCGAGGCATGGATGGGCGACAACCCCGAAAACGGGCGTATGCCGGAAGTGAAGCAGGCGTTGGAGGCTCTGAAAGAAGCCGAGCCGCCGCGCATCGCTTTTGAAGACCTCGACTTCAATTTCGGGGAACGCTGGATTCCGACGGGCGTATATGCCGCCTACATGAGCCGTCTTTTTGACACGGACGTGAAAATCGCCTACTCCGCAAGCATGGACGAATTTTCGGTGGCGTGCGGCTACCGCACCATGAAAATCACGGACGAGTTTTTAGTGAAGGGCTATTACCGGAACTATGACGGCATGCACCTGTTGAAACACGCCCTGCATAACACCTGCCCGGATATGATGAAGTCCATAGGAAAGGATGAACACGGAAACGACATCAAGGTACGCGACAGCGAGGGCATACAGCTCGCCAACGCCAAGATTGACGAAATCCGTAACGGGTTCTCGGAATGGCTGGAAGAGCAGTCGCCGCAGTTCAAGGAACGGCTGACGACGATGTACAACCGCAAGTTCAACTGTTTCGTGCGCCCGAAATATGACGGCTCACACCAGACCTTTCCGGACCTCAACCTCAAAGGGCTGGCAAGCAGGGGTATCAAGAGCGTCTATCCGTCGCAGATGGATTGCGTCTGGATGCTCAAACAGAACGGCGGTGGCATCTGCGACCACGAAGTCGGTACAGGCAAGACGCTGATAATGTGCATTGCAGCGCATGAGATGAAGCGTCTGAACTTGGCGCACAAACCGATGATTATCGGGCTGAAAGCCAATGTCGCGGAGATTGCCGCCACCTATCAGGCGGCATACCCGAACGCGCGGATTCTCTATGCCTCGGAGAAGGACTTTTCGACCGCCAACCGCGTGCGTTTCTTCAACAACATCAAGAACAACGACTATGATTGCGTCATCATGTCGCACGACCAGTTCGGCAAGATTCCGCAGTCGCCGGAGTTGCAGCAGCGCATCCTGCAAGCGGAGCTTGACACGGTGGAGGAAAACCTCGAAGTCTTGCGGCAGCAGGGCAAGAACGTATCGAGGGCGATGCTGAAAGGTCTGGAAAAGCGCAAGCACAACCTTGAAGCGAAGCTGGAGAAGGTGGAACACGCCATCAAGTCGCGCACGGACGACGTGGTGGACTTCAAGCAGATGGGCATCGACCATATTTTTATTGACGAATCGCATCAATTTAAGAACTTGACTTTCAACACGCGGCATGACCGTGTGGCTGGTTTGGGCAACTCGGAAGGAAGCCAGAAAGCCCTGAATATGCTTTTTGCCATCCGCACCATACAAGAGCGCACGGGTAAGGACTTGGGGGCGACGTTCCTATCCGGCACGACCATCAGCAACTCGCTGACGGAACTGTACCTGCTCTTCAAGTACCTGCGCCCGAAGGAACTGGAACGGCAGGATATCCGGTGCTTTGACGCATGGGCGGCTATCTTCGCCAAGAAGACGACCGATTTCGAGTTCAACGTGACGAACAACGTGGTGCAGAAGGAGCGTTTCCGCTACTTCATCAAAGTGCCGGAGCTTGCCGCCTTCTACAACGAGATAACCGACTACCGCACGGCAGAGGATGTGGGTGTGGATCGTCCGCACAAGAACGAGATACTGCACCATATACCGCCCACGCCGGAGCAGGAGGACTTCATTCAAAAACTGATGCAGTTCGCCAAGACGGGCGACGCCACGCTGCTCGGTAGACCGCCCCTGTCGGAAACGGAAGAGAAGGCAAAGATGCTGATCGCCACCGATTACGCACGGAAGATGGCTCTCGATATGCGCATGATAGACCCGAACTACGAAGACCACCCCGACAACAAGGCTTCCCACTGTGCCAAGACGATTGCGGAGTATTACCATAAATACGACGCGCAGAAAGGCACGCAGTTCGTGTTCTCGGATCTGGGGACGTACCAGCCGGGCGACGGGTGGAACGTGTACAGTGAGATAAAGCGGAAGCTGACGGAGGACTACGGCATACCGGCAAGCGAGGTGCGCTTCATTCAGGAGTGCAAGACCGACAAGGCGCGCAAGGCGGTGATAGACGCCATGAACGCCGGAACGGTGCGCGTGCTGTTCGGTTCCACCTCCATGCTCGGAACGGGCGTGAATGCGCAAAAAAGGTGTGTCGCCATCCATCATTTGGATACGCCTTGGCGACCGTCCGACCTGCAACAGCGTGACGGACGGGGAGTCAGGGCAGGCAACGAGATTGCCAAGCATTTTGCCGGGAACAATGTGGATGTCATCATCTACGCGGTGGAAAAGTCGCTGGACAGCTACAAGTTCAACCTGCTGCACTGCAAGCAGACGTTCATCTCGCAGCTTAAAAGCGGGGCGATGGGCGCGCGTACCATCGACGAGGGGGCGATGGACGAGAAATCGGGCATGAATTTCTCGGAGTACATGGCGTTGCTCTCCGGCAATACCGACCTTTTGGACAAGGCGAAACTGGAGAAGCGTATCGCATCGCTTGAAGGGGAACGCAAGTCGTTCAACAAGGGCAAGCGCGATTCGGAGTTCAAGCTGGAAGCCAAGACGGGGGAACTGCGTAACAACACGGCTGTCATCGAAGCCATGACGGAAGATTGGAACCGCTTTCTTTCCGTTGTGCAGACGGACAAGGAGGGCAACCGCCTGAATGCGGTCAAGGTGGACGGCGTGGATTCTACCGATGAAAAGGTTATCGGAAAGCGTTTGCAGGAGATAGCCAAGAACGCCACTACGGGCGGGCTGTACAAGCCTGTCGGGGAACTTTACGGCTTTCCGATAAAGGTGGTAAGCGAGAGGATACTCAAAGAGGGGCTGGAGTTTACCGATAACCGCTTCGTGGTGGAGGGAAACTACAAGTACACCTACAACAACGGGCATCTGGCGATGGCTGATTCGGTAGCCGCCGCACGTAATTTCCTGAACGCATTGGAGCGGATTCCGTCCATAATCGACCAGTACAAGGGAAAGAACGAGGTGCTGGAAAAGGAAGTTCCGCAGTTGCAGGAGATAGCGGGCAAGGTATGGAAAAAGGAGGACGAACTGAAACAGCTTAAGTCCGAACTTGCCGCACTTGACCGAAAGATACAGCTGGAACTTGCGCCGCCTACGCAGGAAGCCGACGAAAAAGAAAAGGATGGACAGGAGGTCAAGCCTGTTTCGGAAGGTGTACGGAGCATATCGCCACAACAAACTGATGATGCACCGCAGATACGCAGCCCGGTGAATGAGCGAAATCCAACGGGCAACATCATTGGCGACCATGTCATCATCGGACGACCGGGTTTTCAGTTAAAGAATAAAAACCGATCGAAAGGGATAAAAATTTAAAATTAGGAATTTTATATAAAATATTAATAGGGGCTATCCAAAAGGTCTAAAAGTAAATCATATCCCCTCTGCAAGTATCTGTAGGAGAGTGATTGCAAGACTTTCTTTCTTTTTGGGCAGCCTCTATTAAATTTATTTGCTCTTTCTTGATTTATGTTTATAAACATTATACCAAAAACATTCCAACTAACCTTGTTTATGTTTTGTCAGCCACCATTTGCACAACCATATTTGACTCCCAAAGAGAATGAATTCGATAAGATAACTTGCTGCATACCCACAATAAGGGGCTAAATAGAATACGAATGGGAAATAGATAACAGCACCGACAACAGATTGCGTTATGTAGTTGGTTAAACTCATTTTACCATAAAGCTGTAATGTGGAAACCGCTTTATTTGACACATTCCTTATGACACAATAATATGAACGAGAATATTTCTACAGAATCATCAGTAAAACAGAAAAAAATACTAATTTTGTTTTTGATGATCCTTCCAAAAGGAATTAGAAAAAATGTCTAATTCTAACTTATAGAGGAAAAAGCAACAATTAAATATTAAAGAATAAAAGATACGAAAAATATGACGCCAAAAGAGATACTACAAAAATGGATTGACTGCTTCAACGCCGCCGATGCAGTCGCTTTGGCAAACTTATACGCTCAGGATGCCATAAACCATCAAGTCGCAAACACCCCAGTTATAGGAAAAACAGCTATCCATGAAATGTTTGTAAATGAATTTGCAACCTCAAAAATGGTTTGTATTGTTGAGCATATATTCGAGGATGGAGAATGGGCTATCATGGAATGGAAAGATCCGCTCGGGTTGCGAGGATGCGGATTCTTTCATGTGCAAAACGATAAAATAGTTTTCCAAAGAGGTTATTGGGATAAGCTCAGCTTTCTCAAACAGCACGGTTTACCCGTAGAGAATAGTGATGAAAATCCAAACACATAACACCGTCCGATATGGGAATCATCATTCATTCTTTAGAGTCCGTTTCTTTCAAAGATTTGTATGCGGCATTCTCATCTGCATTCAAAGATTATGATTTCTCTTTGAATGCGGATGAATTGCGACGCATGCTCGACCGACGAGGATACAATCCACAACTATCTTTCGGAGTATTTTTCGAAGGACGGCTGATTTCTTTTGTGCTTAACGGAACAGGCATGTACAACAACATCTTGACTGCCTATGACACAGGGACGGGAACCGTACCTTCATTCCGGGGATTACACCTAACCCAAAAAATATTCACTTTCAGCCTCGAATTGATATGTCAACAAGGAGTTCGGCAATATGTACTGGAAGTTTTGCAACACAATCACAAAGCAATAAAAATATATCGCAAATTAGGCTTTGAAACACAGAGAAATTTCAACTACTACTCTGCCAAACTGAGCGATATTGTTCCTGTATTGCAAGTAAACCATACCGCATGTCGCATACTCCCATCGGATTTAAAAAACTGCCTTAACCAAACGGCCTGGTTCGATTTTCATCCTTCATGGCAAAATGACAGGGCTTCACTGGAACGCGGAATCGACAATTTGGACATATTGGGAGCTTATGAAAGAGAAGAACTTGTCGGATTTGTTATCTTTGAACCGGCATCTGGCGATATTTCATCCCTCGCAGTTGCAAAAGATTACCGGCGTAAAGGAATAGGCAAGTCTTTGCTTAAAAGTGCTGTCAGTCATTTTCAAAGCGATGTACTCAAATTTACTAATGTTGATTGCGATTGTGAATCAGTCACTGGTTTCTTGTCATCATTAGGACTTACCCCAAAAGGACAACAGTTTGAAATGGTCAGAAAAATTTAACCTACATTTATATGAATAGCCCTCATCATCAAATAACAAATTAATAATACCAAATAAAAATACGTATAGATTAAAAAAGTTCTTTGTGCTTTTGTCAGGGAACTTTTTTTTCGTAAATTTGCGTTCAATTATGCGGCAGTAATAATATACATATTAATACGAGTTAAGAATCCTGTAGTTTTCTACATGCTACGAGGAGGTATTAAAAGGTGCGTTTCGGCAATGCATCTATTGTAGTATATTATTGCTTAATCAAATGAACATTATAAATTTAGGAATTCTTGCTCACATTGATGCAGGAAAAACTTCCGTAACCGAAAATCTGCTATTTGCCTGCGGAGCAACGGAAAAGCGCGGCAGTGTTGATAAAGGTGACACCATAACAGACTCTATGGATATAGAAAAACGTAGAGGAATTACTATTCGGGCTTCTACGACATCTATTGTTTGGAATGGTGTGAAATGCAATATCATTGACACTCCGGGACACATGGATTTTATTGCAGAGGTGGAGCGGACATTCAAAATGCTTGATGGTGCAGTCCTCATATTATCGGCAAAGGAAGGCATACAAGCACAAACAAAGTTGCTGTTCAAGACTTTGCAAAAACTGCAAATCCCGACAATTATATTTATCAATAAGATTGATCGTGCCGGCGTAAATCTTGAGCGTTTATATCTGGACATAAAAACAAATCTGTCGCAAGACGTCTTGTTTATGCAAACGGTTGTCGATGGAGTCGTTTACCCGATTTGCACCCCAACAGATATAAGGGCAGAACACAAAGAATTTGTATGCAACCATGACGACGATATATTAGAACTATATTTGGCGGATAAAGAAATCTTACCGGCAGATTATTGGAATGCGATAATCGCTCTTGTGGCAAAAGCCAAAGCCTATCCGGTCTTGCATGGATCAGCAATGTGCAATATTGGCATCAATGAGTTGTTAGACGCCATCATTTCTTTTATATTTCCTCCGGCATCAGTCCCCAATAGACTTTCAGCTTATCTTTATAAAATAGAACATGACCCCAAAGGGCATAAAAGAAGTTTTCTAAAAATTATTGACGGAAGGCTGAGACTTCGAACCGTTATAAAAGTCAATGATTCTGAAAAATTCATCAAGATTAAAAATCTAAAAACCATTTATCAGGGCAAAGAGATAAATGTTGATGAAGTGGTTGCTAATGATATCGCAATTATAGAAGATATAGAAGAATTAAGAATCGGAGATTATTTAGGTGTTAAACCTTGTCTGATTCAAGGATTATCTCATCAGCATCCCGCCCTCAAATCTTCTGTCCGACCAGACAAGCCCGAAGAGAGAAGCAAGTTGATATCCGCTCTAAATGTATTGTTTATTGAAGACCCGTCTCTGTCCTTTTCCATAAATTCATATAGTGATGAATTGGAAATCTCGTTATATGGTTTAACCCAAAAAGAAATCATACAAACATTGCTGGAAGAACGATTCTCCGTAAAGGCCCATTTTGATGAAATCAAGACTATCTACAAAGAACGACCTAAAAAGAAGGTGAATAAGATTATCCATATCGAAGTCCCTCCCAACCCTTACTGGGCCTCCATAGGACTGACTCTTGAACCTTTACCGATAGGGTCAGGGTTGCAAATCGAAAGTGAAATCTCCTTTGGTTATCTGAACCATTCTTTTCAAAATGCCGTTTTTGAAGGAATCCGTATGTCTTGCCAATCGGGATTGCATGGATGGGAAGTGACGGATTTGAAAGTAACCTTTACTTATGCCCTTTATTATAGTCCGATAAGTACCCCTGCCGATTTTAGACAATTGTCTCCTTATGTCTTCAGGTTGGCTTTGCAACAATCAGGAGTGGATATTCTCGAACCGATGCTCTATTTTGAGTTACAGATACCACAAGTAGCAAGTTCCAAAGCTATTACAGATCTGCAAAAAATGATGTCTGAGATTAAAGGTATCAGTTGTAATAATGAGTGGTGTCTTATTGAAGGGAAAGTTCCATTAAATACAAGTAAAGACTATGCCTCAGAAGTAAGTTCATACACTAAAGGCTTAGGCACTTTTATGGTTAAGCCGTGTGGGTATCAAATAACAAAAGGCGGTTATTCTGATAATACCCGTATGGAAGAAAAGGATAAACTTTTATTCATGTTTGAAAAATCAGTATCATCAAAATAATGGAACGATCCAGGAATTTCTATAAGACAATACGGTTGGGGTATATACTTATCTCCGTTCTTATCGGATGTATAGCATATAATAGCTTCTATGAATGGCAGGAGATAGAAGCATTAGAACTTGAATTCAAATCACAGAGAAGTGAATAGACAGTATTACCCGACAGAGCAACTACGACAAAGCAATGCCATCAAAAAAAATGACAGCACACACAAAGCATAGACTGATTGTCTTGCCCTAAAAGATTGATTGGAATTTATTCAGGACTGCCTATCACTTAGATAGAAGTCCAAGGTCTGCTGAAATACATAATTCAAAAATTGAAATTGCTTGACTGCAAATTTAGTAACTTTGCTTGACAAATTAACGAGAAAGAAGAGAAAATGAAAGCCGACCGCATAACATCACCTATACGCAAGCAGGGGGTTCGTGCTTCGTAAGACAGGAAAGTGGTAAATTTAAAGTTCAGTTCATCGTAGGTAGCTTAGTGGTAAAAATCCCTGCCTGCGTATAGCTGCAAACCGTTGTTAGCAATCCGCTGCGCTCCTTGCTAACAATGGCTCGGCGACTTACGTCG
>OMGU01001868.1_pt1 | contig 14115 bp, 19 predicted proteins | sample 1646121 | NCBI WGS metagenome assembly OMGU01 (sample SAMN05578581, study PRJEB25193) | human gut metagenome | biome: Human Microbiome; feature: human-associated habitat; material: feces | host: Homo sapiens | place: USA:Birmingham
GATCCATCAACAAGGCTAATCTTCTTTTATTATCTTTTCATGAATAATTCAGGTAATCTTAATATCTGTTTTGGTTATTTCATTTAACTTTTCATCATTGAATTGATAGCCAATTATTCCATCGCTGCCTAGCACATAAAAATCAACCTCGTCTGAAGTTTCAAAACGATTTGTTTTTTGACAACCTACTGTTCCAATCAAAAGGAATGCGATTATACAGTATGAAATAATTTTTTTAACGTGTTTGTACAATTTAAACTGCTTCATAATCTGGGAAAATCATCTATTCCTATATGTAATTAATGTTTTAGAATTTTTAACAAATTCTCCTGGATGTACTGCGATTGCACCACCGATATCATTATCAGATTTATTTAAATTAACACCTGCAGTATAATAAGCTGCCCATACTAATTGAGAACAATAAAAACTACCAGTTTGATAACAGTTCCAAAAATTAAGATTGTAAGGTTTACCTTTTTGCTGTCCAGCCCAATAACCAGCATTATAATCTTGATTAACGGTTGTGCTCTTAACACCCACTTGCCAAATTGTATGTGTACTACTTGTCCATACTCCATGCCTAAAATCTGCTGTTTTCCCCGGCTTTTGTGCTTCAATTACCGCCTCAATTCGTTGCGGAGCTACTATTGCAGAATGCCAAGTATTAACAGTATTAGTCCCAAACCCTTCGGTTGTTACACATATCACGCCATCTCTCCAAGACCATGAACCAGTTGCTGATCTTGTTGTTGGATTCTTAAAATCACCATAAATTGGTGCCTGAAACCCATACTCTAAATATTCTTGTTCTCTTTCAGGCATCGTTTCAAGTATTTCTTTTTGTTCTTCAGTTAAATTCTGCTCATTTAATGTATCTTCATTAGCCAAAATAGGACTAGTAAAACACATAATGCTCAGCATTGAGCAAATAAATAAAGAAAATGTTTTTTTCATCAATTTACTCTCTTTCTTATTTTGTTCTTTTATGGATAGCGATATCTCTAATTCAAATATAATATATAATCCATAAAAATACAATACATATATTTATATCGTTTATTTTTTTTTATATTCGTTATAATTAATCATATTCAAATTGAAAAAATAAATATTTAATCATATAATTTAAGAGAAGATATATACATAAAAAAATTAAATGGAGGAACTTACATGAAATACATTCAATTTACTAAGAAGGAAAATGAGATCATGGATATCTTATGGAAGCATGATGTTGCAATGTCTGCAAACGATATTAAATTAGCTTCCAAAGATTTGAGTATCAATACGATTCAGCAAACGCTACAAAAATTATTGGAGATAAAATATATCAAGGTTGCAGGAATCGGACAGAACAAGAAGGCAATCACAAGATTATATAGACCAGTTATATCCGAAGCAGAATATGTGAATTCATTTATTGGCGAAGATACACGAGCAAAAATTTCAGCTTATTTTGTTGAGCACACAGATGATTTACAGATGATTGAACAATTAAAGAATTTGATTCAAGAAAAAGAGAAAGAGTTAAAATAATGCGATTTTCTGCATCATCTCTTTTCATTACTTTGTGTATCAGTTTTTTGTTGATTCTTCTGTTAGACATTTTACTTTCATATAAAAAAAGTTATAAATTATTTCGGACAGATTTTATAACAGTACTAATCGTTGTTGTCGTAGTAAGAATGTTTGTGCCACTTGAATTCAAATTTACTAAAACCATTATAGTACCCACAATCATGAATCCAATCATTGTACTGTTGCAATATAAAATTTATGCAAATGTGCAAGTATATCAATTCTTATTATTAGTTTGGGTATTAGGTATTATATGGAACCTGATTAAATGGATTCGCGCAATTCAAATTACCAAAGACATGTACAAACGTATTGAAAAACATTCAGAACATTATCATATAAGCAATTTTATTGATAACTATCAAGAAGAAAATTATGTAGTATTAAAAACGAACTATGTTTCTTCCCCTATGGTCATGGGCTTTAATAAAACTATATTGATACCAGACGTATGCCTTTCACAAGAAAATTTAAAAAATGTATTACTTCACGAAACATGGCATATTAAAAATCATGATGTGTGCAATAAACAAATTATCAATCTGTTAGTTATCATGTATTGGTGGTTTATTCCAGTATATAGATTAAGAGACAAGATTGATTTATTTTTGGAAATGCGTGTAGACTATCAAACAACGAATCCATTTTCTAAAGAGGAAGTAATGAAATATATGCATACGCTTATAGAAATCCAAAAAAACATTCAAGGTAGAAATGAATTTAATGGACAATCTACACATTTTATGATTCAAGATAATGCAAATGTATTAGAATATCGTATAAATTATTTAATGGATGGAATGTATCAAAAAAAAACGAGCAAAATTCTAATGATCGCCGTATTAGCTCTTCCATTACTTACAAACAGCATTATTTTGGAGTCTGCATTTGAACCTCCAAACAATGAAGATATGTATGATCAATCAGATATAGATAAGGGATATATTATTAAACATAAAGATGGAACATATGAATTAGTATTTGGCAAAATGCGAGTTGAAATATCAAATCCAAAAATTGAATGTTTTAAGGATATTCCGATTATAGAGGAGTAAATAATTTATGAAAAAAATAATGATTATGTTAGTATTGATCGCATCAATGAATAGAGTAACACCTGTTTTGGCAAATGAAACTAAAGCCTCTGCAAATATTTATGTTACTATGCCATGCCAAGAGAAGCTGGTCTGGAAATACAAATTTATAAACGGAAAATTGTATAGAAGATTATGGAATCAAACATTGAATAAATGGGTTGGAGACCATTGGATTCCTTGTTAATATTTTAAATAATCTTTCAATATCTTTGTATAGGTGGGAATTGACATAAGTTTACAGCTTATGTATATATTCAGATTGGTATCCCTCTCCGTCTTTAAACAACGGAGTCTTGGATGCCTTTTTATTGTCTTTCCGTCATATGCATTTAATTTATAACTTTCTTTGAAAGATAAATCCATCAGATAATCACAATCCATTTCATACTAAATTAACTGCAAAATTTTAAAAAAAAGATAAAAGCTATAGGATTTTATGCATTTTATTGAATTATTGCACCTTTACATGCTTTTGGCGAATATTAGCATTTTGACCTATGCATATGACGGAAAAATGGTGCGCGTTTAGCGAACCATCGGTGTATCTGTAGCGGTCAATCGGTGTGTCAAAATTTTTGATTTCTTAGTGATTCACCTTTGAATTCTAAACGATATGCTTTACATAGAACTCGATCTAAACACGCGTCAGCGTATGTACAATCCTTAAATAAATCGTACCATTCTTTTACTGGGATTTGAGAAACTATCACTGTCGATTTTCTACTTTCTCTTGAATCAAGAATTTCAAATAGATGTCTACATTTCTCGACATCAAGATTCATAAGTCCGAAATCATCTATAATTTGATACTACGCCAGATTTAAGACAACTTAAATATCTGGTTTTTTAATGTTTATGTTTCAAATATTGTTTTCAAAATCTTGTGGAGATTCATATCCACAATGTGAATGAATTCGTGTTGTATTATAAAATCCTTCTATATATTCAAATACGATTTTATATACTCCATAATAATTATCAATTTTATAAAATTGTAGCCATTCTCTTTTTATCAAGGAATGAAAAGATTCAATGCACGCATTGCCCCATGGAGTTCCTTTCCATGAATAGCTAACAACCATACCTTTAGTTAATCGCTGGTATAATTCTGATGTATACTGTACTCCGCGGTCACTTTGGATCACAATCGGATGATCAGTTTCACGTCTTTCTTTAGCTTTTATTAAGCATTCTAACACCTTGTCCGCATCCATTGTTCGCGTTAATACCCATGCTATAATTTTTCTTGATTTCTTTTTGAAGATGCTCATTTCTTATTTGTGTCTGAGCAGGTAGATTTTCATTCTTTTTATAGCTATAGAAACCTGAACGACTAACCCCAATTGTTTTTAGCACACTGGCTACGGAAATGGTTTGATCTTTTTTCTTTTGTTGATCATCCGCTTCGTAGATTTCACGCTGCTTTACTTGGACGTATGCCAATAGCTTTTTTTAATACTTCTAACGCGTCCTTTGTGTCTTTTAGTTCCTTTTTCAATTTGGCGATTTCTTTAGCTCCATCACTTGCATAATTACCACTGCCTCTAACGATGACTTGATTATCATTGCTGCGATATTGTTTCATCCAACCACCAATTGTTGTAGGATGAACACCGAATTTATTTCCAAGCGCAGTGTATTTTTCTTCTGGATGTTCTAAAACATAATTAATAACATTTTCTTTAAATTCTTGGTCATAGGCTTTATTGTTTTTTGACATTTTTTTATACTCCTTTTTTATTATCTTGACATTGTAACATATGCACAAGAATCTACAATATCTAGGACAGTCATGTTCAATATCTCATTCTATTTTTAATGTGATTGGTTCCTTATCAAATCAAATTCGAGATGTTTTACCTGTCCTATAAATATACTAGCATCAAGCACTACCAAAGTGGTAATGCTCTGTACTGATTTTTAGGCACCTAATTATTTTCAGTTAAGTAACACTGTAGATTTAACTCATACAATAAAGTCATCCAGACATTGTCTGGAAAGAACCCATGATGCTTTTGAAAACGAATCGTTATTCTTCTCTAAGCCATCTGCAAAGATCAATAACTTGAATACCTTGATAATCATATGTTTCATGACATGTTCTTGTAATAATCAACTTAGGGTATGCATCTTTTATCGCAAGTAATGGTGTGTATTCTTTTTCAAATGTTTTTTTCATCCGAAATATTATCACTTACTTGAATATATATTTGTGTATCACGTTTCTTGGCAACAAAGTCGATTTCTTTTTTATACAGTTTGCCAACATATACTTCATAACCTCTTCTACGTAGCTCTAAATAAACAATATTTTCGTATACTCTTCCATAGTCCATATTTCGTGTACCATTTACTGCATAACGAAAAGAAGAGTCACAAAGATAATACTTACTATTGTTGGTTAGGTATTTTTTTCCTTTCAAATCATATCGTTTTGCTTCATAAAATAGAAAAGCATTTTCTAAATAACCAATGTATTTTGAAACAGTCTTTCTTGTTATTTCACTTTGATTATTCTTTAAAGTCTCACAGATATTATTTGGAGAAAGAAAGTTTCCAATGTTATCCATCATAAATTCGGATATATTCGTAAATTCTAGTTTATTTCTTATCTTATACTTTTCAACTAAATCTCGAATGATAATAGTTGAATAAACATCTCGTACATAGTCATATTGTCGATTTTCCGTTTTATAGACATAAGCACCTGGCATTCCTCCAGTTTTGACGTATTGATCAAAAGCATCATCATATCCATCTGTGATTTTATAATAAGTTAGATATTCCTTAAATGAAAATGGGTATACTTTTATTTCCATTGTTCTTCCAGTAAACAGTGTTGCCAAATCTGAGCTGAGTAAAAACGCATTAGAACCTGTAATATAAATATCATAGATTCCTTTTGCATAAATGCTATTAATTGCAAGTTCAAATTGAGGACACATCTGTACCTCATCAATTAACAGTACATTTGTCATTTTTTCTTTGTATTGATTCATAATATATTTATGCAAGGCATGATATTCTAACAAATGATCAATTCCAACTCTTGAAGATTAATCATCACAATATTGATTTGTTCATTTAATGATTTTAAATATGTGATAAATTCCTGAAGTAATACTGATTCCCACTACAACGAATTCCAGTAATAACCTTTATATCGGGTGTACCATATAATTCAATCAACTCATCTAAATATTTTTTCTAACAATAAGTTGCATAACATTCTCTCCTATTCCCACTTTTTAAAAATTATTAAATTTTCGGTAATAGAATGATTCTTTTAATTTCTAATAGTGTGAACATTATGTTGCTCACTTGATTAAAGAAAAGCACTAGCTGAAGTGCTAATGCTTATTGAAACTCAGGTAAACCTAAACTGTTAATTGCTTTTATAATGATAGACCAGGTTGTTTTATCACAAATATCTAAATCATCATAGTTTTCATTCCATTCTTTAATGTAGGATATATATTATGGATAAACTTCTTATATTCCTTTTCAGTTAAATCAATACTTGTTTTGCATTCTAAAGTACCAATAGAATCTGAATAAGAATCAACAAACCGATCTTTAATCTTTTTTACAACAATCTTTTGATATCCTTCATAAAAACCACCCATTTCAGATTCAACTGAAGCAGTAGAAGTTTCATCAATAGGTAAAAATGAATAACAAACATCTTTATGACAATGAAAACAATATCGACTTGAAGGTGGCATCGTTTTACCACGTACCAAATAAATTTTATGATCATCTATATCTTTTTGAAGTTGAGTAGTCATTTTTGGAATTCTATAAACAATTTTTTGCCGTTTCATGACCACAATGAGAACAGCAAATTCTTGTCAATGCTATCACTTCTTTCTTTTTTCAATAAACTTGAATTTGTCAGTCCAAAATCAGGACACCAGCGCAACTGGACATTTTCGTAAATAAAAGACCTGGAAAATCTTTTCTCAGTTCTTCAACGACAAAGTAGATTTCATCATTATCCCATGTGTCTCCTGCCTTCAATTTACACTGTTCTAAATCCTTTCGTGTTTCAAAGGCAACATCGCCGATTATAATTTTGCCGTTTTTCTTTAAGTGATTACGCAATTCTAGAAAGAAATCTTTCTTCTGATCATCCGTCAAATGATGCAAAGAGTATGTCGCAACAATATAATCATAACGAAAATTTTGCAATGGTTCGACAAGCTCTTTTGAAAAGTCCCCCTGATATAAATGTGCATTGGGCATTTTCTCAGATGCCAACTCAATCATCCTAGATGAAAAGTCCTGTCCATATATGGAGCACCCTTGCTCATATAGCTTTGTTGTTAATGTACCTGTCCCGAACCCAATATCCAAAACAATGGCATTTTCAGTTTTCATTATAGTCTGAAAAATGAATCCAAGTACCTTTTTGTAACCAGCAAAAGGATATGTGTTTTTCTCATCAGAAATGCCGACAGTTTTGTCGTAACCATCTGCCCAAAGGTCGAATGCTTTATTGTTTAACATACTTATTTCCTCCACAAAATTAAAAGGCGATTGCTCGCCTTTTAAGATGTTTAGCAGTTTTCTCTGCACTAGAACAAGTTTTAGGTCTTTGTTCCGATCAATGGCATGGGTTTATAGTCTCCATACCGACTCTTCCTTCATAATATATCATTTTAACTAACAATCTACAAATTAAATGATTTTTTCTTATTTGATTTGTGACTGCGATTACCTTACAATTTCGCATAATAAAAACTCCTTTCTCATATATCAGGATTTTCTGGCTATGTAAAAGGAGTTTGTTCATATTGTCTTGTTTTATATTTCTAATACTCTTATGTTTGACCACTCATCAAGTGTTCTTAAAAGATGCATATTAGCTGGAAAAGCAGATAAATTCATCTAATTTCTGATAAGAAGATGCTAAAAAACATTTATTTATGAGCTATATGGTGTCCCCGATAAGATTTGAACTTACGACCTTTCGCTTAGGAGGAAAACTCTCTATCTAAATGAGATACAAGTATAATATTTTTATAGTTTTGTCATTTTTGTTAACTCCTTCACAAAAATAAGTTAACTTAAAATCCTTTTTTATTAAGTTAAATGCATTTTAATTAACTAAAATTATAATTTATATCAATTTTTATTCATTTTAAGTGAATTACTTAACTAATTTTATTGAATTAGCTTATTTTATTTACTATAATTTATTTGCATAAACAAATTTAAAGGAGGAAAATAATGCTGAATATCGAATTAAATGATTTAATTAAACAAATAATTACCACACAAGCAGAATCACAAACTATCGAAGTAAAAGCAGCTCATGGAGGAACACCAAAACGTTTATATGACACTCTTTCTAGTTTTTCAAATCAGGATGGTGGTGGAATTATTGTATTTGGATTAGATGAAACACAAAACTTTAAACCAGTAGGTGTCTATGATTTACAAGACCTACAGAAAAAAGTAACCGAACAATGCAATCAGATGATTCCTCAAATCCGCGCTATTTTTACAATTACTGAATACGAAGGCGTCAATATTTGTAGTGCAGAAATTCCCTCTATCGATATCACAAATCGCCCGTGTTACTATGCTGGTGCAGGTAAAGTCAAAGGTTCTTATGTGCGAGTTGGAGATGCTGATTTACCAATGACAGATTATGAAATCTATAACTTCGAATCCTTTAAATCACATGTACACGATGATGAAAGGCCCATTGATCGAGCTACTCTTTCTTTATTAAGGGAAAATGACATCAATAATTTTATTCTACAAATGAAATTAAATCGGCCAGGATTTTCAAAATTATCCGAAAATCAAATTTATGAATTACTATCAATCACACGTAATAATATTCCCACACTAGCATCCGTTTTAAATTTTGGAATCTATCCACAAGGACTATTACCGCAATTAGCTATTACCGCAATCGTTGTTCCAGGAGAAACGATTGGCGACATCACTAGCGATGGAATACGTTTTCTAGACAACAAAAGAATTGAAGGCACTTTATCAGAAATGTTGGATGAAGCCATAGCTTTTTGTAAAAGAAATATAAAAGTTCAAACAATCATCAATCCAAACAATGGTAAAAGAGAAGATAAAACAGAATATCCTATCAACGCTATAAGAGAAGCCATTTTAAATGCGTTAATTCATCGTGATTACAGCATTTATACGGAAGGTACCCCTATCCAAATTTGCTTCTTCACAAACCGCTTAGAAATACATAGTCCTGGAAGCCTATACGGAAGAATGACAATTTTTGATTTAGGCAAAGCCAGACCCGATTTAAGAAATCCTGCACTTGCTACAATGTCTGAATTTTTATTAAAGACTGAAAACAGATATTCTGGTATCCCAACAATACGTAGAGAAATGAAGGAATATAATTTACCTGAACCTGTATTTGAAAACAAAAGAAATGAATTTGTTGTTACTTTATATAATAATCAACATACCTCAAACGACAATGAAGATATTGACTTAATACGTTTTTGTAAGTCACCAAAATCAAGAAAAGAAATTGCTGAATATTTAGATATTAAAACAACATCTTTTGTGACAAAAGAATATATTCAACCACTAGTTGATGCAGGTAAACTAAAATTGACAATTCCTGACAAGCCAAAAAGTAAAAATCAAAAGTATTATTCTGATTAAAAGAGAATACAAAAAAGCGTTGAAGTCAAACGATTTCAGCGCTATTTTTAACTCAATATGGCGTCCCAGATAGGAGTCGAACCTACGACCTTTCGCTTAGGAGGTCACTCATCACAATTTTATTTAAGCTTAAAATTTACATATAATTTCGTTATATGCCTTATTTATCGACTTTTTTGCATTTTCTGATTTTGACCACTCAACAAATTATACGGATTTTTTCACCTGATTTCGTTCATTTTTTTGAGTCAATATTAGCTGGCTATTAGCTAGAAGGCCATTTTACTAAAAAAGTCCCTTGATTGGGACATCTCATTTTAATGCATCTAATAGTTTATCTAGTAAATCCGGATTGTCTTTTAATGAAGCAACCAGCTTATCCACATCAATACTATCTTTTTTTCGTTTTGCATTATCTTCATCGTTGTTCTGGTAGAATGACTCATCAAACTTTTGAGCATTTACTTTACGATCTTCATCTAAAATATGACTATATAAATCTGTTACCATATCGGCTTGTGCATGACCGGTATCTCCCTGTGTTGCTTTTATATCTCCATGATTTAATTTCAACTTATATGTTGTACTTGAATGACGTAGCGAATGAAATACCACTGGCGGAAGTCCAGCTTCTTCTGAAACCTTAGCTAATCCTTTACGAATGATATTATGCTCTACTGGTCTGCCATCTTCAAAACATAAAACCATATCATAATCATGATACTCATCTTGAAAAAAATCTTTATATTCATTTTGCTGTTCTTTCCACTCACGTAAAAATTGTGCCAATGTATTAGGTAGCCATATAGTACGAATACTTGATTGTGTTTTAGGTTTTCGTAACACCAATACTGTTGTATTATTTTCATTATCCATAGCTGATGGAAATGTATACAAAATATCTTGAACATTCAATTCATCAATTCCCTTTTTAGAAAGTCTTTGCAATTGTTGTTCTACAACAATATGAGCATTATCATTTTCAATATCTTCATCACTTATAAATACATTTTTCCATTGTAATCCTAAAACTTCACCAATACGTAATGAACACGCAAATGATAGTTGAATTGCTAACGAAACCTTTGGATCTTCACAAACTTCTAGTGCTCTAGAAATCATTTCTGAAGTCCAAATTTCTTTTTTTGCATATTCATGTTTTGGAGGTGTAACCTTTTTAAAAGGATTTGATGCAATTAATTCCCACTTTTCAGCACACCCAAAGGCACAGTTCAATAACTTATGAACCGATTTTAATATATAAGAAGTTACTTTCCCATCTGTATTTGATCTCATAGGACGAATAACACTTTGTTCTTTTAAATCCCTATAATATTTTTCAATCACAATTGGCTTAATATCTTGTAGCTTCTTTTTACCTATATATGGAAGAATATAATATTTAATTGTAGAACGATTTCTTGTTAATGTAGAAACGCTCCAATTTTGATAGCCATAAAGCTCAATAAATGTGTCTAAAAATGATTCGACAGTATCTGTATTGGGTGGTATAAAAGAACCCTTAGCCGTTTCAGCTTCAACTATTGACTTTCTAGCCTTAGCTTCAGAAATCGAATCAAATGTTTCCCATTTCTGTCTCTTTTTCCCTTTTACATCTACATAATAATAAACTACACAATATTTACCATTACGCTTATTAATTGTTGCCATTCATATCATCTCTTTTCTAATAGTTTGTTTAATAACTCTCTTTTTAAAGATGGATCTGATTTTAATTTATCCACCAATTCATCAAAATCAGAATGTTCTTCTTTTGGAAGTAAACCGGATGTTTTCTCTTTAAAAGATTGATTCCATTTTTCTTTACATTCCATCCCCTGTCTGCAATTTAAAAAATCACGAACTTCATCAACATTAGGCTCTTTACATCTTAAAGGTTGCTCCAAATTCGAATAATACACATCACTATACGAAACCTCATTTATACTCTTTTGTCTACCAAATGACATCAGTTTTACTAATGTCAATTCTGGAAAATCCAATTTACTAATAAGTTCTTTGAAGTGCTTATTTACAACTCTATCATCATAAGGTAGATCATCCTTCAAACTGTAAATAGTAGAATCACCACTATGATTTTGTACATATCTATTCCGCCATTCCATCAACAATTCAATGACCTGGCTATGTAAATACACTTTCTTTTCTTGTTTATTTTTTAGTAGTACTACAACTGTATTTGTGTTTTGAAATCCTTTCTTCTTATAAGTTTGAATAATCGAAGATGGATCCATTTCTAAAACAATATTCTTATTCAATCGTCTAATTCTTTTATTCGATACGATATACCCATCTTCTAAATGATCTAAATCATTCCAGGTAATAGCTCTCACTTCACTTAAAGAAAGACCTGAATCAAAACATAAATGCAATAAAATAAACAACTTTTCATTTGTACAATTAGAAATCAATGTAGTCCAATAAGACAAATTCCAATCTAGTGACTCTTGATTCTTGGCGCTAACTTTTGGCCTATATTCTGTAAAATAATTTGATTTCATTAAATTATGATCAACCAAATAGTCACTGGCCTGGCATAATAAATTTAAGCAGCCTCTTACAGCAGAAGCACAAATAATTTCATTTGATATTTGATTTCTAATAGGTACACCTGGTAATAACTGAAGATCATGCATAATTTGTTTTGATGTTTTAGCATTAAGCTCTTTAACCTTTTTATCTCCTACAACTTTACTTAAATAATTGTTGATCAAAGATTGTTTATTCTCATATATTGAAATCGAATAATCATTAAATATAATCACACTTACGTATTGATTCAAATAATCAATAAAGAGTGTGTTCTTATTTACAATAATCTTATTTCTTTTTCCACCATCTATTTGTTCTTTACGCTTCAATGCCTGCTCTCGATTGTAGAACGTTTCATATCTTTTCTCTATATCCCCTTTCTCATTTTGGATTGTATAAATTACATTGTATGCCTTACGTCTTTTAGTAATTACTACGGCCATTTTTAGTCCTCCCTATTCTTCGCTATAAAACCATTTGTCAAAGGATTCCTTGTTTATGCGAATAGATTTACCAATCTTTATACTTTTAAAAGTATTTTCTTTCACTAATGAATAAGCAGCTCCTTTACTTACACCTAATATCTTTGCGATTTCAGCTACTGTGTAAGTTTTCTTTTCACATAACATAGGTTTCATTTCCTTTTCCTCCTCACTATAACCTTTTAAAAATCTTTATTCCCAGCTACAAAAAAAGGAAGCAGTGTTTTATTACTGCTTCCACAGGGAAAGAGTCCATAACCAAAAGAATCATTTCTTCGGGTTATGTAAACGTAAATCTAAACTGATTTTAATTTTCTTATCAATAATCGCCATTTGTCTTTTATTTAACGTTGCTATCTTTTTAAATAATCTCGACTTATCAATCACTCGAATTTGTTCACACATCACCATAGATCTGTACTTCAATCCTAGTCCATCCGGCAAAATACAATGTGTTGGAAGATGATGTTTTGTATAAATCTTAGAAGAAAGACACGCAACAATCGTAGTTGGACTATGTTTATTTCCACGATTATTTTGAATAATTAATACCGGTCTAACTTTTCCTTGTTCTGATCCTGAGGCATCATTCAGATTTGCTAAATAGATTTCTCCTTTTTTCACTTTCATTTCTATCCACTCCTATAAAATATGTAAAACCAGGAAATCTCCTGATTGATAATTAATATTAAAATATTCATCGTGTCTTCTATTTATCACCTGATCACCCGAAAACAAAGGAATCCTATTAGACAAGATAGTTGCTAATTATCTCTCATTGGAATCTCACCAACCCATATTACGCTTGGGCCTGTCGCTAGAAGTATCATTATCTTATATATTGTCATGGCACAATCAGCAAAATTGTTTGTCATTCTAAAGTATCATCGCTCGAATTACTTCATCATCGCGCAGTAGTGATCCAGCTCGAATATATAAGTTTTGTACCTAATAGTTGTTTGTGATTTTCAAAGATCAATATTTTGCACAAATTATGCAAAATTTAAATAATTAATGTTATAAATTAATTATTTAAATCTTGCAATCATTGAGTGAAAATACCTTCATCTCAATGATTGTAAAACTTTATTCATCACTCTATTTTTGTTTAGCCGTGATATATTCAATATTTTTGAGAAACCCTATTTCTTCTAAAACTGAAACACTCACAAAAGCAGCATTGATAATAGGATTCAAATAAACCAAAGAATTGTTATTAAATAAATCTGTAAAAATCAATAACAAAGTCATTGTAGGTATAAACAAAAAGAAAATCATAAAATCATTATCCTTTTTTTCATAATTCTCATAATACTCATTTTTAACTTTAATTCTGAAAAACAATCTGAAAATCATCAAAATTAACGTTAAAATCAAAACCACCACAAAAAATCCAACATTGAATTTATCATACGGACTCCCTAAAAGGATCACACTACAAATAAATGAAAAATAACATGGAAATAAATATGTGAATTTAATTTTCCCTTTACCCAAAAATGCATATTTATCAAAGTTATCCTGATATTTTCTTTCTACTTTCATACGCATTTCCTTTTCAGCGTTTAATTTTTCTTCCATCTTTTTTCTTTCCTCCTCTTTTTCTGATTGAATTCTTTCGTCTCTTCTCTGTTTTGAATATTCGTATAGTTTTTTAATTGCTTCTTCAACTCTTTCAAAATTAATATTAACCTGAATTATTCATGAAAATATAAAAATCCGTAGAATGTTCCTAATTTAAA
>OMGU01001874.1_pt1 | contig 14084 bp, 7 predicted proteins | sample 1646121 | NCBI WGS metagenome assembly OMGU01 (sample SAMN05578581, study PRJEB25193) | human gut metagenome | biome: Human Microbiome; feature: human-associated habitat; material: feces | host: Homo sapiens | place: USA:Birmingham
ACGAGATAAGCTAGTGACTGGAGTTCAGACGTGTGCTCTTCCGATCTAAAATGCATATATATGGTATAATATACAGGTTGTATGCATTTTAGAATGCAGTGATGTGAGAGAAATACAGAAAGGGAAAAGTATGAAAAGAAAGAAAAGTACACAATTGCTGGCAGTAGCGCTGACAGCAGCAATGCTGGCGCAGCCGGTAGGTGCACAGATGGTGTTCGCGGAAGGTAATGCGGATGCAGTGCAGCAGGAGCAGGCAGTAAGCCCGGCGGCAGAGACAACGGGAGCAGTTCTTAAGAGTGGAACGGCAGTAATTCCGGCGGATGCAGACCTGAATCAGGTGAAAGCGATCCTTGGTAAGACATTGGTTGAGAATGCGGATCAGGTGGATCTGAATAGTCTGGAGTGGGAGTATGAGTGTAAAGCGACGAGCGGATTGTCGTCGAATACGGCATGGGGAAGTATTGAAGGATTTACAAGTTCCAAGAAGGGCATATTTGGAACAACAACAACATATACTCACCCATCTCTGGCAGCAAATACTGATGGAACCTATAAGGTCCGTTTAAAAGGCACAACAACGGAAGTAACTCTGAAAAAGACGCAGAAATTAACTTCAGCTATATTAATAAAAGATAATACAAATGTAAACCTTGTATACAACGAGGACGGAAGCATCAATTATAACGCAGTACGTCAGAATATCTTCAATACAGTTGTAGAATCTACAACTCCGGAGCTGACGGCCAATGATGTAACGATTGAATATTATGCAACTGCAACAACAGGAGCAGCAGTAGGTTTTGGAAAAGAATGGATGCCGTTAGAAGGTGGAAAGAGTGGAACACCAATTGCCCTGACCTACCCGGCAATGGGAGATGGAACCCAGAAGATTAAGATTTCTTATGCTGGAACGGATGCATATTCCGGAGCAAGTGCAGAAGCAACGGTTAATATCGGTATCGGCAGAGAGCAGTCAGTGATCGCATTCAAAGAGAATCCGACGATCAAGCTTGTATATAACGATGATCTCACAGTAGATTATGCGGCAGCTAAAGAAGCGATCATGAATGATGTGATCGACGTTGAGAACAGCAGCCCGGAAGGATTATCACTTGATAACCTGACAATCGAGTACTATGCAACAGGAGCAGGAGCATTAGGAAGTCTTGTAAAAGCATGGGCACCGATCGAAGGCGGCAAGATTAACGGTCTTACTTATCCTGAAATTCCGGAAGGAACACAGAAGATTCGTGTTACATATGCAGGAGACAAAGAGAATACTGCCGTAACAGCAGAGACAGATATCACGGTAATAGATCGTGAACAGTCAGCATTCAATCTGAATGAACCGGCAGAAGGAGCTGCTTCTTATGAAGTTCCGATGGCATTTAACGAGGATCAGACATATGATTATGATGCCACAGCTAAAGCAATCTACAATGCAGTTGTAGCATCTACAGTTCCGGAGAATCTGACAGCAGACGATGTAACAATCAGATACAACGCAGGAATAGATAAGATTAAGAACTGGCAGCCACTGAATACAACAGACTGGACAAGCACATTTACGAAATTCGGACCTGGCGAATGGACGATTCAGTTCTCTTGGGCAGGTAATAAAGAATACAAAGGTGTAACAACAGAGGTAAAGGTTAATGTAACAGACAACCGTCTTGCAAGTGCCATTGTATGCAAAGAAGGCGTATCGTTTACTTATAACATGGATGCAGCTGTAATGAAGCAGGCAATCTTTGACAACGTGATTGACTGGGAGAACAGTACACTTCCTGCAAAAGATACATTGACTGTGGATAACTTCACGATGGAATATTATGGAAGCAATACACTTGCCGGTGATATCGACGGCGGAGTGAAACAGTGGGCACCGATCGAAGGTGGTACCGTAACACTTCTGACCTATGCACAGATGGGAGCAGGAGAGCAGAAGATCCGCATTACTTATAAAGGAAATGCGCAGTATCGCCCGTCAGCACAGACAGAAAGCACAGTAACGGTTAATAAAGCTAAGGTAAAAGTAAAAGTAAAATCAACCAGCATTTATGCAGGTGCAACGCTGCCGGAAGACTTTGTAACAATGAATCCAGCAGATAAATTCGATGTATACACAGTATACGGTGGACTGACAAGCAATGCGAACCTGTCACTTTATCTGGATCTTCCGGACAAATATACGAACAGTGCGGTTCTGAAGTTGTTAGATCCGATTGTAGAGAAACTCTATGGAAAGACATTTACACAGATGATGAATGACGGAATGACAGTAGGAGAACTGAGACAACTGCTCAGTACACAGGAACTGTTAGACCTTCTTGAGAAGCTTCATATTGACACAGGTACATTTGGACAGATTCTTACAATAATCAATAAGATGCCATCCGTTGCAGATTCTGTAAGAGTATCATTCGGTACACCGAACCATGCAGGTCTCTATACAGTAACAGCAGTTACAGATAGTAAGAACTACGAGACAGGTGTAGGCATCGGAACACTTCTTGTGAAGATGCGTTCTAAGGGCGTGAAGCTTAATTGGAATGAGAGATTCGTAAACGGAAAGATTACTGCAGAAGAAGCAAAGAATTTTGATTTCAAAGCAACACTTTCAGCAGACGGAGCTGTAACGATCGCACAGGATAATGTACACTATCTGTATTCAGGATTCACAAGCAAATGGAAGATCTATTCCAGCACAACAACTCCTCCGACAGAGCCGGGAAGTTATGTGATGACGGTAGTAACACTTGGTGGAGATTATCAGGCAGCACCAATCAAACGTGGATTCAAGATTACAAAATAAATTGCAAAATAATATTGTAAAGCGGCCCCTGGTTTTACCGGGGGCTTTTTGTATTGTAATCAAGAAACAATTAAGATATAATATATCTATGTGGTGGAAATGATACGAAAGCTTGATACGAAAGCTAGATATTAAAATTAGATATTATATGAGATTAAGGGACGATAGAGATGAGGGTTGACAAAGAATTTGTGCTCCGGGAGATTGCCGGGGACTATATCATTATACCGACAGGAAAGACGGTGCTGGAATTTAACGGTCTGATCACGGTGAATGAAGTGGGTGTATCGATCTGGAATATGCTTCAGAAAGAAGTTACATTTGATAAACTGGTGCAAGGGATCCTGGACGAGTACGACGTAGAAGAGCAGGTCGCAAGAGAAGATATCCGGGAGTTCCTGGATAAGCTGATTGCCGGAGGAATTCTGAAAGCAGATCATGAGGACAGAGATAATGAGCAGGATACATAATCAGTACAGGGAATTAGAGAGCAGTTATAACTACATAGATAAGACAGAATGCTTAGAGAAGGAAATCGAAAGATTTCCTTCTGTTTATATAGAGGGTGCTGCAGGTTGCGGAAAGACAACGATGATGCGGATGTTTCTTGAAAAACATCCGGAAGTGGATTATACAGTGCTCTGGATGGATGAAGATGAAAAAGATAAAGAATACGAAGAATATGAACGATATGTGGATAAGTACGTGGATAACTCAAGGTGGCTGATCTTAGAGAATGTACCGGAAGAGCTGCCGCTGCACACAGTCGGAATGATCAAAAGGAGTATCCGAAGATTAGGAGGACAAGACCGGATCATCCTGATTGGGAGGAACGAGATTCCGGATGCGCTGCTTGGCACATTCTGGAACCGTGAGATGGGATTGGTCACGCAGAACAGCATGCTGTTTGATCAGGATGAGGTCGAATGTCTGATCAAACAGTATGGAAGCCGGACATCCCCGGAACAGTTATTGCGATATACCGGAGGCTGGGCCGGTATTGTAGATGTGATATTACGTCTGGAATCAAAATACGGCGCATGGAACCCGGAGAGCTGCTGGCATGAAATGAACCGCTATATAAAAGAAATGATTTTGGATACACTGCAGCGGGAAGAAAGGGAAATCCTGCACCTTGCGCAGTACCTCCCGTGGGTAGATGAAGAGATGTGCGAAGAGATCCTCGGGACTGCGCATGCAGAAGTAATCCTCGGACGGATGCTGCGAAAAGGGTTCTTGGTGCATACAGAGGGAGAACCGGATACCAGATGGAGTGTAGCACCGATATTTTGCCATATCGAGGAAGCATCCCTTGGACGGAGCAGATGGATGAAGATCGGGAAATGGTATGAAACCCATGACCATAGAGCAGAACAGTTACAATATGACAGTCTGATGCCGGAAGTGCAGCTTAATCTGAGCTTTATGCGGCCACAGATTTTGACGGAACAGTGGGTCGAAGAACTGAAGCCGGGCGCCGGAAGGCTGTTGATCCTGCAGGAGACGAAGATCAGCTGCCTGTGTGACATACGAGATCTGTCAGGTCTGTTCGCGTGCGAAAAGCGGCGAGAAAGGCAGTTTGCACGGAGATGGAAGGAGTGCCTTGATGAAGATGCATGGATATTCTACCGTCTTGCCAGGATAGAGTATTATCTGGAGACGGACCGCTTAAGTTCGGTTGCGGATGAAGATATGCAGTTACTTATAAAGGCAGAAGAACTTCCGTCCGCATTTCGCCTGAGTGCCTTATGGCTTCTGATAAGAATACAACGTTTCGCTTATGATGAAGAACGTAAGGAGCGCATTGAGAGATTAGAGACAAAGCTGATCCACACAGAAAACCACGCAAGGAGCGGATATGCAAAAGCAGTGGCAAGTCTTAACATTACCGCACACGGAAGTCAGGAGAATCTTGCAAAATGGCTCAAAAGCGCAGCTGTTCCGGCGAATGCAGAGGTCACAGAAGAGAATATTGTCTGGTTCTACTGCAGATCCAAAGGATATCTTCTGTTAAATCAGTACGAGAAGTCCAGACGCCTTCTGGAAAAAATGCTTCCATATCTGAATGCACACCGGAGCTTACGAATCCACGCAGAGGTTCTGTTCGAAAAGGCGGTCGCAGAGTGGAATCTGGAGCAGCATGGGCAGGCACTCAAAAGTGTCATAGAATCCTTCCTGGTCAACGGAAAGAACCGATATGTCATGTTCTACACAGAATACGGCGTGACCGGCCGCAAAGTGCTGGAAGCCTACATTGACTGGATGAAGCATAATTCCCCGGAAGGATGGCACCGCAAGAAGAAGTACAATTACGGAAATGTATTACACATGCCGGAGGCGGATTATCTGGAGACAATTCTCCGCAAGACCAGAAAAGAAGCCCGGCATATGCAGAAAAATGCAGAATACCAGAGAGAAGAGCGTCTCACAATGACAGAGACAGTTATCCTGCAGTATCTTGTACAGGGGCTTACCAATGCTCAGATCTGCCAGGAAATGAAATTAAAGCTTCCGACAGTAAAAGGCCACATCTATAATATTTACAAAAAAATGAATGTAAAAAACAGGGTACAGGCTGTCATGAAGTGGAAAGAAGAGACAGAATAAAACAAAAAACAGAAAAAATGGCATAAAAACAATACTTTGGTATGGTGCATAAATGCATACAAGAGGTATAATAAAAAAGATTTTGAAAAATATTCGGAAAATACATTACATTTCCGGACGAAAGAAGGACACAAATGAGCATTGGAAATAAAAAATCAAAGAAAATCATTACCATAATTTTTGGAATTATACTGGTATTACTGATAATCCTGCTGGTAGTTCTGACAGGACACAAAAGAAGCCTGGCAAAACAGGAAGCAGCAAAGAAGGCAGAAGCGAAAGCAGAAAAAGGCCTGGAGCTTCCGTATCAGTTCGACGACGGCAAACTGGAAATGAAATCTATATTCAGCTATGCCGGTCCGAATCCGGACAACAACGCAGAGGAAGGCGACAACATAGCAGCAATTCAGATGACAAACTGCTCAGACACATACCTCGCATCCGCGAAGATCACAGTCACAGTCGGAGACGGAACGAAACTTACTTATCAGGTAGAAGCACTCCCGGCAGGCAAGACTGTCACAGCATTCGAGGTTCAGAACCAGGAACTGCCGGACAAGCCGGCCGTAAAGAAAATCGACGCAAAGACACAATATTCCAACGATGTATCTCTGCACGAAGATGCACTGACGATTACCGTAGAAGATACGAATATTGGTCTTACTAATATATCGCAGGAAGCCATCCAGAACATGACCGTGTTCTATCACGACGTAATGGATGACGAATATTTCGGAGGCAAAAGCTACCGGAAGACGGTAGAATCACTGGCAGCGGGCGAAAGCACCACCGTGACGGCCGAAGAATGTTACATAGGGGAAGCAGCAGTTGCCGGCATCAGTTATTGATGGCGGCAGGTGTTACTTTATAGATACTTAAGGAAAGGAGAAGGGCATGAAGAAGAAATATGAGAAGCCGCAGGTTTATATGGAGAAGTTTGAGCTTGCGGAGCATATTGCTGGATGTAAATTAACATTACAACAAGACGATGTAAATATTTGTGAGGCTATAGGTACTATAGGCAGTGTTACGTTACCTACAACAGACAATGCATGGTTTTTAGAAAGTACACAAGCTTGTGAGATAAAGGTAGAAGATTATTGCTACACGAATTCTACATCAACAATTGCTACAATTAATTCTTAATGAAAAATAAAAAATATTTATACACATATCGAATAGCAGACATTGTTTTTTCTATCTTTAGTAAGAATGAAATAAGAACAACAGAGAACTTTTTTCCGTTTATATATCAGGGGGAGAAAAAAGATTTTATTATTCAATTGGAAGAGAAGGAGTCTATGCCTTTTGAAATGAATAATGTATTGTTTGAAAATTATATATTTAAAGCAGGAAAAGACAAAGAAGGATATTATAGAATTTTCTGTGATCACAAAGAGAATAACAGACCGTATGCTCAATCCAGAATTTATGATAATAGTACGGAAGAAATATGTTATTTAAAAGAATTTCAGAATTCGTTTAGCGAAAGTCAAAATACATTTTCTCATATAGGGTTTGAAGAATTATTGATAAGAAAAAATGCAATTGTTTTACATGCATCGTTAATCGAGTCAGAGTATGGAGGAATCTTATTTACCGGACCGTCTGGAATCGGAAAATCTACACAGGCAGACATGTGGGCAAAATATGAGAAAGTAGAGATACTAAATGGAGACAGACCAATTTTGAAAAAGGAAAATGAGAATTGGAAAGCATATGGTTCTCCGTATGCAGGATCTTCAGATTATTATGTCAATAAAAGCACAAACGTAAAGGCAATTATTGTACTTGAACAGAGCAAAACGTGTTCTATAGAGAAACTCAAGAATAGCAGAGCTTTCTTAAAACTGTATTCCGGAATGATAGTTAATACATGGCGGCCAGATTTTGTAGAACGAGTAGTTGATCTTACAAAGGATCTTATAGAACAAGTTCCGGTATATTTACTGAAATGTACGCCTGATTATGAGGCTGTAAAAATGTTGAAATCAGTATTGGAGAGGGAATAAGTAATGGATGTCAAAGAAATATATTATGAAAGTTTATTGACAAAAATGCTCTTTCAAAAGTCCAGTATAAAAAAAATACCGTTGAGTGGAACGTTCGAGTTGAGTCCGGTGTGTAATTTTGATTGTCGTATGTGTTATGTGAGAAAGTCGCCGGAAGAGGTAAAGTGTCATAATAGAAAAATGCTGAACCTTGAGCAATGGAAAAAAATAGCAGACCAGGCAGAAAATGCAGGAATGCTCTACTTATTGCTTACAGGTGGAGAGCCTTTTTTATGGCCGGATTTTTGGGAATTATACATGTATCTGTCAAAAAAAGGGTTTTTGATATCAATTAATAGTAATGGATCTTTGATTGACGAAGGTGTAATTGAACAATTAAAGGAAAGACCACCTATCCGAATTAATATTACATTATATGGAGCATCAAATGCGACTTATGAAAAATTATGTAAGGCTTCGAATGGATTTGATAAGGTTGACAGAGCAATAAATTTATTAAAAGAAACAGGCATATCTGTTAAATTAAACTGTTCTCTTACTCCGTATAATATTGGCGATCTTGAAGCAATGATACAATATGCTGAAGAAAAGCAATTGATTTTAGAGACAAATCCATATATGTTTCCACCATTAAGAAAAAATCCTGAAAAAATAGGAGTAAATGATCGTTTTACACCTAAAGAGACCGCATATTGGCAAATAAAAAGATATCAATTGCAGTATGGAAATGAATTGTATCAGAAGTATTTACAGGGAATTTGTGATGGTATGGTAAAACCGCAGGGAATGGATGAGTCTTGCTATGATCCAATTGATGGAAAAGTAAGATGTAGAGCTGGAAAAGCAGCATTCTGGATTACATGGGATGGTTATATGCTGCCATGTGGAATGATGCCGGAGCCGAAGGTTGATATGTATAAAGTGTCATTTGAAGATGCATGGAAACAATTAACTCAAAAGACAGAAAATATTCGTTTATCTGGAATATGTGAAAAATGTAGTAATCGAGGAATATGCCATTCATGTGCAGCAATGGCATATGCTGAAACTGGAGGGTTTCAAAAAGTTCCAATTTATTTATGTGAGATGATGGATGCAATGAAAAAAATTGCAGAAATGGAATTGAGCAATTTGGAATAATAATAAAAAGGAGGTAAGAACATGAAGAAAAACATGAAAAAAATCCTGGCACTTTTGCTGACGGCCAGTATGACTTTGGGAATGACGTTTACAGTGTCAGCAACTGAAGCAAATCAGCAAAATACAGAAGAACAGCAAGACACAGAATCAGTTGTTTCGGATGAGAGTGCAGAAAAACAGGATAGTGGAGCTGCAGAGCAGGTTGTTTCGGAAGAGCCTACAGAAGATAGTGAAGCGGAAGCTGCAGTAACCGCTTCAACTATAGAAAGTAAACCGGCTGATGGAACAACAAAGGATCAGCCATTTATAGCAGGAACAGGTGGAAGTCAGAACTTCAGAATTCCAGCGATGGTAACACTATCTGACGGTACAATTGTGGCAGCAACAGATGCACGTTGGGATACAACAACAGATGGACATGGATTGGATACAATCGTTTCCAGATCAAAAGATGGTGGTGCAACATGGAATTATACATTTGCAAACTATCTTGGAGACAACGGAAATGTTTCAAATTCTAATTCCACAGCATTTATAGATCCGGCATTGACTGTAACTGCAGATGATACAATTTATATGTTGGTAGATTTATATCCGGCTGGTGGTATTATTTCCAGTATTAGCCAAGGAACGGGCTATAACAGTGCTGGAAAATTGATGTTAAGCAATAGTGGTAGTAGGTATGAATATTATCTGGATAATGGCAAGATTTACAGTAATAATAATGGTACAGAAGTCAGCGGCTTACAGGTAGATGCTTACTTTAATCTTACGGGAACATACAAGAATAAAACATATAATACAAATCTGTTTTTTAATGATTCACCGTTTAAGGTGTTGAAGACAAGTTATCTGTATCTTACTAAGAGTACTAATGGTGGAGCAACATGGTCTGCACCAACTATGTTGAACTCACAGGTTAAGAATCCTTCAGATAAGTTTTATGGTGTGGGTCCTGGACGCGGTTTGACCACAAGACTTGATAATGGAACTGAAAGAATTATCTTCCCATGTTATACGAATACAGATGGAAGAGATGGCAATACAAGTGTGATTTATTCTGATGACGGTGGACAGACTTGGACACGTAGTAGGAATATTCCTGAACAGACATCAGAGGCAACGTTGACAGAGGTCAATGGAAAAATCTACATGTTTACACGTCATGGTGGTTACTATGTATCTGAGGATCATGGAACAACATGGGGAGCTAAACAGAATGTTAGTGGAATTAGTTATACAACCTCCTGCCAGATGAATGCGATTACCTATTCGAAAAAAATTAATGGCAAGGATGCAATTCTTTTATCAGCAGGAACAAATGGAAGAACAAATGGAAAAATCTTTGTTGGATTAGTACAGGACGATGGAAGCATTAACTGGGCATATGACTATCAGGTTAATACTGGTACTTATAAGTATTCTTGTATGTCTGAATTAAATGATGGTACAGTTGCATTATTGTATGAAAACGGGGACGCATCTGAAAAATTTGAGAAATATTCAATTGAGAAGATTGCCAATGGCGCAAAAATTGCACATGCGCATGTAGCTACCTCAGAAGGAACTTCCGTTACAGCAACTATTTCAACAGAAAATGCCAGTGATACTTTCGAATTTTCAAAGTGTGAGAAGAAGGCAGAAGCAACAACTGTTGAAGGATATAATTGTTCAGTTACTTATGATATAGAACTTTTATTAAATGGAAAGAACTATACAGATTCTGCTGAACTTACGGTGCCGTATGATGAGAGTGTATTTAATGGATGTACGAAATTTATTGGTTATGTTGCAAAAAGTGCTTCTGGCAAAGAACAGACATTCCCTGTAACAGTGAAGAATGGAAAATTTGTTGGAACATGTCCGCACTTTTCAGAGGTAACAATTGCAGGATATAAAGATGATATTCCGACTGGTGTAGATCACGTTGAAGATGTTAGCCTTGGAGTGAATGGAACAACTTCATATACACAAGAGGGAGACTATAGCGGAAATTATTCAAATGATATTGTAGATGTTAAAGCTGAAGTGAGTGATAAAGAGGTATCACCGTATTATACAACAGCAACTTTAAAGGCTGGAACTTTCTACGTTTCATCAAAAGCGAATGACAATAGTCCGGCAACACAGATTACACTTGAAGATGCCGGAAGTGGACAGTATTATGTGAAGAATGCAAATGGTGAGTATATCTACCCATCTGCTAGTTGGGAAAGTTTTTGGTTTTGGGGAAATTGGAATTACAGCTTGGGCAAAGGAAAACAAGCTGTTAATGTAAAAGCGCAAAGTGATGGTAGTATAATTATAGCTAAAAAATATACCAGTGGTAGTGAAACAACAACAGCATATTTGAAGTTAAATAATAGTAGTTTTGAATGTAGGGAAAACAGCAGTAACATATATATTTATAATCAGGTTACACCTGTACCAGAGAAACAGACAACAATAACTTTTACTGGAAAGCAGGTAGGAACTACATCTGTTATAATTGGAACGACAATGTATAGAATTACCGTATTGGAACGAGGCGGAAATGATACAGCTTCTGTAAAAGTTGGTAGTTCAGTAAATATTTCCATACCGGATACTATTGGAACAGATGAAACGGTTACATGGTCATCTTCTGATTATGCAAAAGCAGGAGTTTACAGTGCTGATGGGAAAAATGCTACTTTAATCGGACGTAAGACGGGAACTACGGTAGTAACTGCAACTGTAAAAAATAATGAAGGAAATGTAGCAGCTAAATATGTCTGGAACGTAACCGTTACAGACGGAAGTGCAGCAAATGCAGGTGAGTATACAGTTACCTATACTATAGATAATACTATTTATAACGGTAAATTATATTATTCTGTAGATGGTAGCGGATTAGTAGAGGTACCGGTTGCTTCTCAGACAACGGATGCAGATGGCAACACAATTTATACATATGATACCATTAGCGTTAAACAGAAAAATGTAGCATATTCTCAGATGCAAATTTTTGTAAAACCGGACGATGGATATGCGGTATCTACAGTATCGGCAACAAAGGGAGATACATATTCACAGTTCTATGGTATTGATAAAGAAAATTTAAAGGTTATATATACAGATAAGCATAAAGGTGCAAAAATAGAAGATTGCCTTACAGCAGAACAAGAAAAGGCTTTATTGGCAGAGGCTGTTGAAAAAGGCTGTGATGCAGTATTTTGGTATACACGTGGAACCAAAAACTCTAAACTTAGCAAGAATGACAGTGCATCAATTACACATGAAGTGCATTGTGATAAATTACCGACTGTTACAAAGGAAATAGACTATCTTAAGCAGGGAGATGACTATAAGAAGTATACAGAAGGTATGACGGCAAATGCAGGTGATACTGTGGTATTTAAGATTGTCGTATCGACATATAAGGAAACTGCGGATATTGATTATTCAAAGGCTTCATTGAAAGACATTATGCCAAATGTTGCAGGTACTGTAAAACTCTATTCAGGTGTTGGCGAGAGCGCAACAGCATTAACTAATCCATATGATATAACAAATGAAATTAATCATGCACGTACAGAAGAAAAAGGGAATTATAAGGCAGAAGATTATACTTATTATGCGGTATATGAATTGCAAGATGAGGATTTGGAGCAATTGATTACTAATAATGTGGAATTGTCTTATGCTTACAGTTCGACGTATAGTTCAGGTACATACGGAGGAACAGCCAAGGCTAATGCACAGTTTTTCGCTACAGCTTTTGAAGGAATTAATGATATTGTAGTGGATTATGGTTCACCTGTAACAACAGAAGGAACAAAAGCCTGGGGAACTGGTAAGTTTTCTATAACTGGAGCAGCAAATCATGGTGTTGTAACAGTAGATGGTGATAATACAACAGGAATTCAGGTAACTTATACACCAACAGAAGTTCTTACAGAGGCTGATACAGTAACATTGACAAATTCAAAAGGCGGCGTATACAAATTCAAAGTATATCCTGCAACGACTGTATATTATGAAGAAGGATTTGGAACATATACAAATCAGCAAAATGGTGGTTCTAATAAGGGAACAAATGCACAGACAGTATCTTCAGTTGGTTCTAAGGAATATTATGGATATGATTCATCATATGACAATAATACACAGGATTCTGATAATAGTGTAGTTAAACTTGCTGCAAATGGAAAAGGTGAATTTAGCTTTAAAGGAACCGGAGTTGAATTATATGCAAGATCAACACCTGATAGCGGAAAGATAATGGCTTATCTGTATAAAGGAACTACGCTGAAAAAACTGTATACGATAAATACAAAACAGGCTGTCGGAACATCAGGTTTAACAGGTATGCAGAATAAAACCGCATATAGTGCACCTGTTTTAAGTATTACAGGACTGGATGCGGGAGAGTATACCATTAAATTTGAAGTTGTAAAGACAACGAATGATGATGGAACAAAAGTGATTAAGCCGGTATATATTGACGGATACAGAGTATATAGTGATACTACTTATAATGAACAATATAGTCAGGATGACGAAGCTAACCCAACATTCACAGAGTTGAGAAATAAAGTTCTGGCAGCATTGGCAGTGGATAAAACGAATAGTGTGTATGCAAATCAAATTGCCGACAAGCTGGCTTCTCAGGTCTATGATAAAACGACAGGAACAGGAGCAGTCATTGTTGATGCTAACGGTGTGGAGCAAGGAGCAGTTCAGGATCTGTTGGATAACGGACCGAAAAATGAGATTTATTTGAATCCAAATCAGGCAGTAGTATTCAAGTTCGCAGATGGTATTACTGCGGCACAGATTGGTCTTAAGGCATTACAGGGAAAAGCAGCACAATATACAATTTCGTATGAGTATGGATCTTCTGAGGAAAAAACTTTAAATTCAAGCACGGATATGTTCTATAAGCTTGATGCTCAAAATGGTACTGTTACAATTACAAATAAAGCAGGTTCAGGAGTTTTAGCAATTACGAAGATAAAGACATTCGGAGAGATTTCAAGTAATGCGATGTTTGCTGAGTTGAGCGCAGATGATTTCATGCCTGCATTGTTATCTCTTGGCTATGAGACAGAGAAACCAATGGCTGACGCTACCGCCAACCTCAACCTGGTAGATTACACAGGCAAGACGATCGCATCTACATCCCTTACAGCTAACGGCGAGCAGGGCACAGATGCAACATTTACAGCTGATCAGATCAAGTCAGCAGTGACATCAGCACTTCCGGAAGGATATGCAGTTGTGGATGCTTCCAAGATTGCAGAGCAGACAGTGAAGTATGGTGAGAGCGCAGATGTGAATGTACAGATCGGTAAGGTTGCAACACTGAAAGTAACTTACAAGAAGTTATTCGGTAAGACAGTTGGAACTGCAACACTGACAGGTGTTCAGACTTCAGCCGGAAGCAAGTATTCATTCAGTGCTTCTGAGATTAAGAAAGCAGTTCCGAGTGGATACTGGACAATCAAGCTTTGGGGAACCAAGGTGAAATACGGAACTACAGGTACTCT
>OMGU01001889.1_pt1 | contig 13962 bp, 9 predicted proteins | sample 1646121 | NCBI WGS metagenome assembly OMGU01 (sample SAMN05578581, study PRJEB25193) | human gut metagenome | biome: Human Microbiome; feature: human-associated habitat; material: feces | host: Homo sapiens | place: USA:Birmingham
GATAAGCTAGTGACTGGAGTTCAGACGTGTGCTCTTCCGATCTAACATATTCTGGAGAGCCGTTGCTTCTTGGCGTAAGCAAAGACTCTCCAGAATATGTTGAAGCAAAGCGGTTGTTGAAATTCCTGGATTATTTCGTAGGAATCGGAAATGACAATGTGCCAACGAATTCACTTTTGAGAGAATTTATTGGCGGTGGATGTTTCCATGTCTAATGCAATAGAAAGATAGAAGAAAGAGGATACATAGAAAACTTGTATGTGACAAGAATTTCTATGTATCCTCTTTACATTAAGATACCTCTTTGTTGATCATATCCTGCAATAAGCAGAAATATACAATATCTAATCCTAAAATCGAGAGAACCAGGTAGAGAATAGAAGAATTCCCCTGTATTCCTCTGATGCGGTCACAGCGTTCTCCCATCTTATAAGCCCAGTAAATACCATAGATTCCACAGGTGATCAAAGAAAATAGGAATACCATGCCTCCGCTTGTTGCCTGTGGCTCTCCGGCCAGCTGATTCACCTCATCATTCAGCTTGATCATCCAGTAGATACTGTAGATGCCGCAGGTGAGAAAAGAAAAAACAATTGCAAGCACAAGATTACGTGGCATAATGCCTGCAGTTGCCCCGTTCCGATAATAATTGTTCTGATTATAGTTGTTCTGGTATGCATTCTGGTAATATGCATTCTGCTGGAACTGGCTTTCCTGCTGCTTTTGATTCTCCTGTGTATGAGCATTATCATTAGGAGCAGGAAGTGGAGCACCACATTCCTGACAGAAAGAAGCACTGTCTTCGCAGAGTGAATTACATTTTGGACAGATTTTCATAGAAGATTCTCCTTTGCATGAATTAGTTCGAAAAATGTCAGAAGTTGACAAGATCCTTCTGAAAAGTATCGTAGCATAAAAAGATACAAGTTACAAGAAATGCAGCCAAGTTTTAGGATATCTTAAGATATTCGATAGAAATAAACCTGGAATATGCATAATATTCTTCCTTTTTCTTTCAAAAAGTTTGTGGTAGAATAGTAATGTTTCTGAAAACAAAACATGAGGAGATGAAAGTATGCCAGTATTTGACTTTAACAGTGCACCGGAAGATAAGAAAGAAGTTCAGTGTACTTATACAACATTTTGTTCCAACGAAGACCATGCGACACCGGAGTGTCCGATTCTTGTTCTGGATAACCAGAACCGGAAGTGGAATCATCATTCCTGCGGTGTATTTACCAATCAGAATAAGCAGACCGCATTTGAGTTTGATGAAAAGGACGGAACATGCAGCGCAGATATCCTGAAAGTGGATGCACGTTTTGTCAGCCTTTTAAAATGGCTTGGAGAAAATCACATTAATGTACGTCTTTCCGGAGAAAATAAGCCGGATGGTTATGCCGTTTACAGAATCCGTGAGATCGCATTTGGAGGCGGAACAAAATTATCTGCTGAGGACGGCTTCCTTCAGTTTATGATCGAGCGGCTGTTTGCAAGTGATGCGCCAAAAGAAGAGATCAATGATGACGAGCAGGAAGAGTCCGGAGATGACATGAAGCTTACAAGTATTCAGAGTATTACAGACTTTATGACGTGCGCAGGACGTACACTTCCGGATAACATTCGTCTGTGGGCAAGAAGAAATCTTGCAGTTGCACGTTCTCACGAGGTCTCTCAGGAAGAGCGTCGTCATGCACAGAGAGCACTATCTATTATGATGAATATTCAGTGGAAGAGTAATTACTTTGAAGCAATCGATCCGGATGAAGCGAGAAGAATTCTGGATGAAGAGCTGTATGGAATGGAGAAAGTAAAGCAGAGAATCATAGAAACGATCATTCAGATCAACCGTACACACACACTTCCGGCGTACGGACTTCTGCTTGTCGGACCGGCAGGAACAGGTAAATCTCAGATTGCTTATGCAGTTGCAAGAATCCTTAAACTTCCTTGGACAACACTGGATATGAGTTCCATTAACGATCCGGAACAGCTGACAGGAAGTTCAAGAATCTATTCAAACGCAAAGCCAGGTATTATCATGGAAGCATTCTCCATGGCAGGGGAATCCAATCTGGTATTCATTATTAATGAGCTGGATAAGGCGGCATCCGGAAAGGGAAACGGAAACCCGGCAGATGTTTTACTTACACTGCTGGACAACCTTGGATTTACAGACAATTACATGGAGTGTATGATTCCTACCGTTGGTGTATATCCAATCGCTACAGCGAATGACAAGGATCAGATCAGTGCACCGCTCATGTCCCGTTTCGCTGTCATTGATATCCCGGATTATACACCGGAAGAGAAGAAAGTAATCTTCTCCAAATTCGCACTTCCGAAGGTGCTGAAACGCATGAGCCTGAAGGCAGAAGAGTGCATTATGACAGAAGAGGCACTCAATGAAGTGATTGAACTGTACTCCAATACATCAGGAATTCGAGATCTGGAACAGGCAGCAGAACACATCGCAGCGAATGCGCTGTATCAGATTGAGGTGAACCATGTGGAGAAAGTTGAATTTGATGCAGAGATGGTAAGAGAACTGCTTGGATAAAGTTGGACTTTGCCCTGAAAAAAATGAGCTCTGGAAATCCAAAACTTTCCAGAGCTCTTTCTTTGACTTGCGTTATAACGTAAATAAAACTCTAAATGCAAATAAAGTTCAATTTCTACTGTCTATAATACTGCAAAAATTCTCCAATTTTACCAACCGCCTCTTTCAGCACTTCAATACGCGGCAGATAAACAACACGGAAATGATCCGGCTGATGCCAGTTAAATCCACTTCCCTGAACGATCAGGATCTTCTTGTCACGAAGCAGATCAAGAGCAAATTTCTCATCATTCACAATATTGAATTTCTTTGTATCAATCTTCGGGAACATATAAAATGCAGCTTGCGGTTTTACTGCGCTGATTCCCGGAATATCCGTCAGAGCCTTGTAAACATATTCACGCTGCTCGTAAATACGTCCACCCGGAACAATATAATCATTTACACTCTGGTGTCCGCCGAGAGCTGTTTGTACAATGGACTGTGCCGGAACGTTAGAGCAAAGACGCATGTTGGAAAGCATCTTGATTCCTTCGATATAGTCTCTTGCAATATTTTTATTTCCACTTAAGATCATCCATCCGATACGGAATCCGGCGATCATATGGGACTTGGACAGTCCGCTGAATGTCACGCAGAACAGATCCGGTGCGAGAGAAGCAATAGAAACATGCTCTTTTCCATCCATAACAAGACGATCATAAATCTCATCAGAGAAAATGATCAGCTGGTGCTCTCTTGCGAGATCTACAATCTGCTGCAGTACTTCCTTCGGATAAAGAGCACCGGTCGGATTGTTTGGATTGATGATAACGATCGCTTTTGTACGGTCATTGATCTTCTTACGCATATCCTCGATATCCGGATACCAGTCAGACTGCTCATCACAGATATAGTGCACAGGCTTTCCACCGGCAAGTGTAGCACAAGCTGTCCAGAGCGGATAATCCGGAGACGGGATAAGAATCTCATCCCCTGTATCCAAAAGAGCAGACATGGTAAGATTGATCAGTTCACTGACACCATTTCCAGTGTAAATATCGCTCATCGTTACATTCGGCAGGTGCTTTAACTGGGCATACTGCATGATCGCTTTTCGCGCAGAGAACAGACCGGCAGAAGCAGAGTAGCCTTCGCAGTCAGAAAGCTGACGGCTCATGTCATAGATCACCTCATCCGGTGTACGGAAGCCGAACGGAGCCGGATTTCCGATATTAAGCTTCAGTACATGAGTTCCCATCTCTTCCATTCTGGCAGCCTCATCAACAACCGGACCTCTCACATCATATAATACATTATTTAACTTGGATGATTTCTTGAATTCTCTCACTTTCATACCTCCTGAATTATCTGCGGATGTCTGTATCTTATCAACATCTGACAGTGTGGAATCATTATCATTATTATTGTTTAACCAGTCAGGATCAACCTGCAGGGCATCTGCCAGAAAATGTAAGATGTCGGTACGCGGAATTGTCTTCCCACTGACATACTGGCTGACATGACTTTTCCCAAGCTTGATCCCTTTCTGCTGGGCAAGACGAACAAGATCAACCTGCTTCAGGCCTTGCTCGTTCATAGCGGCTTTTAATCTGTCTGCAAAGGTTTCCATAAAGCTCCTTTCTGGGGGCATCCTTCCGGTGGTCAGACCCCATTAATAAAGTATTAACAAAATACAAAGTTCAATTTAAAATCTGTTTTAATACGAAAATCTCTAAAAAGTTCAATTTAAAAGTTCAAAACTTTAGTCAGAGTATACCACGATAAATGAAAAAGTTCAATAAAAAAATTACTGTTATAGAAAATCCGCAAAATCACGGTATCATTAAGAAAATATGATATACTAAAAGTGTTTATTACAGCAAAATACAAAGTACACAGAACGAAGGGAAACAGGGAAATGATTCTTGAAAATGAAAAAATAAAACAGGCATTGGAATATATAAAGGAAGAAGATCCGGCAACGACTCAGGACACGCTCAATATGTGTCAGATCCCGGCACCTTCTTATAAGGAAGAGAAAAAAGCGGAGTATATCCGGGAGCGGTTCCGGGAGATCGGGCTTAGGGATGTCAGGATTGACGCTGTTGGAAATGTGCTTGGGATCTGGCCGGGAACAGGTGAAGGACCAAGTGTAATGCTTGCAGCACACACAGACACAGTATTCCCGGAAGGGACAGATCTGACGATAAGAAAAGAAGGAAATCGTTATTATTGTCCCGGCATTAACGATGACACACATGCAGTGGCGGAGATGATTACAGTGGCGAAAGCAATGATCCATGCAGATCTTCACACAAAGGGAGACTTGATCTTCTGTGCAAATGTGTGTGAAGAAGGACTTGGAGATCTAAGGGGTGTGAAGTATCTGTTCGGATACGACAACAAAGCTTCAGAAGAATGTCCAGAGGTAGATGCATTTGTCTCGATTGATAACCAGTATACGGGCGGGGTGATCTATACGGCAACAGGAAGTCACCGTTATGAGGTGACATTTACCGGGAGAGGCGGTCACAGTTTTCAGAACTTCGGCATTCCCAATCCAATCCATGCAATGGGACGAGCCATCGCACAGATCGCAGAATTCCAGGTTCCGGATGAGCCGAAGACGACATTTAACGTAGGCGTGATCCAGGGAGGAACTTCTGTAAATACAATTTCAGGTTCTGCATCCATGCTGGTAGACCTCCGTTCGGACAGCGAAGAAGAGCTGAACCGATTGGACAAAGAACTTCATAAAGTGATCAGACAGGCAGTGGAAGAAGAAAATGCAAGATGGGATGCTTCAAAGCCGCAGATCAAAGTGCAGATTGAAGGACGCGGTGTGAGACCGGCGGGGGCACAGCCAAAGGACTGTGCAATCGTGAAAGCAGCATTCCGGGCGGCAGAACTGCTGGGGATTGAACCGGAGTATCGGTATGAGAGCAGTACGGATGCGAATATCCCAATCAGTATGGGAATCCCGGCAATTACTGTTGGAAGAGGTGGAGAAGAAGACGGAATCCATACCCTTCAGGAATGGTACGAGCCAAAAGAAGCATGGCTTGGACCACAGAGAGATTTGCTTCTGATGATTCTGCTTGCCGGGGCAGAAGGAGTATGTGAGCCGGCTATAGAAAAAAGATAAAAAATCTTAAGAAAATATCAATGTCTTTTTAGGCACATTTCCTGTATACTGATGGTATGAGAGAATATTTTGTGCAGATTGTACCGGATGTCCCGGAGATTTTATCTTTTGCACAAAAAGAAGTAAAAATAAAATAAAGCAGGAGGGCAAAAGATGCGGGGAATCAGAAAGCAGTCATCCGACACACAGAGCTCCAGTCAGCCGAAAGAAAAAAGAAGATTGGATACAAAACAGAAAAAAGGAATGTTGATCGGCGGAGGTATCTTCCTTGTGGCAGTGATCGCCCTGATTCTTGTGAAGAATCTGACAGGTGGAGGTGGAGCAGATGGAGAGAATGTTCTCTATGCGGATTCCGTCGGAATGATCACAGGGACAGGACTTGGGACACAGAACCGGTTTACAGGAGTGGTTGAAGCACAGGATACGTTGAAACTGACACTGGCAGACAATCAGAAGGTAAAACAGATCTTTGTTGAAAAAGGGCAGGAAGTAGAGCCTGGAACAAAGCTGTTTGAATACGATACAGAAGAGCTTGCCATGACATTAGATCAGGGAAAACTGGAGCTTGAGAAGATCACGAACAACATCAGCAGCCTGAATTCACAGATCGCGACACTTACAACGGAGAAGAAGAGTGCACCGGCCAGCGAACAGCTGTCCTATACGACACAGATCCAGGAACTTCAGATGGAGATCAAGCAGGAAGAGTACAATTATAAAGTAAAAGAGCTGGAAGTGAACCGTACACAGAAGAGCCTGGAACAGTCTACAGTAACTTCTACAGTTGCCGGAATTGTACAGGAGATCAACGAACAGCAGGGAACAGACCCTTCTACAGGGGAGTCCAAACCGTTTATGAGTATCCTTTCTACAGGAAAATACAGAATCAAAGGAAAGATCAGCGAGCAGAACATCGGAGATCTGACACCGGGCACACAGGTGACGATCCGCTCCAGAGTGAATGAAGATGAGATCTGGACAGGTACAGTAGATAACGTAGACACAGAGAAGCCGGAGAACAGTTCCCAGGATTCTATGAGTTATGGTTCTGAGAACAGCGATAATCAGGCAACAAAGTATCCATTCTATGTCACATTGGATACAATAGATGGATTGATGCTCGGACAGCATGTCTATATCGAGACAAGTACTTCACTGGAAGCAGACAAAATGTGGCTGATGCGTGACTACATTGTAGACGCAGATTCAGATCATCCATATGTATGGGTAGCAGGAGATAATGACAAGCTGGAGAAGCGTTCTGTTACACTCGGAGAGACGAACGAAGATATGGGAACCTGTGAGATCGTAGACGGACTGAAAGCTTCTGATTACATTGTATGGCCAAGCGAGGAGTGCAAAAAAGGTGCAGCTGTTGTGAAGAACGATTCAGGTACATCAGGCAGTACTTCAGATATGTCAGGAGCCGAGGGCGGTTACGAAGAACCTGTAGAAGAGAATGCAATGCAGGAAGGAGTTCCGGGAACGGAGGAGAGTGTGGATGAATAAAAAGAAAATAATTAAGATCGGCATTCCTGTGGCAGCAGGCTGTATCGTTCTTGCACTTGGAATCGGTTTCGCAGTGAAGAACAGCGGAAAGGCTGTTAAAGTAGCTCCTGTCAGCAGTGTGAATTCCGGCGGCTGGTACGATAATAGCGGGATTGCAAGTTACGGAACCGTCACAACGAACCAGAAGCAGGACATTTACGTGGATGATACTATGCCGATCACACAGGTTTACGTGAAAGCCGGGGATACGGTGAAAGTTGGAGACCGTCTTGTGGCATATGACACGACACTTTCTTCCCTGGAGCTTGAGATGAAAGAAATGCAGATTCAGGGGATTGACCTGAACATTCAGAACCTGCAGAAAGAGATCACCCAGCTCAAGGGGACGAAGACCGCGAAGGCAGATACAGGGGCATCCGTCGTGCAGACAAGCGCAGATGGAGAACAGCAGCCAACTGTACAGAAGATGAGTGCTGTAAAGACAACCGTTCTTAATACATCAAAAGAGGATGAGAATAAAAAACCGGATGGTGATACCTCGAAGGATGATACGACAAAAGATGACAACACAAAAGACGATGTTTCGAAAGATGATAATGCGAGGGATGACACATCCAAAGATGATAATAAAAAAGACGATGTACCGTCTTCCGCAATTGAGCGTCCATTCCCTGAAGCATTAAAGGGAAAAGAGGTTTACAGTGAGATTACATTAGATTCTGTTCCTTATAATAAAGAAGACGCAGACGGAACAATGGAAAAACCATATCGTTATCTTTGTGCACCGGGGGCAGCCGTAAATGCACCGTTTATGCTCAAAGTATTAAAAGAGGGTCAAGTGTGTGCCTTTGATGTAGTAGATAACGCAGAAGCGCCGACAAAATTCTTATCCTGTTGGATCCTCGATGGAAAAACAGGACAGGTAGTCATACCGGATCCACAACCAACTCCAGACCCGGAGCCGACTCCAAATCCAGAGCCAACTCCGGAACCAGAGCCAATTCCGGAACCAGAACCAACTCCGGAACCGGATATTTCAGAAGATCCGGTTATCCCAGACACCCCGGTCCTCCCGTCAAAGGAAGAAGTGACGAAGCAAATCAAGGAGAAAGAGCAGAAGATCAAAGATCTGGGTCTTTCCAGGAGATCCGCTGAACTGGAACTGAAAAAGCTGAAGAAAAAGGTCGGGGACGGCGTGATTAAAAGTACGGTAGAAGGTGTAGTCAAAGAAGCGACTGACGAAGCGTCTGCAAAGAATGAGAACAAACCGGTTGTCAGCGTTGTCGGAGAAGAAGGTTTCTATGTGACCGGAAGAGTCGGAGAGACAATGCTTGATCAGATCAAAGAAGGAATGACTGCGACTGTAATGTCCTGGCAGTCGGGAGAATCCTACGAAGCGACAGTTACAGGTGTTGGCAACTCACCGGTAAGCGATTATTCCACAGGAGAGAACCAGAATCAGTCCTTCTATCCGTTCACGCTCGTGATCCACGGAGACGCAAATCTCTCGAATGGTGAGTCTGTGAATCTGTCGATGAATGGAATTGCAGCAGGTAGTGATGGATCGATCTATCTTGAAAAAATGTTTGTCCGCGAGGAAGGAAACCGCTATTATGTCTACAAGCGGGGCGATAACGGCAGATTAACAAAACAGTATGTAGAGGTTGGCAAAAATATGTACAATTCACTGGAGATCACCTCCGGCCTCACAATGGACGACCTGATCGCGTTCCCTTACGGCAGAGATGTCAAAGAAGGCGCAAAGACACAGGAAGCAGATACCCTGTACGACTATTATTAAGAAGACTGAACAGTATCAAAATGAAAGAGAGTGAGGTGCCATTATGTTAGAAGACATCAGACTGGCGTTTCAGGGAATCTGGAATCATAAATTAAGATCTGCGCTCACAATGCTCGGAATCATCATAGGAATCGGTTCCATTATAGCAATTGTGTCCACGATCAAAGGAACGAATGAACAGATTAAGAAGAATCTGGTCGGTGCAGGAAATGACGCGGTAAATGTACAGCTCTATCAGGGTGACTGGCCGATCGATCTGCAGTATCAGTCACTCCCGGACGGAGTGCCGGAGATCTCAGACGAGACATTGCAGGAAGTCGTTGAACTCCCGGAAGTGGAGACAGCGTCTTTATATCATACAAGAAATGAATACGACGCAGTTTACCGCGGCGCAAAGTCATTAAGTAACAGCGTGATTCTCGGAATTGACAGAAATTACCTGGATGTTTACGGATATCAGGTGACCAAAGGAAGAGGATTAACAGAAAAAGATTATTCCGAAGGACGAAAAGTAGCCTTGATAGACAAAACAACAGCGGCAAGTTTATTCGACAATGCAGATGTGATCGGAAGAACGATTGAGATCAAGGGCGAGCCTTTTGTTGTCGTTGGAATGGTTGCAAAGAAAGCAGAGTCCCAGCCGGTGATCAACTCAATGGAAGATTACTACCGCTACATGTCAGATGACCAGAGCGGAAAGATTATTATTCCGGATCAAGTATGGCCGGTCATTTACCAGTATGACGAACCACAGAACCTTGTCGTGCGTGCAAAAAGTACAGATGATATGACAACGGCAGGAGAGAAAGCCGCAGATATTTTAAATGCTATGCTGACAGTTTCAGATGATACCGTGAAATACAAAGGAGAAGATCTGTTAGAACAGGCAACACAGATCCAGGAGATCAGTAACTCGACAAATCAGCAGCTGATCTGGATCGCCAGCATTTCCCTGTTAGTTGGTGGAATTGGAGTTATGAATATCATGCTCGTGTCGGTTACAGAACGTACCGGCGAGATTGGATTAAAGAAGGCACTCGGAGCGAGAAAGCGCAGAATTCTGACACAGTTCCTGACAGAGGCGGCGGTGCTGACACTGCTTGGAGGAATTATAGGTGTTCTTGGAGGAATCGCACTTGCGTACATTATATCCAAAGTCTCAGCGGTTCCGGTAGCAATCAGCGGAGTTTCGATTGTGATAGCAGTGCTGTTCTCCACACTGATCGGTATTATCTTCGGACTGATCCCGTCCGTGAAAGCGGCGAACATGAATCCAATCGAGGCACTGCGACATGAATAAAAAAACAGTGGAAAAAGAAAATACTTGTTTCAATTTCCTTCCATATCTGTTATAGTATGTGTTAATTAAAAGAATCAGGAGAATCTGAGTGATCGGATTCTCCGTCTTTCTATGCAAAGAGAAAATAGCAATTATTAAAAGGAAAAGAGAAAAGGGGCATGTAGATTTGAGCAGCAGTACATTCGAAGGAAAGAAAAAGACAGAGAACGGAACAAAGAGGCTGATCTTCACAGCAGTATCTATCTTGCTGGAGATCGTCTTCCTTCTCTTTCTGTTCACAAAGGTAAGTGAATACGCAACCATTATTGACTGGGCAACAAGAATCGTGGCAATCTTTCTTGTGCTTGGACTTTACAGCATGGATAAGACTTCATCAATGAAAATGCCATGGATCATACTGATGCTTGCATTCCCGATTCTAGGTGTGAGTCTGTATCTTCTCGTAGGTCTGAACGGAAGCACGAAGAAGATGCGGGTGAGATATGAAGAGATTGATAAAAAACTGCTCCCATATCTTCCGGATAACAGACAGATTCTCGAATGGATGAAAAAAGAGAGTCCGCAGGCGGGGGCAATCGCTTCTTATCTGACGAATTACTCTTGTTACCCGGTTTATCAGAACACAGATGTTACATATTATGATGAGGCAATCAAAGGGCTGGATGCACAGCTGGAGGATCTTTCAAAGGCAGAAAAGTTCATCTTTATGGAGTATCATGCCATTGAAGACGAAGAAGCATGGCAGAGGATTCAGACGGTACTTGAAGACCGTGTGAAAGCAGGCGTAGAAGTCCGTATCTTCTATGATGATATGGGATCGATCTGGTTTGTGAACATGGATTTTGCAACAAAACTGAAGTCTTTAGGAATCAAATGCCGTGTATTTAACCCGATTCTGCCGGGACTGAATATGTTCCTGAACAATCGCGATCACCGGAAGATTACTGTAATTGACGGAAAGGTTGCTTACACAGGTGGATACAATCTGGCGAATGAGTATTTCAACATCACACATCCGTATGGAATCTGGAAAGATACCGGGATCCGTATGGAAGGAGATGCGGTCAAGTCTATGACAGTAGCATTTCTGGAAATGTGGAATGCAGCCGGAAATGTAAAGTCAAAAGAACTTGTACCGGAGAAATATGTGCTCAACTATGCATACCAGGCACAACAGCGTGGTTATGTCCAGCCATATGCAGACAGTCCGCTCGATGGTGAGCAGGTAGGCGAGGAAGTATATATCAGTATGGCGAACAAAGCGGAGAAATACTGCTGGTTTATCACTCCGTATCTGATCATTACAGACGAGATGACACATGCACTCACACTGGCAGCAAAGCGTGGTGTTGATGTGCGTATCATAACACCGGGTATCCCGGACAAGAAGATGGTTTACAGTGTGACCCGTTCCTTCTATCATAATCTGGTTAAGCATGGAGTACGTATCTATGAGTGGACACCGGGATTCTGTCATGCGAAGATGAGTGTGGCAGATGATCGCATGGCGACCTGCGGAACGATCAATCTCGATTACCGCAGCCTGTACCATCACTTTGAGAATGGATGCTTCCTGGCAGATTGCGATGCAGTGCTGGAGATCCGGGATGATCTGATCCGCACGATGGGAGAAAGCAGAGAAGTGACCGAGCAGTATAAAGAAGGAAGAAGTGCGGGCTTAAGACTCGGACAGCTGACCTTACGTCTGTTTGCGGAGCTGCTCTGATAATATTACCGGTTATACGATGTGCGAACAGCAATCTGATAATATCGTTTGTGGGTTGAATTTGCACGAGATTGATTGTATAATGAACTTGATTGTTGAGAAATTAACAATAGTTTTTTTATGAAATGGATGGTCTGCCGGTCAGAAGATACTGAACTCGACAGCCGGATATGAACTTTATTTTATGAAGGAGGAATCAACGATGATTACCTGGAACAATTTGGATAAGCTTACTTCTTATCAGGAACTTGAGAAGACAGAAAGTGTAGACCTCGCAGCAGTGATGGCCGGAGAGAACGGAGCAGAGCGTGTGAAGAACTACAACGTTCCGATGGCAGAAGGATTAGCATACAATTATGCAGCGAAGAAAGTGGATGACACAGTTCTCTCAGCTCTTGAGAAACTGGCAGAAGAAGCACAGCTGACAGAGAAGTTCGAAGCACTTTACAACGGAGAAGTTGTGAACACAGGAGAGAAGCGTCTCGTACTTCATCATATGACACGCGGACAGCTCGGAGATGCTGTTGAGGCTGACGGTGTAGACAAGCGTACTTTCTATGTAGAGCAGCAGAAGAAGATTGCTGAGTTCGCGAACAAAGTACATGCAGGTGAGATCACAAACGGTGCCGGAGAGAAGTTTACAACAGTTGTTCAGATTGGTATCGGCGGAAGTGACCTCGGTCCTCGTGCAATGTACCTTGCACTTGAGAACTGGGCAAAGAAGAATGATACATTCAAGATGGAAGCAAAGTTCATCAGCAACGTTGACCCGGATGATGCGGCAGCAGTTCTGAATTCTGTAGATGTTGCTCACTCTATCTTCGTACTTGTATCCAAGTCAGGAACAACACTTGAGACTCTGACAAATGAGTCCTTTGTTAAGGATGCTCTTAAGAACGCAGGACTTGACGCATCCAAGCATATGATCGCAGTAACAAGTGAGACTTCACCACTTGCAAAGAGTGATGATTACCTTGCAGCCTTCTTCATGGATGACTATATCGGAGGACGTTTTTCATCTACATCAGCAGTTGGCGGAGCAGTACTTTCCCTCGCATTCGGACCGAAAGTATTTGCACAGTTCCTTGACGGAGCAGCAGCTGAGGATAAACTGTCCCTCAATAAAAATATCAAAGAGAACCCGGAGATGCTCGATGCATTGATCGGTGTATATGAGAGAAATGTACTCGGATACCCAAGCACAGCAGTACTTCCATACTCCCAGGCACTGAGCCGTTTCCCTGCACATCTGCAGCAGCTGGATATGGAGTCTAACGGAAAATCCGTAAACCGCTTTGGTGAGCCGGTTGACTATGTAACAGGACCGGTTATCTTCGGAGAGCCTGGAACAAACGGACAACACTCCTTCTATCAGCTCCTTCACCAGGGAACAGATATTGTGCCGCTTCAGTTCGTAGGATTCAAGAACAGCCAGATCGGTACAGATGTTGTGATCCAGGACAGCACAAGCCAGCAGAAACTCTGCGCGAACGTAGCTGCTCAGATCGTAGCATTTGCATGTGGTAAAGAAGATGAGAACCGCAACAAGAACTTCGAAGGCGGACGTCCTTCAAGCATCATTATCGGAGAGCAGTTAACACCGGCATCTCTCGGAGCACTGCTTGCTCACTTCGAGAACAAGATCATGTTCCAGGGATTCCTGTGGAATGTAAACAGCTTCGATCAGGAAGGTGTTCAGCTCGGTAAAGTCCTTGCAAAACGCGTACTTGCACACGAGACAGACGGAGCCCTGAAAGTATTCAGTGATCTTTTGAACATCTAATCGAATCATATAAGTAAAAAGTATAGGAATCGTGCTGTCGGCGGAGAGTTCTGCTGACAGCACGATTTTTTATATATTAGGAAAGTGCTTTCCTAATATATAAAAAACGCTCCGCTTAGGATGCACACTGCGGCGTATAATGTAAGTGTCGCAAGC